>JGI24697J35500_11274937_pt1 | contig 15529 bp, 8 predicted proteins | sample TergutMp193P1_FD_35500 | JGI IMG/M metagenome (IMG submission 35500) | reverse complement strand
AAAGTAGAATGCAGGAGACAGGACAGCCAGCAAGAGTAAAATCTGCAGGCACAAAATATGTGAGGGAGATCTGGGGTGTCATGGGCCCTACAGCATCATGTGGAACAACAAATATTCTAGAATCTTTGAAATAAAAATTTTCAAACCTCTTTCATCACACCCTTGTCAATATATGTAATACAGCCAGTAAGGAATTATTTAAATATTATATTTGAAAACTACATGGTATGGATGAATGCAAATTAATATGTTAGAAGATACTAATTAATTCTGCACATGTTACAATTGTGTATTATATGCTTCTTGCAAAATGCTTATATCTAATCTGATTCATTGATGAAAGGAGAGTTTTTTTGCTCAGGAAAGGCCTTCAGGAGATCTGAGGTTCTTCTTGCAATGAACATTCAGATTATGGTCTGTGCAATGGAGGGCTGAGGGCAGTGAAAAAAATCGTTAGTTATAACTATGGATAGACTGGCAGATGTTCAAACTGGCTACTTTTCAGATATAGGCCTTATTTTATTATGAATGTATTAGGAACACTCTGAAGACACACCAAGCAGCTACCATTTTACTTTCTGCCTTGTGCTCTTAAGGTTAACTGGCAAGCATGCTGGATCCATAATTCAAGACCATTATACATAGACAGTTGTTCTTAAATTTATGACATGACAGAACAAAAAATGTGTGGGAAAAGAAGTATAAGTAGAGAAGTCTATTTCACAAACAAATTATCAAAAACCTTGTCTTTAACTAAACAGTTACCAGTAAATACTAATTTACACATTAACTGTGTTTTAAGTGGTATCTGGAAATGCAAAAACTAATAACCATCACATTAAAACTTCACAGATGTGGTCTAGTGCACCATGAAGCTTAGTTTATATAATTCAAAGCTGTGTGTGGTGCATAAGTTTCCTGACATGGTTTTCTGTCACTAGTCAATGAACAGAACAAGAAATATGGCAAGTGATTTCTGTATGTTTTTATCTCTCTCTCTTTCTTTTCTTTCTTTCTTTCTTTCTTTCTTTCTTTCCCCTCTCTACTTCTTTGCTGTTTGACTTCATTTGTTTAGCTTCCATTCACTAGGTTAAGTATATTGCCCCAGACATTTGTGAAGCCCCATTAATACAAGGAAATCATTTTAAACCTGTGTTTTATTTTGACAAAGATTGATACATTTAGCACAGTACAGGCATAAGTACAAAATTAGAGGATTCTTAAACTTTTACAGTACTGTATATTTTTCTCAGGTAATTCATTTGTTTGTATTTGGTCCAAGAATGTGTGTTGTTCTGCTGTATAATTAACCAGCTAGTTAACTGCTATGCTAAAATTTGTTGTTAGTGCTGCTAATCAGTAAGTGTAATGAATTAATTATTTAATTTTTATAGGAGGTCATAGTACAAATCAGTTAATTAACAATAATTGTGTTGTTGCCAGTTTATAGTTGCTGTAGTGGACTTAATATTAATTAACTGCTAGCACTGAGTAGTAATAATTTTATTTTTTGGTTTTTTTTCAGTTTTGGTTTCTTGCATTTTTGACTAACAATGTGGTAACACTGGGTTCCCTTTCAGGTGCCGTACTGCGCCCAATTGGTGAGCAATATCGCGTGTTGTGTGCAGCGGTAATTCACGTGAATCCTACACTTCCTTAACTAATTAATTCAGTTTATTTCTTTTTCTGTCTTTATTTAATATTTAAAACCTATACTGAAAATACTGTCAGATTCCTGTATATTGTAAAACAATATTAGCCATGAGATCTTACATGACTGTTGAACAGTTCCGTTATCCTAAAATATACCGTAGCATATCACTTGGATTTTAAATTTTACTCTTCTCATCATCTGTAATGAATGACCAGTTACAAGAAAGAAATACTATTAGTGTTTGAACTCTGCTATTGTTTATTACAGGACTAATGTTAGTTAATGTTAGTAGATACTTTCATTATAAAAAACAGTTTCTAAACATAAAATAACACACACCCTGATGCCAAGAACTTTATTCTGACTTCCACGTATACATGGCATAAGGATTACAGATGGTACACACTGGAACTCTATGTAGTCATCATTGACATTAATGCAATTGCCCCACTGTTGAACCTTGGTTTATATCCTTGGATAGAAGAAATTTGTGTCAATTTTCTGTATCCAAGAGGAGACAACTTACTTCAAGTCAACATGTGCTGCAATTTACATGCCAGCCACATGCTTCTTAAGAGGTGGTTAGAGATGTCAACTGCTGAGTGTGAGATTTGGACTGTAGAGACATTGACACATAAACTCCCATAAACATTCACAAGTCTGGTTGGCAGTACTTGGCCCAGTAAGAAGTGCATGTCATATTTAGTGAGACAGGTAGAGGTAAACCAATCCCTGTTCAGGCCTGGACAGGTCCTGAGGTTTCTAGGAGGCTGAGGCTTCCACGTTTTTTAATTACAGACATTTATTAAGTATGACCATTTTAACTGTGCAACATATGAAGGGCAAGCTGGTGTTACTAATGGGCAAGAATGGCAGAAAGGGGTAAGGAGGGGATCACTTAAAAAACATTCAGCTGAGAATTTTAATGGGTACAAGCGGAGAGGAGAAGTTCATATCTAAAGAGTGGTGCTGCTGTTTTTGCAGTACTACTCACTCACTACGTTTTGCACTATTGAAAGAAATCAGTCTGTTTCCAAAATTTAAAGTCATAGCCTAGCCTTTGTAAATGAAAAATCTTGAATTAATCAAGCACAATACCATTAAGATCAGTCAGATTATTTATTGGTTATTTAGTTTTTTACAATATCATGTCATTTGCTAAGGTTATGTAACTCTGAATGAGGTATGGTAATGAGACACTGAATGGGGAACCAGAAACCATATTCAATGCAGTCAACTTCATATATATTAAGGAATCATCCAAGCATTTTCTTCAATGGACTGAAGAAGAATATGATAAATTTATCATAAAAGTTATATATTTATGGTCATGGCTAATTTTGGTGAAGAATTTCAGTATTGTGGCAGATTTTTTCAGTATGGTTTAAATAGCAAATGGTGCAGAACTTTCTTTACAATACTAACATTTGTGCATATGTCAAGTAACTTGTGAGATACAGATAAATCAGATGCAACTAATATCTAGTGAACCTTTGCTCTGATATGCGTGAATTTTAACACATGCAATATGTTCTTTTAATGTGATATTGTATTTGAGTCTGAACATTCATTTCAGTTACATTTGCTTTTAAGCTAAAACTACAAATGTGACTTAAGCAGTAAATTCAAGTTTAATTAGAAAAATCCCTGTTGTTTTGCTTTGTGACATAAGCAAAATGCAAAACACGGTCTTCTTTTTCTCTATTTTGTACTGGAAAGTTTTAAATTATTTCAATATATAACACAAAGTGCCATAAAAATACATATGATGCAATATATAGCTGGAATTGACCCTTATCACATACATTATATTGTTGTATTCTTTGATGTTACATGTGTGAAGGGATATGTCATCTGACTCAGAAAAATACACCCTGTTAGGAAAGTGTATTTGGTATTTTCTTCTGACCTTCAGAATTAATGGTGTAGGTTGTAGGTTTCTAAGGCATACAGTCCGCTCAGCACCCTGTTGTCAAATACCCTCAGCATATATTTCTCCCTTAATGTGAGAGAGAAATACTGAATAGTAGATGGATGCTCTGCAGTAAGGATTGATGACTTTCCTAAATGTTTGGAAATATGGTTAGCAACCAGAACAGGAATACATAAATGTGATGTATTAGGGAAGAGTTCTCCAGGTTTGGGTTCAAACAAGTTATTTGTGGCAATACGCACTGCAGAGGGGAAGTAAAGCCATCGGTCCCATGTCATAGATTTGCGGCACGTAAAAGAAGTACAGGAAGTACAGTCACATTTATTTCATAAAGTATTTTCAAACATAAACAATTACAGATATTTTTATTTGAGAACATTTATTATTAGACATGCACTGGCATTAAACCATTGTTACTGGGCCAGATAGTGTTTCCTAATTTTTGAATTTCATAACCCACATTTTTTCCACCTAAACTATATGGTCATTAATTAGTTAATTGAGCTGAGTTACAATTTGGACTAGTTTCACCAAGTTCATAGTCTAAGATACATATGAAAGGAACTTGATGTATGCACAAACCTTATTTCTTTGGTGAATCTTAAAAGACAGATGCAAATCTTATTTTATGATTATTCTCATTGGTAGCACTTCCTATTACTGGTAAAAAAGCATGATCCCATTTGCACAAATTACTTGATTGTCTTCACCATGTTCATTACATCAATATCAAGGCTGCTTGTCCTGTGCATAAGCCCCATTGTTCTTAAATTCTGTGGACATGAAAGTGTAACACAAATATGTTCTTGTGCAACAAATCCTTTCCAGTGTGTGTTTAATTCACAACCCTCTAAATTCTTATCACAGGAAAGTTTGTAACGTGTATATCTTTTCTTGAAAAATGATCAAATAGTGAGTCCGTAATTTATATTCTTTGTTATGGAATGCTTTCTTTTATCTGTCATTAGCATACTTCATAATGCACTATTTCTTTGTAGTGTACCTCTGATTTTGGAATTCTTTAGTATGATGCCAATGCTTCCTTGTCTTTTTCAAAATGCAACATATGCACTTATCACTACATAGTAATTAGTATCTGTGGTGCACAGTAATCTAGAATATTCTGTGAAAATGAGACAAATTATTCAAGATTTCAGGCTTCTGCTGTGTAGATGAGGTCTTTGCTTTTCTGGGTTGTTAAGAATAGCATATTGTGGTAGTTATTTACAACAACAACAATGACAACAACAGCAGCAGCAGCAACACAACAACAACAACAACAACAACAACATCAACAACCTACAACCAACATATGCTGTGTAACAACTCAGAAGAGTGAAAACATGAAGACAAATGATCCACCATTCTTTGTTGCATGCTACCAGAAATCCATGCTGTATCAATGGCCTCCACATTCTTGGTCTGATATTAATTTAAGCTGGCTGGTGTGATGAATTTAACATTGCATCAGCATTTTAGAGGAAACTGTGGCTATATTCCTTCTGACTTGCAGTGTAATACAAAATATCTTTAACCTACTCTTGGCCACTGAAGCAGGTTCTGCTTGTCATTCCATAATTCATTCTACCTGAAGCTTTTAACATGGTTTTCTGCTGTTTGTAATTCACCGCGAAAAGTATGAAATTTACAGTTCTTTGTCCATATGTATTCACACAGATGGCTTTTGTTGTGATTCTAATGTTAAACACACAGCCTGGCATTTCATTCATAGCCTGAAGCAATGATTTTGGTTTCAGAGCTTTAAATTGGTGATCTCCCATTCTGTTTTATTGTAGTTACAAATGTAGGTAAGGGAAAAGAGGCAAACTCATCCTAGGTTCCTGTAATGACTCTAGTTGCACTGGCTGCTTATGTACAAACCTTTAAGAAGTTCTAGTTACCTTACCATAGGCCTCTTAACAAGAAAATAAGGAGATTACAGCATCAGCCTAATCAGTGGATAGTGGAGCATATTTCCCAGGGCATAAAGCAGCCAGGGTGTGAGGGTGACTATTCACCTCCGTCTAATGCCAAGGTTAAGAATGAGTGGCGCTATATCTTACTCCCCCTGCATGCCTCCATTGTGTGTACAGGGAGATCTCATAATTTTCCCTTGTATTTATCAGTTGGACGTGTGAAAGTAGGAAGCTTCTAACTGCCACATCTTTTAACATGTAATTACCTAGAGATTACATTATTTTTAGCAAATTGTCAATCTCCCTCCTCAAGATCACATTTTACCACCTTTCAAGTTGCCACCAAACTTTTTGAAATATTGTAGTGAATTGTTATGTGAAAAAGTTCATAATGTTATGTCCTTGCTAAAAGTTAGGTAATTCATAAGATCATAATTATTAATGATGATAATAATAGTAAAGCAGTAACTGTGGAATGCAGAAGGTATCTTTATATGATGCTCCTTGTTCCCTACAATACTGGATGCAATAAAATCATTACTAACAGCGGAGTGCTTATTTTAATAACTGCATCTGCTCTCCTGATGGTATGTGACTGGTTCATTAGAACACGTAGGTAAACTTCATTCATGGGTCAGGATTGGGAATAGAAATGTATAAGTATGTTCCAAATGAATAAATGAAACATGACATTGTACAAAATTTTTAAAGGGAGATATTTTATTACTGACATCTCCGTAGGTGTATAACTGTGAATATTTACAGTTATCATTCTAGAGATATAATTTTTTATTGCAGAGTGGAAGGTATTGCAGGTATTTTTCCCAAATTGGATTTTACTTCATCCTTCAGATTGCACATAGTTTGCAAATTTTGGATAAGCTGTTAATGAAATATTAAAACTCATGCCATAATGTTCAGTTATTGCAATTCCCAGTTTTCGCAGTTCATCTTTTTTTTTTTTGCACTTGTTGAATTTATAGTCCCCTTGTCACCTGCATCAATTCTATTTCATATTTTACAGCACTCTTTAGTAAAATTTAACAATGTTGATACAAGATGAAATGAAGTGATAAAACAGAACCTTCACTTTTCTGAAAATGTGTATGAAGTTAATTTTTCTTTGTGTCTGGCTTTATAATTCCTAGGCTTTTGCCTTTGTACAAATTGAAGTTTGCTAGTCTTGAGGTTTTCATGGCTGAGTGGTTGAGGAATTTTTTCTTCTTCAGGGACATGACACTGCATCAGTGGGTAACCAGTTCCTGGCGTTTCAAAAGAACATAGTGCCTTCATCTTCACAGGCCTAGAGGCCTAAAGAATCTCTAGACCCTGAAAGTAGAAGGCACTTTGTTCCTCCAAAATGTCGGGAACTGATCACCCTAAGATACAGTGTTATATCACAGAGGAATAGGGTCCTCAAAATTATGTCTCATGCAAGTCTTTTGATAGACAGTTACAGCTGTTGCAGAGTGTTAATACCGTACTTGTGTCATAACGACTCCCATCTTTTCCACAGTGACCAATATAGGAGAACAGTATCTTGAACACCAAAGCTAAGTTTGTGCAATTTAATTCAAGCACAGCATTTGTTTGAAACATTAATTGACACGTTTTAATTTATAAGTGGCTGGGAATTGATTGCTAACAATACACTGTGTATCCTGATCCCTTATTGACTCAAAACATTGCAAATCCCACAGTTTTAGTATGTTCTTTACAGCAGTAGTTTATCCAAAACTGTAGGGAATGACTGGAAGCTGCAAGAAACATTTTACAAATTTTGTAACATTTTTTCCTCTCTATTTAGGATGGACGTCTTTGCTGCAATTATGATTTCCATTGCTCTGCTTCTTTTGGCCAACCCGTTAGTATCGCCACTGTGTCTGATGACAGCGGGGATGGAGATTTTGATGAATCTCATCCGGGTGTTACTGCACTCAGTATCACGGGAGGAAATGTCAATCAAATTGGCCCACCGCAAGCACAGATTCAAGAGGCTAATGATAGTGGTGTTACCAGAGTTAACACAACTGGTAACAAGGACCTCTTCAAGTTCAAAAGTGATGGTGGACAAGGTGATGAAAATACTCCTCAACATACTGATAAAAATGGCACTGTGCCATTGTTTGTTAATAGTGCCACAGCACTCAATAACACTGTTGTTACAATCAGTAATGGACCTACTACAGATGTTGTGTATACTAGTAAAAACTCGTCTCCTAGGATTGGTGTTAGTGATCATGGTACTGAAAAACAAGTTCATGAGACTGAAGAATCAGCTGTACAGAAGATTAACACGACAGATGTCAAGAATAACAGTGTTCGAAATAACAGCAACAACGAAGATGGAAGATCAACTGCCGACAATTCCCATGTGCAAAAACGTGAAGCGATAATGAAACAAGTCACAAAGTTTGTTTACATCACTGAAGAGGAGGGGTTGGTTGAAGAGAGAGGGACAGACACTGCTCAGGTTGAAAGACAAGGAGATGTAGAGTAGTGTACAACTTTAGAGGGTATCCCATGGTAGGGAAATTATGTACCTTCATGACGAGAAGTGCTTACTGCATTAACGTCAGAAGCAGCTGGATATAGCTGCATGAAAGAGGATGCATGGCAAGCAGTTTTAACCATCATTGTGGCTTCCTGTAATGCTTTCTATTTGAATTTGAGGCTAACTACATTTTTGTCAGATTGACTTGATATTTGTGAAAGAATCTGAAGTGTGCAATAGACTGATGAGAAAAAATCCTGTTGTGCTACAGCTAATATATTCATAAAATGGAGTTTTGTCAGCACAGCTAAATTTTATTCATTTTAAGTTATATTAATGCAGCGAGTTTCAGTGTAATTAGGACATCTTCAGGCACAGTTTTATTAAAATGCAACCCACAAACTCTTGTCACAATGCAGTTTTTACAAGATTAACCAAGGTTCCCATATTTTATGTTAATGAAAATAAATTGTCCATATAATGTAGTCATGCATTTGATATCTTAACACTCTTTGATATGTTTACTTTGAATTTGTAGATGCAAGTAGTTTTTGTCAACTGTGGAATGTACAAAGTGTATTTAATATATACCAGTTTCATAATTAGTTGAACATAGTGGAAATTATGATACTTAATTCTGAAGTGAAAATCCCTATTTCACATGTTTGTAGTTTATCTTGTAGTACTCTATTTTTATTATATTTTGTATTAGTGGAGGTAAAATTAACAAGGTCTGTGTGTGATGAAGCTTAGCAAGCAGGCTATACTAGTTGCACCTATACTCCATTACACACAGACATTATCAACTGTATCCCCACAATCGTGAAAACATCCAAGTGTATGAAACACAGATATATCAGAAAATGCAGCAATTATATATATCTGTTATAGTTATTCTCAGTTCAAAATTAAGAATTATAATTTACACTATGTGCAATGAAGTAGGACACAAATACATATAAAATGTAACTTCTACATACTAAAATTGATAAAAAGTCTTGCATCTACAAATTACAACTAGATTACAGCAAAAAGTTCTAAACATATTTGTGTATGATTATGTTATACAGATAATTTATTTTAGTTAATATAAAACATGTAAACCTTAATTACATTTATAAAAACGGCATTTTAAACATAATATGAACATTTCCCTTTAATAAAACTGTGCCTGAAGATGACATGTTTAAGTTGAAATTAGTAGCATTAATATTTCTAATATAGAATAAGATATAATTTCACTAACAAAACTCTATATTTATATATATTTTAGTATACAATAGGGTTGAGATAAATTGAAGGAACAGTACATTACGGTTCATTCTATGCATTAATTTTAAGACCTGGTTGTTTGTTAAACTTCTCTCGTAATTTTTAAAACTGAGAGGATAAGCAAATGGTAATTTGTAGCCTCCAAAGGAAGTCAGTGAATTCTCATATTTCATTTCAGAGGACTGAAGTAGACAGGAGGGAAGTTTAAACAATAATACATGTAAAATGTAAATGTGCTTGGAGTGAATGAAATGAAAGGGATTGTTGTTGTTTCAGTACATAAAAATGGAAAAGTGGTATGGAATAACTCAGGCATTCCAAACTTGGTAGAGAGAGACAAAGGATTCAAAATGTAGGACAGGGATGTAGAATATAAGCAGGAAGATGGTCTTTTACACTGAATGAAACAGAGAGAAATGAGGATTGATCTAAAACATTCCTGGAAATTAAATGTCAGCAATTAAATAATGTACAAATATGTGCACTTAAAAATTAAAGTAATAAACAAAGCATTATAAATGTGCAATAACAAAGTATTCATGTCCAAAATATCTCAAATACTACAAAAGAAATGGAGACAAATTTTGATCCAGCACAAAGGCATAGGGTTCAGGCAAAGCAGTAAACCAAAGTTGTTGCAAATGGGAAAAAAAATATGGCTAAAAAAGCAAGGGTTTCTGAGAGGTTTCAGCCTGATGGTGAAGTAAATATAACCAATAAACAATGTATATGCAAAGCCCCTGTTTACAAACCATTAACTGAAATTGATGAAAGCAAAGTCTTCCTGTGATGGTGTAGATAAGTGTGATAATGCTGTACTTAGGAAATTAAAATCTTTTTATCAATTGGCTGTAAGAAGAGAAATAATAATGTAGAAATACGACATTTTGTTAAATTCTGTCAGTAATGGGAAGAAAGTAGATTTCTGTGGTTCTCAGTATCATATGAATGTGAAACAGCTATTGTGATCATGGATTGTAAGACAGTGATGAGTCCACATGTCACACAGAACAATATGGTTGTAATAATACTGAATCTGCAACATGTGGTTGCCATGAAACTGAATATTTAAGTGAATTGCTGGTACTGTGAATGAATGCAATAGTTTAAATGTGAACTGGAATGCATTTTGGGCATATTGTGAACATTTCCAGATCATAATAAAATTAATAAAGCAACATTGGCTGTGGTAGGCTGCAGTATTGCGTATCGACATGAACAATTTAAAGAGGGAAGCATTACATTGACCGTAATCAGTGTTCACAATGAAATAATAAATGATGTAGGTCATGTTTGGTTATGAATAGATTCAAACTGGAACCTGAAAATGGTAACAAAGCTTTGTATGTTGATTTTGGTTCTGATGATTTGTGCAATGAACTAATGTGCTTGGATGAAAGTACTTAAAATGGCAGGATAAAAAGCAAACTATAGATATCAATTCGTATCATCAGATGCAGAAAAGTGATTTAATTCTAATCGAATATGATATCCTGTTTGCTTAAAATGTTAAATGAACTACTGTAATATTCTAGTCAGAGAAAGAAGAAAAATAACATCCACCACTTAGAATTAGTTGTATTTAAAATGCATTGCTAAATAGTCTAATGAATGGTTTAAACGCCTTACAAAATATAGTTGGGTGTTGTATATAAACTCAACACAGCAGTTGATGCATATCGGGGGGCTTTCAATGAACAACCCAAATTTATGTTGCTTCTATATATAAATATAGTTATATATAGATATATACCCCTCACACACAAAAGAATCTGATACTTCTAAGCCATGGCTGGTACAAGTTGCACCCTCCACTACTAGTGTGTGACATTGTTTGGACTTCTTATGCTAGACTTATGTGTTGTATAAAATAAAACTTGTGTCTGGATCATGTGGTAGAAAATTGTGGATTTTACAGTATAACTAAGACGAAAACAGATAGGTGCTGACTCCCAAAAAAGGTGAGGCAAGACTGATGAATGTGGATTATAATAGCATCATCCATGTCCTGGGTTTGAGCAACAATTGTGATAAAATCCATGCATATGCATTAATACAAAAACTTAATCTGCGTGTGTGTGTGTTTGTGTGTGTGTGTGTGTTTGTATGTGTGTATGATGTATGTATGTACGTATGTACTTTCTTCCCTCACCATCTCTTCTCCCTCTACCTGTACAATGTAATACATACTTTAATTCCTGTTTCCAAAATGACAGTAATGCCAACAAAGTAATACTGTAGCTTAAGAACAAATCTAAGTAAGATATTAGCATTTGATTCAGTATTTAAAATTAAACAGCAAAAAAAGTATGGTGACAAGATATTTTATTGCAAGATGTTGAATAAATATTACCCCAGGCATATTAAGACATCTCCTTGCATTTACCTTACCTCCTCCCTCCTTCACTTCCAGTTCCAGATGCATTCTGTGTATCCAGTGTTAATGATAGTGTCACTGACAAGAAATAAATGATCCCAGTTCTAGAATCACTAATTCACTAATACTTACTACTGTACTTAGCACAAATACTAACTTATTATTACTGCAGTTAGTTTCGGCAATAAATTGAGCTGAAGTGTAAAGCAAATAAAGAGTTGTAAAATATATAAAGAGAGAGAAACTGACAGAGTGTGCGTTGTGATTGAAGAGAAATGTACACATTTAGTTTCTTAATGAAGGGAAATTTTAAATAAGTTTCTAGAATTGTTAAATGACAAGAGATGTTCTCTTGTTGAATAAAACTATGTGTTGTCACTTATTTGTTGTTCAAACTGTGGTAGGAGTGTACATCTCTGAACCATGAAGCTGGAGACTGCTCACATGTCTACACAGTGACGTTTCCTCCTGTAGTAGCTTGTCCTACAAAAAGAAAACAATCCTATAAATGTACTGATTCATTTTTTACTCTCAAAAGCACTGATTGTAAATAGATTACCATACGCAATGTTATAAACACAAATGTGGCACTTTTTTGTAAGATAGGTTTTAATTTATGTTTTGTATCACTATAAGTCATCCGAACAGTATATTTTATTTAGCAAAAATCAAAATGTCAAACCACAAGTCTGTGTAAAATTCTAGTCATAACTTAGGAAATGAAAAATCAGTGAAAACAAAGTGAACAGATACCTCAGTACTTGTAAAATATCTTTGTGAAGAAGAAATTTGAGCAAATAATAAATTAATTAAATTAAGAGAAATCAAGGTTTATGTAAATTATGTCTGTACAATTGTCATGTTAATTTATTTTTGTCTGCAAACATGAAAGACGAAAGAATTGAAAAAGTTTTATATTTTGCGGACATTTAATTAACTGTACAGGAGCATATTGTGTCTTCAGTTGTAAAAAGAATGTGTGCCAATTATTACAAATAAATTATAAATGATAAATATTATACCAATGTAACCATTAAAGAACAAGGATAGTGGTGTATAATGTAGTTTTCTAGGTTATAACACTGTGTTTTAGCCTAGTATCTGGATACCAGTGCTTCAGAGAAACCTGCTGCACCTGCAGTTGGAGGCAGTAGGTTCCTATGAAGCATGGTACACATCTGCCAGACATTGACATGGTTTCCTAACCTATAGGACCACAATATGAATCTTTACTAACTTATTACTTCCTATTTGTGAGATTAACTAGCTAAATGCAACCCATATGTTATAAATAACTGTGGTGAAGAACCTAATATCTTGCACAATGATGGTAAGTTCTTTGCACTTTAGTTCCTGCAATGTCTAATGTTAAAGTCAGAGTTCAATTCCAGCCATGTCCTTGTTATTTTAAAGTTGTCCATTCTGTGCATTTTTTAGATCAATGTACTCAATTTATTGCACCTAAATGCACAGTATTAAATAGATATGAAAATTAATGACACATCTCTGACATGTTTCGGTACCAGTGTACCATGTTCAGGAAATACAATATGCCATGTTTAAAACCAAATGTCAATGATATTCTGTCATTTACAAGGTCCTACAATCTGTAGTGGGCTCAATAATGGAGCCAACTACAGATTGTAGGACCTTGTAAATAACAGTTTATCATTGGCGTTTGGTGTTAAATGTGGAATTTCATACTCCCTGAAGATAATAAGATACACTGGTACTGTAACATATCAGAGATACATCATTGATATTCATATAAATTTAATACTGTGCATTTAGTTGGTGCAATAAATTGGGTCCACTGATGTCATTATTTGTTTGTTTGTTTGTTGCAATTGCCATCTTCATGGTGAAAGTCTAGGTTGGGTTAAAGCAAAGGTACATACAGGGAGAAAGAGTGGGACAGCAGTTGTGATGGAACAAGCAATTACTTCTTGGCTTCTCACTGTGGAAGTCCTGGGCTTGAGCCTAGGTCAATCCATGTGGGATTTGTGGTTGACAAACGAGCACTGGAAGAGGTTTTCCTCTGAGTACTTTGGTTTTCCTGTCAGTGTCATTTCTACCAATGCAGCAGTATGATTCATTCATTCATCTATCGCTCATAGTACATGATCATAGCAACTGATGGTGTTGTTACACAACATACTTAAAAAAAGAAAGGAGCAAAATGAGTGATCGGTTAGGTGGTATCCTAGATACTACTCCATGGATGAGCGAACTACATTCCAAGGGCTGGAAGCATCCCTTGCAAATTTTAAATCTGGCCTGTGGTGTGATATTTAGACATAATTTATTGAGACATTGTGCTGACAAAAATAAATGCATGAAGTTTTGGATCCCTAGTATGTCTACACAGAGGCCAAATATGTAACTCTCATATTTCATGGTCTGCAAATACAGCATGCTTCAAAATATGTGTTATGTAACTTGATATATAGAAAGGCATGTGTTAAATCTGTGTGAATGAGTAATATGTTGTAACAACTTTTCAATTACATATATTTCTTGTAAAGCTTTCTGGCCCACAGTCACTTCAAGGCATACCCATGTGGCCTTCAGGTAAGAGAAACTGCCCACCCCTGTGTTAAACACGGTTTCTGGAGTTTGAAGGGATGAGGACTGGATGCAAGCCAGTGGAATGTCAGATTTTACTCCATCATTATCAGTCTTCCCAGCTAATTTTCTCTGGGTGCTTGTCTGTTTTAGTGGTTTCTGTGATGACAGTCTCTGTGAACATTTTCCATGACTTTGTTGAATTGGTATGATGACTGGTTTGTATCAAAAGTATGGTTATTGCTGATTGCTTGTGCCCAGTCTCATAAACCCAGTGTGTCCAGATATCCTTGTGGAGGTGCAACAGCCAATCTGTCAATGCAGCTATATGTGTAGAGGGTTGTTGACCCTTCACTGAACTGTGACAAGATGCCATACTTGTAGGTTTCAAGGTGGGCCATTTATCCACAGCATTCTGATAATGAACGCTGTTTTTTTCTTAATATAACAAATGTATACTTTGTAGTCCAGTTTTTTCTTCCTATTTGGATATTACAATTTCTTTGTGCAAAAGCCAATGGCTTTGAAATTGCGTTCACTAGATAGTAATTGCCAGACTACCAATTTGATCTACATATTGAAGTACTAATTAGAGACCTTCTGTGGCATGGTAGGCAGTGTGAAGACACCCACAGATATTTGATAGCTTGGATTGGATTTCCTGTTAATGGTGTATCGTGCAATGCTGTCGAGATGTGAATGATCAAGATATCAAGAAAAGGTATCTGGATGTTGGTTTTCATTGTCATTATGAAATAGTTGCTGGGTTGTCTAAAGTTGGGTGATTCAGAACTCTTGTAGAAGTAGGACCATGTGGTAGAACTGCTAAAGCATTTTTTTTAGTAGCATCATCCACCTAAGTATAAAAAACATTTTACTTTCGTGGCTGGTTGTGATGGTCTCTTCCTTGAAGGTTACCATAAAGATGTTGGCTAGGAGTGGTAGCAGTGTGGTTCTGATGCACGCAACGTGGAGCCAGCACAGTGCTTGAGTGACTGTGGGTGATGTTTACTGCATTGCAGACTGTTTCCTTAGTGTCATGGGGGTTTCACACAGAGGCAGCGTTGGGAGTACACGGGGCCTAGGGCCGACCATGACCGTGCGGGGCCAGAGTATCGGTATCTCAATTGGTATGCTACCGCAAACACTGATTATGTCGATTACAGTACAAAAGACATCCAAGTACTACACTACAAAATTTGACCTTCAAGAAGGATTTTTAAACAGAGCATGTATCAGCATTTCCAATTTACCGGAGAATATAGCTTGACAAACTCATAGGCCTGAAGCGCGGGGCCCCCTCAAGAGCGGGGCCTGG
>JGI24697J35500_11274938_pt1 | contig 15656 bp, 9 predicted proteins | sample TergutMp193P1_FD_35500 | JGI IMG/M metagenome (IMG submission 35500) | reverse complement strand
ATTTCCTGGATTGAATGCTGCGCTGATAACCCACAATAGCGGATAAATAATAATAGCCATGACAGCTAGCAATAATGAATAGGTCAAAAACAAGCGGATTACTTTTCCTAACTTCATATTCATGCTGTTTTCACCTTCCTTTTCTGCGTTATTTTCTCCCCATCATTAAATGCGGCTGTTCTTCTGAATTGCCATAAAGCGATGGTTACGACAAAGATAGAAAGCAAGATAGTCAAGGCGGCGGCTAATGCAAATTGGCTCGATGACAAAGTCAAGGAATAAATCCAAGAGACAAGAATGTCCGTCCCTCCTGCCGTTGATCCTGGCACAGCCGGCCCGCCAGCGTTAAAGAGATAAATAATATTGAAATTATTAAAATTAAACGTGTATTGAGTAATGATGATAGGAGAAATAGCGATGAAAAGCAAAGGCAACGTAATTTTTCTGAACTTTTGCAAAATCGTCGCCCCGTCAATGTCAGCCGCTTCATATAAATCTCCTGGAATCGATTGCAATACACCTGTGGTGACGAGGAAAATATAAGGAAATCCTAACCAGCCTTGAATCAGAATAATAGCTGTCCGGGTCCAAGTGGCATTAGTCATCCATGGAACTGGACTGATATTGAACATATTTAATACTATTGTATTAATAGCGCCAAAGCTATCATTGAACATTCCAGAAAAAATCAAAATTGTTACAAATCCTGGAACTGCCCATGGCAAAACAAGTACTGTTCGAATCAGGCGCTTGAACTTCAAATCTTTTTGATTGACTACAACTGCAAGAAAAATTCCCAAAGCTACTTGCAACGTAGAAGCAAGCAATGTCCAAATTACCGTCCAGCTCAGTACGTCTACAAAGGTAGAGCGCCAAATATCAACGGTAAAGATAGCTCGAAAAGTATCTAGTCCTACCCATGTGAATAAATTTCGAGGCGGTGCAGTATGCAAGTTATAATTGGTAAATGCGATTGCAAAACTAAAAATGAGTGGATAAATAACGGAGAAGATAAGTAAAAAGAAGGCAGGGCCACTAATTAAATATGGATACCCTTGATCAATTAAGTTCAAATATTGTTCTCTTAAAGTATAATTTTTTTTCTGTTCATCTCGATTGCGGCCAACCCGGTAAGCATCTCGAGCAGCGAAAAACCATACCGAAAGCCCGAAAGCAATAATAATTATGACGATGACGCCTTCTGCCAATAGGAAAATGGAATTATCCTGTCCAGGCACTTCTCCTAATGTGCGCAAGCCCCATAAACCATCTCTAATCATGCTCGAAAAGGCAACCATGAAAGAAAGGCCAAAAATTAAAAACATCAAGCCTTTTTGCCATTGTTTATTGTAAATTTGACCAATTCCTGGAATCGTAGATAATGCCATTGCTTTTTTACGGTGATTTGTCAACAAAACAAATACCCCCTTTTTAGAAAATTAGCTCCTTGCAGATAAAATCTTATCCACAAGAAGCTATAATTGATTGTAATATTGATTAATGATTAGCTGCGATTTGTTGTGAAATAACTTCTACCGCTTCATTTAAAGCATCTACCGGAGTTGCAGCACCGGTCGCTATCGTTTGAAGCCTTTCATCAATTGACCATACTTCGTTCATAGCCACGACTCTAGGCATATGGACGAGCGCTTCCATTTGGATGTTCATAGCCTCTGCCACATCGGAATCACTTCCCGCATTTGCAAGAGCTGGAACTTCTGCAGTTCTATCATAGCGTACCAATGAGTTATCATAGTTTGTCAAATAAATGACAAATAGTGTGGCTAATTCAGGGTTCGTTGCGAAGTTAGAAACACTATATCCTTTAACTCCGAAGAATGAAGCCATGCGCTGTCCATTTCCTAGAATCGGCAATGGAGCTACTCCGAAATTGACGCCTGCATCTTCAAAGCGCGATAGGTTCCAAGGACCTGAAATAACAGCTGCAGCCATTCCTTCTTCAAATAAACCGTCAAGAACTGAGATGCCAGAAGGACCGATAATACCAGCAGGGAATGTGCCTGAACCATAGAAACGAGTCAAATATTCCATAGCTTCCAAAGCCCCTGCATTGTTTAAGCCGATATCGTTGACATCGTAATCAACTCTATCTCTACCAAAAATATAACCGCCATATTGGGCAATGATGCCATATGTATAATAAATTTGATCAAGAAGCGCTAATAAGCCAAATTTTCCTTCTTCTAAAAACTCTTGGGAAACATCATACCATTCATCAAAAGATTGAGGCAAATCAGAAGTAGGAACTAAATCTCTATTATAGAATAATAACTGGGTTTCAACTGCATAAGGCAAACCAAACAATCCGCCTTCCGCCATTTGAGAAGCTAAAGCTCCTTCTGAAAAAATTTCAACCACTGAATCATCTAAATCCAATTCCAATAAGAGCCCTTGTAGAACAGCAACAGGAATTTGATCTGATGGAACCGATACTACATCTGCTCCGATGCCTGCAGGACCATCTAAAGTCAAATCTTCTATTTGACCAGCAAATGCTCGCTCTTCAACTACAACGGTCACGCCATGGTAATCTTCAAATGAGGCAATGGCGCCTTCGACTCCGGCCAACTGTCCTTCATCTACCCAAAATACTAAAGTCTCACCTGCAAATGGCTGATTCTCTACTTGTTCATTAGTTGATCCTGTTCCAACACTTTCTTCTGCCACTCCATTGCCGCCACAAGCAGCTAATGTAATTATCGCTGCAAGCGCTCCAGCTAAACCTAACATTTTTTTTACTTTCATTGTAATGCCCTCCTTTTATTTAAAATCTTTTTGATTCTTGTCTCGCATTTTTTGTAATCGCTTTATAACTTTATTGTAACCGATTTCTACGATTAAGTAAAGGGCTTTCTTATATTTTTTTACTAAACTTTACTAAAACGAATTTATTGATGAATAATTTTAAAAACCTGATGGGTTTTTCACTTGCCAATTCCAGGAGTCTTTGCACATGGCACTTAAGTCGCGTTCAGTTTTCCAACCTAGTTCTTTTTCTGCGCGAGAAGGGTCTGCGTAGCAACTGGCGATGTCGCCAGGGCGGCGCTCAACTACTTTATAAGGAATTTCTTGGCCGCTAGCATCTTTAAAGGCGCGAACTAGATCAAGGACGCTGTACCCTTTTCCTGTTCCTAAATTATACGTTGAAAGGCCGCTTTTTCGCTTTAGCAAATCCAAAGCTTTCAAATGCCCTTGCGCTAAATCTTCGACATGAATATAGTCCCGTACTCCTGTACCGTCGTGCGTGTCATAATCGCCGCCGAACACGCTTAAAGATTCTAATTGTCCAACAGCGACTTTTGTAATGTAAGGCATCAAATTATTGGGGATTCCTTTTGGTTCTTCTCCAATAAGCCCGCTCGGATGCGCCCCTACTGGGTTGAAATAGCGCAAAATAACGATATTCCATTCTGGTTTTGCTTTGGATAAATCGCGAAGCATGTCTTCTATCATCAACTTAGTGGAGCCGTAAGGATTCGTCGTCGATAAAGGGAAGTTTTCTTTAATCGGATTCGTCTCTGGATTTCCATAAACTGTCGCGGAAGAACTGAAAACGAAGTTTTTGACATTGGCTGCTTCCATGCAGTTAAGAAGGTTCAAAGTTCCAATGAGATTGTTGCTGTAATATTCTAAAGGCTTAGTTACAGATTCTCCCACCGCTTTTAGCGCCGCAAAGTGGATGACGGATTCGATCGCATTCTCCTCAAAGATTTCCTGTAAAGCATTGGCATCTCTGAGATCCGTTTCAAAAAATTTAACGGTTTTTTTGCTGATTTTCTCAAGGCGGTTCAACACTTCTTTACTGCTGTTCGATAAATTATCAAGGACGATGACTTCTTTGCCTTCTTCTAACAACTGAACTACTGTATGGCTCCCGATGTAACCGGTGCCTCCTGTAACTAATACTGCCATTTTTCCACCATCCTTTTTAAATTTTTTGCGACGATAAGCTATTGACGAAACGGTCGACGCCGCTCAATCCTGCTTCATCTAATTTGTAAACGCCGCAGCATTCCAATATTTCCACGAATTTCAATCCCAGTTCACGTTCTATAATTTCTGAGGAACTAGTTTGTGAAACCGCGCCGTATTTATTTAGCATTTCTTCTAGCCACGGTTTGTGCTTTTCAAGCCCTTGTTCAGTCAATAAGTCAGGCGAACCCGCTTCAAATGCTTTTTTAATCGCTTCCATTTCATCTTTCAACCTGCCTGGCAAAACGGCTAAGCCCATGACTTCTATCAAGCCGATGTTCTCCTTCTTTAGATGATGCAAGTGTTCATGAGGGTGGAAATTTCCGAATGGATGCAGCTCAGAAGTCTGATTGTCCCTAAGCACCAAATCTAGCTCAAAGTTCCCTTCCTTAAAGCGGGCAATTGGCGTGACGGTATGGTGCGGCTCATCGTCGGTAAAAGCGCGTATGCCCAACGGTTCGTCGCTATAATTTTTCCAAGCCTGAAGGATGCGCTCTCCTAGCTCAGCAAGCTGTTCCTTTTTTGGCCCTCTTAAACGAAGGACGCTTAAAGGCCATTTTAAAAATTCTACGCCCACTTCCTCAAAACCAGCAATTTTATAAGAACGCATGGCTTCTGCTTTTTCCATGGCAAACTCATATGAACCGCCTTGGAAATGGTCATGGCTAAGTATCGATCCTCCTACAATAGGCAAATCAGCGTTGGATCCTACGAAGTAATGCTTAAATTGGGAAACAAAATCCAGCAAGCGCTCAAACGTCGTTTTAGAAATGGTCATGGGAGAGTGCTCTTCTTTTAAAACGATGCAGTGCTCAGTGTAATAAACGTAAGGAGAATATTGGAGATGCCAATGCTCGCCATTAAGTTCCACAGGAATGATGCGATGGTTGTTCCGGGATGGATGGTTCAAGTGGCCAGCGTAGCCTACGTTTTCTTTGCACAGCAAGCATTTAGGATAATTGGCGCTTGGAGCCGTCTTTGCCAAAGCGATCGCTTTCGGATCTTTTTCCGGTTTTGACAAATTGATGGTCATGTCCAAGGTCCCATAGATGGTATCTACTTTCCACCGCTTGTCTTTTGCCACTCGCCCTGTTCGAATGTAATTCGATGCCTGGCTCAATTGATAAAAATAATCGGTAGCCGCTTGAGGGCTTTCTTTATAGAGGCTTTGAAACTTATAGGCCACTTCTGAAGGCCTTGGCATCAAACAATCCATGATTTTGGCATCCAACAAATCTCGGTGCAAAATGGAATCTGTTTCTAGGATCCCTCGTTCAAGGGCATCGTTTAAAATTTGCTCCAAAATCGGTTCAGGGCTTTGAAGATTCGTATCTGAATTAGCCAACGTTATTTCACTCAGTCCTAAAACGTCTAATAACCGGTTGGCCACATAGTCCACATCAATCGGCTCAAATAATTTTTGATTCAAGCCGAATTGGATTAAATGATTCAGCTTTTCATTGATGTTCATCCCCATGCCCCCGTTCCGCCACCGATGGAAGCCACATAAAAGTCTCCTTCATAGCCGATGATTTCCCGGTATTTTTCCGCTATTCCTTTTCGAGCTTCTTCTAAATGCTTCTCCTTTACTAAAGCGATTGCGCAGCCTCCGAAGCCAGCGCCCGTCATTCGCGCGCCTAAAACGCCGTCTTGTTGGCAGGCTAAGTCCACCATCGTATCTAATTCCCATCCTGTCACTTCATAATCGTGGCGCAAGGAACTATGGGAGCGCTTTAAAAGTTCTCCGAAACTGTCCAAGTCTCCTGCTTCTAAAGCAGAGACCGCTAATTTGACTCGCTCATTTTCCGTGACCGCGTGTTTTGCTCGCTGGTATAAAACGCGGTCTTCTAATATATCCGCTATTTCATAAAAGTCCCGCTCGCTTAAATCGCATAAAAATTCGATTTTCTTTTTAGTTTGAAGTTGCTCTAAAGCAGCGTCGCACTGAGCTCTTCGCTCATTGTACACCGAATCTGCCAACTCTCGTTTTTTGTTAGTGTTCATGATTAGGATTTTGCAATCTTTTAAATCCGCCAATGCGTATTCAAAAGTTAAGTCATCTGTGTTTAGACGGATCGCATGATCTTTTTTCCCCATCCCAATAGCAAATTGGTCCATGATGCCGCATTGGACGCCAACATATTCGTTCTCGGCTTTCTGGCACATCTTCACTTTTTCTAACATGCTCAAATTTAAGCCGTTCAAGGAATCTAAAATTTCGGCCACTAAAAGTTCAAGAGAAGCAGATGAAGACAAGCCAGCCCCGTTGGGGATGTTTCCTTCAATGTAAGCATCAAAACCTGTAGAGACGTTATAGCCGGCTTTTTTGAATTGCTCCACCACCGCTTTTACATAGATCATCCAGCCGTCGTCGTTTCCTCGTTCATCTTTTTCGAGGCAAAACTCCAGAACCCCCTTTTCTTTGAAGTTTTCTGAATAGAGGCGCACCCTTTGGTCAGGACGAGGCAATACTGCGCCGTACGTTCCAAAAGTAATCGCCGCCGGGAAAACTTGCCCTCCATTGTAATCAATATGCTCTCCTATCAAGTTAACCCGCCCAGGCGAGAAAAACAGCTGCGGAGCGCCTTCGAAAAATTCTTGAAATTTCTCAATTAGAATTTTCTTCTCCATTTTTAAGTCCTCCCATCTAAATTTTACCGAAAAAGATAATCCTCAAAGATTAACTATCCGGCAGCCCCCTCAAAAAGATAGGGCTTTCATGTCTTAGTTGAATTCTACTATTTTTTAGTAAAAAAATCAAGACTATTTTACTAAAAATTTTAGTAAATTTTTATTAAAAAAGATTTTCTTTCGTTTTAAACCGTGATATGATAGAATAGAGGCCTTATGCTAGCCGTAATTAATTTTCAAAAAGAAAGAAGGTGCCAAATTGCCAACGATTAAAGACATTGCCGATGAAACTGGCTTTTCAGTCGCCACTATTTCAAGAGTGCTGAATCAAGACCAAAAATTCAATGTTTCCGATGAAACCCGCTTAAAAATCATGACTGCCGCCGAGAAAATGAACTATGTTCCTCTGAACCGCCGCCAAAAAACGGATTCATCGGAACCGCAAAAAATAGATATCCTTAGTTCGTCCCTATCGTTTTGCCTTGTTTACTGGTACGATACTCAAGATGAATTGGTTGATCCTTATTATTTATCCATCCGTTTAGCTATCGAGCAATACTGTGAAAGCCGAAAAATCAGCCTTCAGCGCTTTCTCTTTTCCCAAAAAAATATCGAGTTGTTGGCCGAATCCCAATTCGACGGCATCATCGCTCTGGGCAAATTTAGCCCTGAAGAAGTTCATCAATTGGAAAATCTGACTCCTCATTGCGTCCTCGTAGATACCTACGCTAAAAATTACAATCTCGACGTTGTTCTTCCTACGCTAAAAGAAGCGACCGAAGACATTCTTGCCTATTTCGAAGAAAAGGGACTTACAGATGCCGGCTTTATTGGAGGACAGGAAAAAACGCTGGACGGCATTCCTATCGCTGAAGTTCGCCTCAAAACTTATCGCAAATGGAAATTTTGCCAAGAAGATGCCGTTTATTTAGGTGAATTCAATGCTGAATCCGGATATCAACTAATGAAAAACATTATCGAGGGAGGAAACTTAAAAAAAGCTTATCTTATCGCTTCTGACGCTATGGCCATAGGTTGCCTTAAAGCGCTTAACGAGTTTCATATTTCTGTTCCAGACGAAGTTTCTCTCATTAGTTTCAATAATATTTCTTTGTCTCTTTATACCATTCCCGCTCTAACAACCTTAGACTTAAACACTCAATTGCTAGGCGAGACCGCTGCTTCCCTTTTAGAGGAACGCGCCACTAGCAATCGGAAAATTGGAAAAAAGATTTTTATTCCTACGCAACTTACTAAAAGAGACAGCAGCAAGTAAGTTTTCCTAAAGCGACAAAAAAACTCGTAGAACGCTACTCCAATCTGGAGCAGCCGTTCTACGAGTTTTTATTTTTTACTTGATTTTCAAATTAAGAAAGGCTTTTAGTGGTTCAAAACAGGAAAATTAACGATGTGAATAGCCATTTTCAGCTGATAAGGCCACATTGTACCAGAAAATCGGCTGCCCCTCAAACGTGCGCCCATTGGCGCCTAAACTGAAGTTAAGGACGCGATTGTTAACTGGAATCGGCGACACGCGGTAAAGTGTCGGAAAAGCATAGGCCATTTCCATCATATATTCTTGCCATTCGTTATAAATAGCAGCCAATGCATCAAGGTCCAACCCTTCCGGCGAACTTCCCCGCTGCAGCAATGATTCGCTTCGCTCGCTAGCAAGGCGGATCAAATTGTTTCTGGACGTCAAGCCGTAGCGCCAATGGGGATCGACTTCCCAGCCAACGCCCCAGCCAGCGTAGAAGACATCCATGTTTTCATAGTCAGAGCGCAGAATATCAAAATGGGTAGCCACGTCATTTTCATGAAGGAGGATGTTCAAGCCGATGTCATTCCATGACTGCACAAAGAATAAAAGCAATGCGTCCCGAGTCGCATCATCGAAGTTGGCGAAGAAGTTAAGCACTAACTCTGAGCCGTCTGGATTTTCGCGGTACCCATCGCCATCAACATCTACGAACCCTGCGGCCTCAAGCAATTCTTTCGCCAGTTCAGGGTTGAATTCTGGGCGTTCCATTCCAGCGTAAAACATGTCAAAGGACGGTGGGATCAAGCCACCTGCTTCCCATTGCAAACCGTAGAACAATGATTCTCCAATGTGGCGCGTATTAATGGCATGCCACATGGCTCGGCGCAGGTAAACATTAGAAACGGGGCGTTCATAGCTGACCACATGCCCAACCGTTTCATCGAAATGACCTAAGTTAAAACCGATGTAACGATAGCTCGTATCAACTAGCCCCAACCATTCTACGTTGTTCAAATGGACTTGGTGGATGACCTCAGCTAAAGGAAAAGATGAAACCACGTCTAGGTTCCCAAGCGCCACTTCGGCTCCCACAACTGCAGGGTTTACAATCGTGACAAGAACCCCGTCAAGCTGCGGGCGGCCGCGCCAGTAAGAGTCATTTCTGACAAAATGGAAGGACTCGCCTGGAACGACGCTTTCAAGCAAGAATGGGCCGAACCCAACAGGCGCCGTCCTAACTAATGGATGGTCTGCCATATCGGCAATGGCAATGTCCGCAAATAAATGCTTAGGAAGCACTTGTCCCCAAATGCCTCCCATTAAAAGCGTTGGGCTAGCTTCATAAAATTCCATTTCAAGCGTTCTGTCATCTAAGATGCGAAGGCCGGCAATATCATCCGTTTCTCCTCGGTGATAATCCATAATGCCTACAATCCCTTGGATCGGGCCTCCAAAGTGAAGGCTGTTATAGTCAGGAGAAGCCAAGACTTGATAAGTAAATACCCAATCGCTTGCTGTCAACGGAACGCCGTCTGACCAATAAACGCCTTCGCGGATCGTCCACGTAAACGTGCGCCCATCTTCTGACAATTCCCAAGTGGCGGCTCCATCTTGAGTCATAATGAAGTTTTCATCAACGGTAAAAATAGACTCATTCACAAATTGCGCAATCGTATCTTCGATGGCCATTTGAGTCCAAGCCCCATAAAATACGCCAGCTAAAGGATTAGCGGAAACGAGGCCGAAATTGAGCGTTCCCCCTTCAAGGGCTTCCCCGACGTTAGTTTTGATTGGGTTAATGAATTCTTGAGCAATTAGCGCTCCATCTACTACTGTGGGAGCCGTGATTCCATTAACAGCAGCAACTGTTTCCGCTGTTTCATTGCTGCAAGCTCCAAGCAAAAATGCCGTAGCGGCCAAAGCGATGGAACTTCCTAGTTTCGTTTTGATTCTTTTTTTCATTTTCTGATTCCCCATTATTTTTGAGCCAATCGCATCATGGCTTCATCTAGTACTTTATCTCTGGCATAAATATAATTCCACGCCATTTTTTCTCAATTAGTATTAATTTAATTGAAAATACTTGGCAATTCAATGAGGCATTTTAAAATGCCTTAGTGTTCAAAAGTATACTATGATGCTGAGATTTGATGATTTGTGCCATATTTCGCTTTATCAGCGGAAAAGATTTTTTCCAAACGACAAAAACTCTTAAATTAAGCCATTGAAAGCCCTCTCTTTTCGTGATATGGTTGAAAAGAAACGAAAGCGAATTCATAAATGGAGGCGGTGGAATAATTCAATGAAAGCCGCCTTCGCATATGCGAACGAAACTTATTAGTTGAAAGGGAGAAAGAAGATGAAAAAACAATTTTTTAAAGGAATTGCATCTGCTGCAGCGCTTGCATTTTTAGCAACTGCAAGCAATCCATCGCTAAGTTTTTTGAATCGGGCAGAGACTTACGTTCAAGCTGCCATCCAAGAACAAGAACTTCAAGCTGGCACTTGGTTTGAGTCCGTCTATGCCCAATGGAATGGCGCTCAAACAGAAAAATTTTTTGCGACCCTAAACGGAAATCCAGTCGATGCCCCCCTCGTGCGCTATTTAGGCAACGACACATGGCGCGTCGACGTCCCTGGACTTGCAGGTGGTTCAGAAAATACCCTTAGAATTTACAATGAAGGCAACGAGCTGGTTCATGAAGCTGATGGATTGATCGTAGAAGCTTTCACTCGGAACGGCTTTGCTTTTTATGAAAATCCCGTTGCGCTTTACGATGGTTCTACCCACCATTTCCCACATGGTACGACAGGCGGGCACAACCCAGATGGAACGGTTGCAGCTGATACGGAGATTTGGTACATCACTCACGAAAACCGAGACAAATTAGCGCTTTTATCTAATCGAACGGAACCTCTTGTCGTCCGCATCCTTGGTCGGGTAGGAGATGCGTCAACAGGTAATATAGCCGACTTGCCCGCTAATTTGACCTTCCAATACATGCTTTTGATTGAAAACAGCCAGAACATTACGATTGAAGGAGTCGGTCCCGATGCCGTCATCGAGGGATGGGGACTAGCGCCCGCTATGTCCCATAACATCATCATCCGAAATCTGACCTTTGAACATGCTCGCCATGACGGCATTTGGCTTCGAGGGCCATCAACCCATGGTTGGATCACCCATAATACGTTTTTGATCAGCGGGGATGGAGCCAGTGACCTTGCCAGCGGAGCCAATAATTTTACGATTTCTTATAATCAATACATTGGAACTTTACAGACGATGCTCGCTAACGGAAATCCGACGGAACCCGATTTTCGTGGAACATGGCATGGAAATTGGTTTTTCCACGTCGCCGCCCGCACACCGCTTTTGCGAGCAGGACAAGGACATATTTTCAATAACTTCTTCGACAATGCCGGGCAAGGGCCTGACACACGAGAACGGGCCGCTACCATCATTGAAGGAAACTATTTCTATCGCGTGCATAACGTTTACCACCGAACCGAGCTTCCAGGCAATGTAATGACAGCCTCAATGGAAAATCCCCCAACTTTGGAGCAATTATTGGACGCTGAAAGAAATTCTGCCCTTTCTGGGGAATACCGCGTATTTGGCAATACCGACGAAGAAAGGCTTGCGCTTGTGGAAGGGTTAGTTTCTAATACGTACGTCCAGACGACAGGGCACGCCATCCGTGATTTTAGATCGGACTTCAACAACCGTAACATCGGAAATATCGGCGGCGGAAACAACGTGACGAACCAATGGGAGCATTTCCGCAATTATTTCAATCCATTTAATCCACATTTGTTAACGCCGGGAATTGACGTCTTGGAATCGAGCCAAGTTCCAGAACACGTAAGGGCCAACTCTGGAACGTTGAGAGGAATTGGAGCCAATCCGGCGCCCTATTATTTTGATCCTATTTACCACTTAGAAACGCCTCTTATTTCTCAGATGCATATCAATGCAAATAGAACTTTCTTTATCCGCACGGGGCGCTCGCCTTGGGCAACTGGTTACCGTTTTGAATGGGACCAAGGAACAAACGGGCAAGAATGGTCCGTCATTCCCAATAGCCCAACTGTGGCTAACGCCTATCAATTCACAACGCCAGCAAGTGTGACCGCAAGCCAAGGAGGCACGTATCAATTTAGGGTGACTGCTATCAACAACCGCCGCCCTGTAGGCGAACAAGAAGCGACTTCTGAAACGTTCACGATTCAGCACTTTTATGTGGACGAGACGGCAACTCCTATTGATCGCGCTCCTTTAAACAACGTGCTGTTTTCTGAAAATTTCGACGGTGACGAGTGGAATTTAGGCCCTATCCGCGATGGCCGCCAGCTCGATCAGCTCGGCATCGGCGTCCGCAGGTTCCAATATATGTTCAACAATGTCATCGGACTTGATCCCGCTCGTTTAGCTGCTGGCGTTACCCATGTTCAAGATGAAGCTGGTAATTTCTTGCTAAATCCTCTTCACCCTCGCTTAGCCAATGCTTACTTGCCTGATATTAGGCGAAACGACGCTTTGATCGTCAATGACTCAAACGCACGAGAAGCCGCTACCTTTAATGGGAACAGCCCCACGCCGAACCTAGGGATTATCAACGCCATTGAAGATGTCTCTTTTGATGGGAATGCCCTTTTGCTTCGAGATTGGAACTGGAACAACCAAGCAGATCAAGAACGTTACGCGACCTTTATGCACATTGCATTGCCGGATGAAGCCATCGTCACTGAAGGCGTCGTCAGCATTTCTTATGATTTTCTTCTGAATCGTTCAGTAAGCGCCATCGGTTCTCAAATCCATCCGATTCAACTTTACGATGTAAACGGAAACGTTATTATGCGGCGAACTTCCAACGGCGCGCCAGCCATTAATGGAGAAACCAATCCGGGGCTTAGCTTGATTCACGACAGCGATACAAATCGTTGGGTCCATATCGAAGTCGTTTTGGATTTCGATGCCAGGGAATTTGATATTTATTTAGATGGCATTCTTTATGAATACAATGTGCCGATCGCTGATCATATCCAAGGATTGGCTTACCTTGTCGCAAACACGCCGACAGGAAACCATGCCAACCAGACAATGAACCTAGCCATTGATAATATCGAGGTGCGAGGCATCGGAGGCGAAAAAATCGTGGAAGTGGGGCTCACTCCTGAAACGGCAGAGGTCACAGCTGGAAACCAACTGCAATTTAAGGCGAGCGCTTTAGGAAATGATGCAACGACTGCTGAGGCATTTGAATGGTTTATTGAAGGGCAACTTTCAGCTAACACGACGATCAGCGAAAGCGGCTTGTTGTTTGTCGCTGAGGATGAAGCCGCCAAAACGTTGATTGTTCGTGCAGGACTCGCCAGCGATCCAAGCATTTACGCTTATGCTGTCGTCACGATTTTGCCTTTGCTAGAGGATGAACCGACTTATCCAGATTGGTCGGCAGCCCTTACCTTTGGCAGCGGCGACCGAGTCTTTTATGAAGGCCGCTTATTTGAGGCTAAATGGTGGACACAAAACCAATCTCCATTGCAAGGCCCATGGGGAGCTTGGATGGAAATCGGGCAACTCGTTCAAGTAGGAGATGATCTTGCTGTTCCAGAATGGACAGCGAGCCGCGTCTTCGATGCGGGCGATATGGCCTATTATAATGGCGAGATTTTTCGCGCTAACTGGTGGACGCGAAATCAAAGTCCTACAATTCTTGGGGGGCCATGGGAACCCATTGAATAATTAAATTATAAAACAGGCACAGATTAATTGAGATTTCTCATTTAATCTGTGCCTGCTTTTTTTATGATTTCTAACGCTTATTTAAACTTGCTCCGTGTGAAGGCGGATGATTTCTAAAATCACTTGAGTTGCCTTTTCCATGTCATCAAGAGAAGCGAATTCGTACTTGCCGTGGAAATTTTCTCCCCCTTGGAAGATATTCGGGCAAGGCAATCCCATAAATGAAAGTTGCGAACCGTCTGTGCCGCCGCGCATCGGCCTAAATAACGGTTCAATTCCTAAGTTTTTCATAGCGGTTTCGGCGATTTCAACAATTTCATAGACGGGCAATATTTTTTCTGCCATATTGGAGTACTTGTCTTGCAAGTCCAATACGATTCTCTCCTCTCCATACTTCGCTTTCATCTTTTTTTCTATGCTTTCGATAAGCTGTTTCTTCTCATTGAATTTTTGGCGGTCATGGTCGCGAATAATGTAGTAAAGCTCAGCTTTTTCCGTTGTTCCTTCCATCGAGATGAGATGAAAGAACCCTTCATAGCCGGTTGTATGCTCTGGCGCCGCTTCGATTGGCATATAGCTGTTAAACTCCATGGCCAACTTGCTGGCGTTTAGCATAATGTCTTTTGCCGATCCAGGGTGGACATTGTTTCCATGAAACGTTAAAATAGCAGTCGCTCCATTGAAGCATTCGTACTGCAGCTCCCCTAATTGGTTCCCGTCCATCGTATAAGCATGAGCGGCATTGAATTTTTCAACGTCAAATCGATGCGGGCCGCGGCCGATTTCTTCATCAGGCAAAAACGCGATCCTAATTTTTCCATGTTCGATATGGGGATTTTGGATCAAGTATTCCATAGCGGTAATAATTTCTGCAATGCCCGCTTTATTGTCCGCGCCGAGCAGCGTCGTGCCGTCTGTCGTAACTAAATCATGCCCCACGTAGTTTTTTAGATTGGGAAATTCTTTGTTGGTCATGACGATATTCAGACTCTCGTTTAAGACAATATCTTGCCCATCATAATTTTCAATCAATTGCGGCTTAACATCAGTGCCGTTAAAATCCCTTGCCGTGTCTAAGTGGGCCAAAAAGCCAATCGTTTGGATTTCTTTGTCAGTATTGCTTGGAAGGGTGGCCATTACATAAGCATGCTCATCAATTGAAATCTCCTCGAGCCCGACCCTTTCCAGTTCTTTGACAAGCATTTCAGCTAAAACCATTTGTCCAGGAGACGTAGGGCAATTCATGCTGAATTCATTGGCCGTCGTATCTACTTGCGCATATCTATTGAGGCGTTCAAATAATATGTTTTTCATAACATTCTCCTTTTTTAAAAATGAGCCACCCTTTTGGGGCGACTCATTTTGCGTTTTAATCTACAAAAGTCAAGTTTCCTAAATAGTAAGATCCCGTCGGATCTACGATGAAGCCTTGAACAGCGTTGTTGATAGCTACCGTTGGCTGTTCTTGAATCAAGATGATCCACGGCGCTTGTTCGCGCAATATTTCTTGCACTTCAAAGTAAGCATCGAGCCTCACCTGTGGGTCCGTATTAGTGCGACCGATTTCAAGCAACTCGTCTACGCGAGCATCTGAGAAAAGGACTCGGTTTCCTGCGGCTCCTTGCTGAGAGGTATGGAACAATGGAAACAGGCCAATGTCCCCGTCTCCTGTAACTGCGGTCCAGCCTAAAGCAAACATAGCGGCATCGTTGCCATCTAAATGAACGAGCAACGACGGCCAATCCATTTGCACGATGTTCAAATTAATATTGATGGCTGCTAGTTGGTTAGCGATAATCGTAACGACGTCTACGCGGTCTTGCCTTTCGCTATTGGCATAAATATTTGTCGTAAAACCAGCTTCCATGCCAGCTTCAGCCATCAATTCCCGCGCTCGCTCTACATCAAAAGGAAATGGCTCGATGTTTGGGTTGTGGCCGAAAATATTTTCAGAAATCACCGTAGCTCCTGTTGCGCCATGCCCTTCATAAATAGCGGCAATGATGCTGTCCACGTCAACCG
>JGI24697J35500_11274939_pt1 | contig 15833 bp, 11 predicted proteins | sample TergutMp193P1_FD_35500 | JGI IMG/M metagenome (IMG submission 35500) | reverse complement strand
CCCCAAACTCTGAGACCATGACCCCCAAACTCTGAAGGAAACCTCGGATAATTCTCACCCCCTCCTTTCACTACCTAAAAATTAACAACCGCCATCCGATAGCCATATACGGAAAGGGGAGAAAGAAGTTCGTCCTGTTCCGGTACTTCCGCGTAGCAACGAACTTTTTGCCGGCCTAAGGCGGTCGGCTCAGTGCTGTAGTTTTCACTTCATGACAACCCTACGGTACCCCACATGACTGTAGTAAACTGCGAACTGATAGTGTTTTTGGTACTGTTTATCATATATATATATATATACATATCGTTGTCAATCATCTAATCATTTAACTGACAATTTTTTCAGCGTTACATTTACCGATGTAAATTCATGCACAGTAACAACCGTACATTAATCACCTAACACCTACCACGTCATATTCCCTGAGATAAGCCTTGCTCTCCACGGTAGAAACTAAGCAGCTGATCCTCTTACCGCCTGTATACCGTTACCAGAGTAAAAACAGCGAAATCTAAAGAAACCGCGTCGAGGAAGTAATTTTGGATCAATTATATGGTCTATAGAAGTAGTAGTATTTGAACAAATAAAATGCAATTATGAAATGGAAGTTCCTAGTAGTTTGTAGAAAATAAAAGATATTATGTTGCATGTCTTAAAAATTCATAAATACAAGTACTGTATTCTTGTTGCCTAAGTATATAAAATGAATTCCTTAGGTTGTCGTACTAAGTGCGTACGCAAACGTGAAGGGAGATCTTTAACGTTTAATAGTATCAACATGACATGTAGGCATTCATCTGCAATTTCTCATCAGCAATTAGTGCCACCTAATGGCACTGCCAATTAAATGTTCACATACCATTCCCTGTAATACATACCATCATAAATCAGTGCTCATCAAAGATTTCCGTGTTCATCTTATTTGCTATTAGAGAGCAATTTTGTTGTATAAGTACTGAACTGTTAACGCCCTGCCCCCATAAAATCATTACTGACTCCATGGAGCAGGTTCTCAGCCAATCAAGAAATTCTCCGCATTTTATGGAACCCAAAGATCCATTACCGCATTTACAAGTGCCTGCCACCTGTCCCTATCCCGAGCCAGATCAATCCAGTCCATGCCCCATCCCACTTCCTTAAGATGCATCTTAGTATTATCCTCCCATCTATTCCTGGGTCTTCCAAGTGGTCTCTTTCCATCAGGTTTCCCCACCAAAGTCTGTATACACCTATCCTCTCCCCCATATGTGCTACATGCTCCGCCCATCTCATTCTTCTCCATTTGATCACCCAAACAATACTGGGTGAGGAGTACAGACCATTAAGTTCATTATATAGTTTTTTTCCACTCCTCTCTTACCTTGTCCCTCTTAGGCCCAAATATTCTCCTCAGCACCCTATTCTCTAACACCCTCAGCCTACGTTCCTCCCTTAATGTAAGCGACCAAGTTTCACACCCGAACAAAAGCAAAATTGTGTTTTTTTATATCTTTATCTTTACATTTTTGGATAGCAAGCTGGAAGACAGAAGATTCTGCACCGAATGACAGCAAGCACTCCCCAACTTCAATCTGCTATTAATTCCTTCCTCCACAAAATCATTATTCTAGAAAATACTCCACCACAACAAATCTGGTACCCAAGATTTGTCAAGCTGACCTACAAAAAACAAGTCAAGATCTTCTACTGTTGACACATTCACCACAGTACTGGAACAATTCAGTGAGGCATTTCAAATGTGGGATGATAGGAGTGCTCTGGGCATCACTGCAGGTTAAGAAATCAGTGACAATGCTATATACAGCTGTAGATCAGAATGTATATTTAAATTTTGGAAGTGGAACTTAAAAAAGTCACATCTAAGAACGTTCTGTTACAAATAAGCTGAAACAGTGGCATCAAACCAAACCAAGTACCACCCAAAAAAAACAGACACGAATATAAACAGTACACATAAATGAGATTGCTTCCTAGTCCGAACGGATACCCCTTTGACTAATTTGACCTGCCATTATAATTTTGATTACTTTCAGACTTAATAACTGAGTTGCTGTAATTCTGCCTGACCCAACACTTAACACAGCCCTTGTTTTACACCCTAATTGTGTTCCTGAGTGGGAGTAAAGCAAAAAGGTATTAATAAAAAATAATATTCCCATAAGAAATAATGGAATTTGTGGGGCTTATGGGCAATCATACCAACCACATAATGTATATACATATATATATTTACATACACAAAAGTGTGTGTGTGGTGTGTGGGTGTGGTTGTACTTCTTATGTTATTATTGTGTTACTGACATTAATACAGAAGAAAACAATAATACTTTCTAGTCTACAAAAATTGAAAAGGAATTGTTAACAACTTTTGTGTACACTTGTGACAGATGGTACATGTTGCATATCATCCCTCTCATAGGTGATTACATTCACCGTCACAGACTTCACAATTCAATTGCTATATTACCTACAGTATGATTTGTGCTGCAGTTACATTAGGTTTTCAGAAGTGCCAGTTTCATATAAGTACAATGCTGGTTAGGTTAGATATTGTCACTGGTCATTGTCCTTTTTCTGTTCCTGCCCAGTTTGTAGTTACTATGCTTGTCACAGGTAACAGAATTTCTAAACTGCCACCACAAATGATTAAATTCACTCTCACAGGCTTTACTACCCAGTCACTTTATTAAACACAGATCGTACATACGACCACCATTAAGATTATTGCTGCTATTATTCGTTGTCACGTTAGCCACTGTTTGACTGGGTATATCATCATAGTGTTTGTATACAGAACACAGACTGTTAATAAAGCAAAAAGGTGGGCAGGGGGGACACACCATCTTGTCTGGATTTTCTTATCTGTGGTCTGTACTAAACGGTCAGCACATGGTGACTGATGCTGTTTGCTGTAAGCACACAGCCTCCCAGTTTTGTTCTGCATCATAAATTCATACATGCTAGGCATCATCCCAGTGTGCAGCCAGCCAACAGGCATTACACCGAAAATGAGACAGCATGTATTAGGAAGTGGTGAAAATTGGCAAGGGGACTTAAAGCAAAGGCTACCTACACAGGGTGTCCCAGGAGTTAATGTCAGTACTTCGGGATTTAATTCCAGAGCTGATTCTGAGTCAAAAACGTCATACACACACATGGGTCCAATTCACAACGGTTCAGGAGTTACGAGTTTTTAAAGTACACCAAATACATTACAAAGGAAAGAGGGGCATTGTGCATTTATTGAGCTATGTTGTTAACTGTACAGTTACAGATTCACTGTTCATCACTCAGGCAAATTGTTTGAACTGTCGTCCATCTGCTTGGATGCATTTTCTGACTCGTGTGACTAGAGAACTTGTAACCTTACAAAGCACTGCAGTGTTGTTGATGCTTCTTGCAGTGCTGAGAATTCACTGAAGTAGTTCTCACGTGTTCAACTTGTGTGCATACACCACTGCTTTCATGTAACCCCACACATGGTAATCTAATGGGTTCAGATCCGCCGACTGTGGTGGCCAATTCTGTACACCGCCACGACCAATCCATCGATTTGGGAATTTATGATTTGGATACTGCCTTACAACCTGACTGAAATGAGGCGGCACTCCAACATGCTGGTAATACATCTGTCATCATGTTTGTAGAGGAATATTCCCTATGAGTACTGGCAGTTCATCTTGCAAAATGTTGGCGTAAATATCACCTGTCAGACGTTGTGGAAAAATGTACGGACCAAACAGTTGGTCACCAATGACACCACACCACACGTTTACGGGAAAGCGATGTTGGTAGTTGCTTTTGACAGTTCCACGAGGATTATCACAATCCCATAAATGGGAGTTCCTTGTATTGTTGACTCCACCAAAGGTAAAATGGGCCTCGTTGGTGAACAAAATGTTACGAATCATATGGGAGTTATAATTAATCCAACGGCACAATTCCAACCGGCTACACATGTCTGCAGGTTCAAGATCAATGGATTGGTCGTGGCAGTGCACAGAATTGGCCACCACGGTCATCAGATCTGAACCCATTACATTAGCAAGTGTGGGGTTACATGAAAACTATGGTGTACGCACACAAGGTGAACATGAGAGAAGAACTACTCCAGCAAATTCTCAGTGCTGCAAGAAGCATCAACAACACTGCAGTGCTTCGTAACGTTACAAGTTCTCCGGTCACATGAGTCAGAAAACGCATCCAAGCAGACGGAGGACACTTTGAACAATTTGCTTGACTGCTGAACAGTGAATCTGTAACTGTACATTTAACAACATAGCTCAATAAATGCACAACACTCCTCTTTCTTTTCTAATTTATTTACTGTATTTTAAAAACTCAAAACTCCTGAACCGTTGTGAATTGGGCCCATATGTATATGACATTTTTGACTCAGAATCAGCTCTGGAATTAAATCCCGAAGTAGTGACCTTAACTCCTGGGACATCCTGTATATAGCTCCAGGCTAGTATGTTAATATACTAACAATAATCAACAAAAGGCAAACACAAAACAGAGTTTTGTTCCTCACTGCACTTACAGGAACTGAATCTGGAGTTTAGGGTCTTTATTAACACACCCCAGCAGACACAATAAAGTATATTCAGTCCTTCAGTCATTAGCATTTTTTGGTTAGGGAAGATGCACAAAACATACATTAATCTCTCACTTTATGCACTAAGCCATACAGGCAGTCATCACTCTAATTTTAAAGGTCATTTTTCCCCATTGTGTTGTTGATCAAGTATACATACATTTATCAATACATAGCACCATATATAATTTCATTAGATAACAGTTTCAGCTTATTACAAGCATCATCAGGCCTTCTCTTTCAAGACACATTCAAGAAAAACTTATGAAGGCAGTTAGGAAAGAGAAAGAAAGAGATCTTCTTCCTACTTGCAGGCAGAAGTCTTTACTGAAAGGCTTTGAAAGAGAAGGCCTGACTGATTGTGGCTTACAAATAAACCAAAACTTGTCACCTAATCGACTTATGTGCGGGAACTGCGCCCTCCTGGGTTATGAAGCAGTGAATAGTCGTAATTTCTTACCAGTGTTTCAGGGCAATCTATTGTTCCCAACTACAAGGGCTCAACCCTTGAAGGCTGCCCTTGGGTCAAGTGCTTGAAGGTGGGATTGATAATAGAGATCTATCAACAGTACATATCTGCTGCACTGCCTCATCAACAGAAAAAAATGCATCTAGCTGTGTGACCATCTCCAGAAATGTTTGATGTGTTCTAAATCCACTGCGGCAAACCCATGTGTCATATTTCATTCCAAGATATGTTGGAATACCAACCCATCCAACCTGCCACAACCATTCATTACCTCTGGAATACGCAAAACGCACCTTCAATAATGTAAAAAGGTCACAATATGAACCACTGTTGCTCTCACTTGCACACCTGCTTGGTATGTCAACATTCTTATCTCTAAGAACATTCCACTGGGCTGATAACACAGCTGAAATATTTAGATAGCATTGTCACTGATCAAAAAACACAAACACAATTATTTTTCTTTTGTTTTTGAAAATGGATGCTCCTTTACTTAAAACAAAGATTGGAAACCAAGGTCTGGCTACTATACAAGACACTATCGAGCTATTTCTAGATAATGAGGTTACATTAGAAACACACTAATGTAACAGCAGCTGTTTGACATCCACGCATTTTCAGTGCTGCTAATGGAACATTTAGTAGACATGAGGAGATGCCATGAAGAGAAACTTTCTAGTCAATGAGAAATAATAGCAGTAATTCTAAAAGGAAGGAAAGGGATAAAAATTTAAAAAAAAAAGTGTTATTTCCTTCATTAGCTTTATCTTTCACTTAGCTGCATCCTCATGAGGCTTGACAATTTTTTTCTATATCTCTGTAATTATAGACCTCTTTTATATATATAATAGCATCTACGTACACAGTATTTCGACACTGTTTCTTAAAAACAAAACAAATTCTTCCTTATACAAAACAACACTATATATTATACACACCTTATCAAAATGATGTTAGCACCCAACTCAGGACCTTTCATATGCAACACAATGCAATAATCAATAGCCCTAACCTAACACTTGCAAAAGAATAAACAAACACAGACTACAATTTGTTCATAATACTGGAGACGAACTTCTGTTAATGTTGGCAGAACTAGGAAGTTTGTAAAATTTTAGAAGAATTTACTGCCACCATACTGCACAGAAACAGCAGGATGCACAGTGCTCTCAAAGGGCAAACTATTCCAAAGTACTCAAAATTTTTCCCCAAATAATGTTTGTAACCCATAAGCTTGTGCAATAGACAGTAATGTAGTAAACGCTTTACGCTAAAGTAATATTTTGAAGGTGACAAGAATAAATAAAAGAGATTGTGTTATGGAAGATCATTACATTTAAAATGACAAACTACATTTTCTGGGAAATGAATCTTTCCATGGATGTACACTACATTAAACTTCATCCACAGCAGCTGAAATTATGCTGCTACGACTGACTGATAGTGGATTGTGTACAGAAACTATTCGCTTCAACAGTTTCATAACCTACGCAACCAACTGATTTATGTATATATATACACACACACACACGAGGCGTAGTGGTCAAATACTCCAATTGCAACGATAATGTCACACAGTCTTCACTTAGTTACCAGTACACAGATGAATACTATTGTTTTAGAAACCAGATTGAGGCCCACAACAACATAACATTTAGAAGATCTTCATCTACTTTATTTACTGCTTAATTTTAATCATTTTAATTGTAAATAGGAATTTTTTTATATATTATTTTATATTCCACTGTAAACAAAATGGGATCTCATTGAGTAATACCTTTCTGTACCTTAAACAAAATGTTCTTTATTGGCCTGATGATGACCATTTACAGTCGAAACATGTAGCCACAGTGTAACCTGTTCCATACATTATATCACTATATTGAAGTTGTTGTGTACTGACGGTATATAATATATTGTACAATTTATCGTTGGATTCAGTATATTTGTAGTTTACTTTATGAAGTTACAGCAGCAAAGATGTCATCCATAGCTAGTAAGTATGATAGCATAAGAAAATAAAACATCCTAAAAAGATTGCCCTTTGCTAGAAACTGTAATTTTTATTGCCATGAATATAGCAACAGTTTAGTGACTGCAACAAATGATCCCCTGATAAATGCTAACATAGCTAGAGGCCTTCCAGGAACTGAAGTGTGTCACTTATTCAGTTGCATGTGTCATTCCAATAAAAGTGTTGTTTAATCCAATAACACATGAATTCTTATTTATATTTTGAAAATTTTATATGTACCTGAACTGCAGACAGGCATTTTACACTCCTATGATGTCAATTAGATACTGTGGCATCTAAACTGCACTATGCCATGAAACTGAATAATCTGCACATTCAGAAACTGATAACAAAACCAGAATACCAATGACAAGCATGTCCACCATCTCAGACTCGACTAAAAAGATCATGAGTTGGGTTTCAAAAAGTCAAGTATTATCACAAGTCAAGACAACTGTGTTCTATTTCAATATGACCAGACATGCCTGGTACATCTGAATACCTCTGAGTGACCAACAGGTTGTATAGATCCCCAAATATCTGCTTTAAATGGGCAGCAACAACATGCATCTTTTGGGACTTGGTGGAGATCATATAGTGAATGACAGGTTCTTTCCTCTGAATTCAAGCGTTAAACGACATAAACAATCTCTGTTTGCCACCGCCTGCATTCCAAAATGCTTCTCTGAATCAAGGCAGCTATGATAACAAAGATAAGTAACCACAGAATTCTGTTTGCTCCCCCACACCCAAATAAAATCATACATCTTACTGGTTTGATTGATTCACACTTTAATTCTGGATCGATTTACACATAATGGCAGTTTTCATCTAAGTAAATCTACAAATCATACACAATTACTGGGATTGTAATAAGCTGAAAATGAGGAATTTTTTTTTTCCCCACCTGTTTGTACTTTTTGCAATTCAACTTCCTCGATCTCAACATTAATTTACAATTGCAGGACATGACCAAAACAGAATAAAGTAAATGTTTCTCAAGTTTCAACTGGTTCATGTCCACCATCTCCCTTATCTGCAATAATATAAAATAAAAACCATAGTTACACACAAGTGGCTGTAAATGGCATCCCCTAGTCCATTCCAATATACTTCAATCCTGTAGAACCATCATCAGGGAATTTACAGATACACAAGTTTTCTGTGTGAAATTGATGTTTACATTACCACACAAAATACTGATTTTTAACACTTCAGAACCTTTTCTATTTACCGTTTATACAAGTATTACTGTACTACCTCATACGTATTTTGTTAAAATACTGACAAAGACTTTTCTTTGTTAAAAGCTACTGTCATCCTGTAGCTACTGTCGTCCTGTATTACATTATTTAAAAAATGCTATTTTGTGTGCAGCATGATTATAACGCAAAACATTTGCTTTAAATATTAAATAAATTCGATTTTGTTAAGTTTTCACAATTCTTTATTTATCCTGCCCCTTTTTACGTTCCTCCTATTGCATGAAAAACTGCAGTATCAGATAAATGGGATGGCACATATTTGTTGTAAACATCATAGTTGGCCAATGTGTTGTTTGCTGAACACATTACAACTGAGCCTTTGCTCAGCAAGACCTGTGGGATTTGTTTTATATACCACTATTACTTCTACTCCTGCTACTATGTATAATGGCCCTATCTGTTTACCCATTTCATTATCTTTATTTACACTTATCCATGTTTGAATAGCATGCAAACACCCCATGTGCACGCGCACACAAATAGATGCGCGCGAGCGAACGTGCACATGCACACATAAACAGATATATATTAGGGAGACCAGCATATGGCTGACTGTGCCAGTGAGCACAACAAATTAAAGACCAGCTTTTGGTCTCTTGCAATACCAAAGCTGAAAAGATAAATCTGTGTAATACAGTACTATAGGCAGTAAACAGGAAAGGTACAGAAATTTTAAGAATAATCACTGCCGTATGAGCTAATGTAAACCTTATCAATTTCACATGAAGCTCCCTGATGACAGTACTGCAAGACCAAAACATGTCAGAATAAAATAGGGGTGTCATTTACACCCATTTACATACACCTAGATGGTTATTTTATAATTGTTTTCCATGATTTTCAGGACAATGCCTCAATTAATCTAGTGATTATTATGAGCATCATCTGCTTTAACATTATAAACTTCATTCCACCCACAGAGGGTATTTATGGGTTTCATACAAAGCTCAGAACAAAAAGAACTAACTGACTGATCTAACTTGAGACAGGAGTTCAAATTTTAAATATTATTCATATAAATTTCAGATGTCACATGGTTAACATTCAAAGTCTTCTCTGGTCTTTCCAAAAATGTACACACCATTACAAATTGATCAGATGTGTGCTTTCTGTGTATAGAAACTGGTGGTAATTAGGGAAACAAAAATGTAGTGTTCATTATTTAAAAACAGGGTACACTTAACATTTTGCTAAATTTGAATTTGATAATACAACAGGCCATCATGTAATTCACTCATGATATTCAAAGCTAATTTGTCACAATAATATAAAATGGTAATAAGTATTAAAAAAATCAGAATGACAAAGCAAATATAAAGGTCCAATTATTGTAATTAGCAAGAAAATAAATAGAAGTGAAGATGCATGTTTTGAAGTTTGCATGGCAACATATATTCAATAAAATCTGTGCGGGCTGACAGCCATGTCAGATATTTACAGTCAACCAATGTTACAGAAACTGACACCATCTCCATCAGCAGGGCTTTGATATAACTTGGCCACCTGAATGAAGTTTGTTGTGGCAGAGAATATTGTGGCTATGGGACAAAACAGACATCAGTAGTACAGGCAGACTACAATCACTTGGTGAAAGCTACAGACAGCCAGTTACGTACAGACAACTTCAATACAGATGAGAGTTTCATGTTAAGTACAGCCTGTAGTCAACCTGTGAGAATCAGGTGAGGCACAGTAATTGTCAAGATGCCAAACAGTTATACCCAACTATAAGCCCCAGCCTCTTGATGCTACATGATACTGAGTCATATAAGAATTGCGGTAACGGACACGGAGTCAGTCTTGGAAATACGGGGTAACTTGAAGCACCTGATGCAGCTGTCAGTCCCAAAAGATTTCAGTGAGAGGCCATTCTTACTACAAATATAAATTAAGAAAACAAAAATTAAATAGTTACTATTACACAAAATATACTGTAACATTATGAACAGGTATGTTAGAAGACAGTGGGAATTTTCATAAAAAAAACAAAAGGAATACTTGAAAGGGCAATAAAACAATAGTGTCTGAAAGCCAAAGTGGGCACAGAAGAAAAAGGTGAATGTTCTCCTCTTCCTCCTAAAACATTTAATGCCTAGTATTCTTCCTCAGATTCTATGCTTCATGACTGCTAGAATCATGCAACCACAACAGTAGTGTGTTTAACCTTCAAAGGACAAACTCGATGTGGGCTTTTAAATTAAGTTCTTCGCCTGGCAGCGGAAACCTAGCATTTCAAAGGGCCATACACTAAAGGGTAAAATACAGTGTCCCAAAACAAGTACACATACTTTAGATACAATAACGTACACGTGAACACAAGATTTCCAGTGATCATTACACAGACAAGTGAGCATCGCACTTAGTATTCGTGTGCTCCACTACATGGTATAACCAGTGCAAAAGAAAATTACATATTACAAATAATTATTTGAGCAACTTTAATGGCTTCAAGTGCTATGGGAAAGTAGAAAACATGGTTGAGGTAATTTTAAAAAAATAAATTAGAACGCAATCACCGTCATGGGATAACAATTACAAAATCATGTGAAAAGGTTGAGATTGATGCAATGGCACAAAATGTCAACAAGGGCCAACATGGAAGACCCCACAATTTAACTAACAATGAAAACTGTTGCCATGGTGCTACAGGCCTTCACAAAATCTCTGAAGAAGACTGCACGGCAATGTACTGGTTTCCCTCCTTGCATTTTGCAGCATTAAAAGTGGAAATAAATATAAAGACTGCCCCACGCACTGTGCTATCATGATACAGATAACTGGATGGAATTGTATGAGTGGTTTATGCACATGTGAGATGAAAGAGAATATTTTCCTGATTTTGTTGTTTGGTCAGTATGATATAGACACTTTTGAACATATAGGTACTGTGAACTCTATGAGAAATGGGCTACTGGAAATTGACAGCTGTAACAGAAGAATGAGCAGTTTATCTACCAGGGATGTCAGTCTGGTGAGGCCTGTCTTCCATAGGAGCTAAAATGGATATTTTCTCTGACAACTCTTACAGATGCTGCCTCCTTTTGTCAATGCCGTGGGGCAACACTACACCTTCCTTCTACAGTTTATTTCTGGAGGAAGTATTTCTTTCAACAAAATGCAGTGCCTCCTCATTATCACCATGTGAGCAATTTTCTCAATGATCATTTTCCTGGAAGTTCGACAGTACATTGGGTAAAAGCAAAATATCCATCCCTATGTCCTTACTTAATGTTCTGAAGACATTTACCTGTGGGAAACCACATAAACCAAAAAATCATGAACAGTGCAGCACCTCAGACACAAACCTGAAATTGCTTATGTCACCATTCCACTACAAACAACACAATCTGTTGCATGCAGTTGCCAACAATGCATTGACACCAGAAGAGGACATATAAAACATCCGCGACATTAAGGAATGAAAGACAGCAATGGACTGGTATCTGTCCATTTTATTTGTTGATGCATAGGTTACTAAATAATCCACATATTTTTGGGACACTCTACATAAAAACAAAGATGAGTTTATAGCAAAGGGAGCAGGGAGTTAGATTTCTCATTTACTCAATCCTAAGTCTGGTGCAAAATAAATAGCTTCATGTCACAGGCCAAAAAATTTCATAGATTGGAATATAACATTCAAAAAACTCATACATATGACTACAGGACAGTAATTAAAATTCAGTTTCATTCTTTGGCAGCTTGGAGAGACATCTTGTTTGATCTACACCGAAGCCCCGTGTCTTAAGACAAAAATCTAATTTTGGACAGCTTGACAATACAATCCTCAAATAATTTTTCCTCATAATTCTGCCTAAAGCATTACCACCCTATCACGTACATTCAGAAAAACTCCAGGTAATGTGAATGCCACAAATAATTCATGTTAAAACATCCTACTGTGTACACTATCCTGTTTCAGAGATGGTGAAATTCATTTTAACAAGACAGGCAATGTACATATATAATAAATATGAAGCACATTTGTGGAAAATTGTCATAATTATCCAGCATGCGTGCACCATATTATATCATCATCAGTGTCCTGTATGGCTCAAGCATATTTTTCCACATTATCTCATAATTTGCATGATTTTTGTGAAGAAGATACTGAATATAAAATGTGTATCTTGATTTTCTCTATAACTTTGTTTGAAATGTTTCTCATTTTAAGAGGATATCAGTGAGATACCGTCATATATGTACAAAAATACTCATGTAAAGTACCCATTATTCACGTCAGAGTTCAATGAAACCTTAATTTTCTCCACAGATTTTTGAAAAATACTCATGTAAAGTACCCATTATTCTCGTCAGAGTTCAATGAAACCTCAATTTTCTCCACAGATTTTTGAAAAATACTCATGTAAAGTACCCATTATTCTCGTCAGAGTTCAATGAAACCTTAATTTTCTCCACAGATTTTTGAAAAATACTCATGTAAAGTACCCATTATTCTCATCAGAGTTCAATGAAACCTTAATTTTCTCCATAGATTTTTGAAAAATACTCATGTAAAGTACCCATTATTCTCGTCAGAGTTCAATGAAACCTTAATTTTCTCCACAGATTTTTGAAAAATACTCCAAATATCAAATTTCATGAAAATCCCTCCAATGGGAGCCAAGTTGTTCCATGTGGATGGGCAGACATACGAAGCTGATAGTTGCTCTTGACAATTTTGCATATGCACAAAAAAATTCACACTTCATTAAGAACGGGTCTTAATAAAATTTTCTTCCTACAATTAGCACTCCTTGGTTTGTGTGGAGCAAATGTGGTAAATTTCAATTACTTCCAGCAACATTTACTGTTCTGCTGTAACAATACAAACCTTCCTTTATTGGTAAGGGGTAACCCAATAAGTTAACAATGCCTATGTGGGTTCTTCAGATATGAATATATTCACTTTTGGCAAATATTGCACTTTGCAGAACACAAAGGTACAGATTCCAGTGTAACCACAAATATCTCTTAAAAATAATATACTTCTAATTAAATTGTTTAATTTTTAACAAAAAACTTCACAACATGAAGATCACCCAGATATTACTACATATGTCTAAAATATTATACTTTATTTCAAAAGATGGGAATTCAAGTTCTGTTAACACTACAACTTCCCCACAGCAAGATTACCATTTATGACACAACTCTGTGCAAAATGCTAGTTCTTCATAACAAAATCAACCTGAAGATGATAATCATACATTCAACGTTAGTTTCTTGGCTGTCAATTTGGTAAGAGTTTCTACTCCATTCAGATACAGTACAATTGATGAGAATGCTCAATCTGATGTGAAGAGTCACTTTATATCATGTGTTGGATGATGCAGAACACATTGGATGGACAAATTACTTCATAAATCTTGGGACAGCAAATATTCTCTGAAGATAAAGGAAATGTCATAATTTTTCTTTCAGTTTGCCTACATATCCAAATATATAAAACATAACCAAATAATGAATTTATAATAATGCAAATATAATAATACAGTAAAATGTATTGTGTACACAATTTGTTATTCTATTTTCTTCAGAATATATTTATAAAACAACAGCTGTAATACAATTTAAAATGGTAAACCTGCCATGTGTCTTTTTGCACAATTTTTTTTTTCTCAAAAAAATGAAGTGTTGCAACAAAGAATAGAAAAGAAATTGCACACACAAAGTAAGCCTGTCTGACAAAGGCTTCCATCATCTCAAGGTTATCACATTTATACAGCTCAACTGGTCAGACATGCACAGTGAAAATAAGATGCAATTCATTCAGAGGGATATGGTACCATATTTCCTTGTAAATCTGCCTAACATTTTGTTTGCAAATGAGATTAGACTAATTTCATGAAGAATGCATTATTTGAGAACAGGCAGTGCCTTGTGTAAAAGTTTGGTCACAATAATCAGAAATATTTAACCACAATACTCATCAATATATTCTAGGACCATGCTGTGAAGAATCTCCTTTAATAGGCACAGTCAAACCATTTGCCTCATGTTTCTCATACTTGTATCTAAAGGATTCAGACCATTTTCAGTACAAGTATAATGTACAGACATGGCCACATTTTATATATTGATGGGGTTTTGCTAAAACAAAGTTACTTTGAATGTGTACTTACTTGTACACAAATACCTTGTACATATTTCCAGCTCTGGGTATGTGTGCATGAATACCCACACTCATGTATGTGATATCTGCATTGTGTTCAGAAATACGAATCTGTGTAAAATGAAATCATTTAATGATAAAAACTAATACATTTTGTTACGATATATAAATTTACAGCCAGCAGATTCTCCTGATAATACTATGCAAGCAACACAAAGTACAATAATGTGTTTACACAATCCCTGTTCTCAAAACCTGACTCTCCACACTGTCTGCAAAATTAGGACTAATTAGATGCATGGCAAGATTTTGCCCTACTCATCTCTCTCATGTGGCCAACAGCTGACCTTGCAACACCATTCCATTCATATACATACTGTACAATATTCATATATCCAATATGCCTTCTCAACTTCATACGTAAATTTTAAAAATTCAACAGAAAAACTATACATTTACATCACATACGGACAAGAAAATGAAATATTGACAACAATGACAAAATATTATGAGCTTTGGTTGGTAAAATTTCATGGGACTGATGAATCGTCTAAAATATAGTGTTTAAATGTGATGTCAGCAAGTGAGATTCAGGAGTGTACATCCCGATCTGTTAGCACTACAAAACAGTTGGTTCTAGACCCAGAGAAGAGATTAAATAAAACACAGTCATTCATCAAAACAAATTAAAAAACATAGCACATAACTGGCAGCATAACACAGACTTGGAAAAATTGAACAACATATGCATGAACAAGACAAATAAAGTTTCTTGCACAAAGGAACATTATTTTGCTTTCTTTCTTTCTTTGAAAAAATAAAAAAGGTGAATTGTGACATACATTTGGCCAAAACAAAAACTCACACATACGTATGAAAAAAAGTTCGCAAAAAATGCAGTTTATTAAATTCTTTACACATTATGTTAATATTTGACACTTCGTCCTGAGTATTTCTTCTTTCTTGTAGACTTGATTGTCTTAAAAGCCATCAACACATGCATCCATTTCCTTCTACACACATTAAAAGTCAGACGCTTCCAAGGAACATGCCATGTCCTACGTCACGGCTTCTGCTGTCTGTGGTGATGTGACATTTTGCGATTTGGCTGGATGCTATGTGACACTTATCACGGCTCGAGCCGAGTTCGAAGACGAGTCCTTGCCACTTCCACCACTTTCTGTCTTAATGCACTGTCCCGTTAACTGGTTCACACTCAGGGGATTGTTGATATCATGTGGGTTTGTACCCACAGGGTTGCGATGCAAAGGTGGGCCGGCAGGAGGGGGATGGTGTGGAGGATGATGATGGTGCACAGGCGGTAATCCTCCCCCTCCACTACTACCACTACCACTACCACCACCACCACCACC
>JGI24697J35500_11274940_pt1 | contig 15937 bp, 26 predicted proteins | sample TergutMp193P1_FD_35500 | JGI IMG/M metagenome (IMG submission 35500) | reverse complement strand
CAGATAAACCAGTAACTAAAAAACCTGCTGAAACTCGTATGGGTAGTGGTAAAGGTTCGCCTGAATATTGGGTAGCTGTTGTTAAACCAGGGCGTGTTATGTTTGAACTTGCAGGCGTTCCTGAAGAAGTAGCAAGGGAAGCTTTAAGGCTTGCTTCACACAAACTGCCAGTTAAATGTAAAATCTTATCAAGAGAAGAGTCAGACAAAGCGAAAGCAGCAGCACTTTCAGCAGGCATGGAAGGAGCTAACTAATGAAAAGTACAACTTTTGTTAAAGAATTAAACGCTAAAGATGTAAGTGATTTGCAAGCAGAGCTAGTAACGGCTAAAAAAGAGCTTTTTAACTTGCGTTTCCAAAATGCTACTAATCAATTAAATAACACTGCTAGAATATCGGAAGTTAAGAAAAATATTGCCCGCATACAGACGGTAATAGCACAAAAAAACAAACTAGGATAGGAGCGACATATGCAAAGAAACAACCGTAAAACAAGGGTTGGATATGTAACTAGCGATAAAATGGATAAAACCATTGTTGTTGCAGTCGTTAATAACGTTCGCCACCCACTTTACAAAAAAATAATAAAAAGAACTTATAAGCTGAAAGCACACGATGAAAAAAACGAGTGCGGCATAGGCGACCGTGTAAGAGTTATGGAAACAAGGCCTTTATCAAAAGATAAAAGATGGAGACTTGTTGAAGTTATGGAAAAAGCGAAGTAATATTAACAAATAGAATGGAGGAAAATCCAAAATGGTACAACAAGAGTCTAGGCTTAATGCTGCAGACAATTCCGGTGCTAAAGAGCTTCTAGTTATTAGAGTTCTTGGCGGCTCTGTGAGACGCTACGGAAACGTAGGCGATGTAGTAGTTGCAACGGTTAAAGATGCTACACCAGGGGGCGTTGTTAAAAAAGGTGAAGTAGTTAAAGCTGTTATAGTTCGCACAGTTAAAGGTGTTAAACGCAAAGATGGCAGCTTCATTCGATTTGATGATAATGCTGCAGTAATAATAAAAGAAGATAAAAATCCGAGGGGAACTCGTATTTTCGGCCCTGTAGCAAGAGAATTGAGAGAAAAACAATATATGAAAATTCTTTCACTTGCTCCAGAAGTTCTATAGGGGGTAATATGAAACTTAAAGTAAACGACAATGTTGTAGTTATAGCTGGTAAGCTTGCAAAAGAAAAAAAGCAAGGTAAAATTCTTAAAATAGACCGTGCTAAAAATAAAATAATCGTTGAAGGTGTAAACGTTATCACTAAACACCAAAAACAAGCAGGCCCAAATAAGCCGGCTGGCATTATTAAAACAGAAGCACCTATAGATGCTTCAAATGTTATGTATTTGCATAAAGGAAAGCCTACTAGGCTAGGTTACCAAGTTACAGAGCAGAACGGTAAAAAAGTTAAAAAGCGTGTGGCAAAAACTACAGGCGAGCTTATAGACTAGGAGAAGACTTAAATGAACAGACTTTTAGAGTTTTACAACAATGAAGTTGTAGAGGCGATGATGAAAAAGTTTTCGTATAAAAATAAACTTGAAGTGCCTAAAATAGATAAAATTGTTATAAACATGGGTTTAGGCGAAGCGAAAGATAATGCCAAAGTTATAGAAAGTGCAACGAAAGAATTAGGAATAATTGCAGGGCAAAAGCCAGTAGTTACTAGAGCCAAAAAATCTGTTGCAGCTTTTAAAATTCGTGAGGGAATGCCTATCGGCTGCAAAGTTACTTTGCGTGCAGATAAAATGTATTCATTTGCAGATAGATTAATAAGCGTTGCTTTGCCGCGTGTGCGAGACTTTAGAGGAATATCAGCAGAAAGTTTTGATGGGCGTGGAAATTATACATTAGGTATTAAAGAGCAGCTTATTTTCCCAGAAATAAAGTATGACCAAATAGATAAAATCCGTGGGATGGACGTTGTATTCGTTACTACTGCAAAAACAGATGAAGAAGCAAGAGAGCTTCTATCACTATTTGGAATGCCGTTTATTAAATAAATTTTATTGCTAATATAAGATAGACGCATTTGTATAGTTAGTAAAAAATATAGACAAGATGCGTTTCTAAAAAACAGGAGGAACTATGGCTAAAAAAGCAATGAAAGTTAAGCAGCAAAGAAAGCCTAAATACGCAGTCCGTGCTTATACGAGATGTGAAATTTGCGGAAGACCACATTCAGTTTTGCGTAAATTTAGTATTTGCCGTATTTGCTTTAGAGGCTTAGCTTATAAAGGGCAAATACCAGGTGTTAAAAAAGCAAGCTGGTAGAGTGTAGGAGGAGTTTGTTATGACAAATCTTGAGCTCAAAAGTTTAATTGATTCTTATTTAGAGATTATAAGAGATGATGAAAAGACTGACAAAAAAAAGCTGGAAGTTTTGGAAAGACTTTTTGAAAAAATAGTGCAAAGTTAATTAGGAGGATTCAAGCAATGGCAATGTCAGACCCGATTGCAGATATGCTAACTAGAATAAGAAACGCAAACACAGCGAAACACAAAACTGTAGATGTTCCTTCTTCAAAAGTGAAGCTGCAAATAGCAGATATACTTCTTAGAGAAGGGTATATTAATAGCTATGAAATGTTAGAAGATGGCGTTAAAAAAACTATGCGTATAAAACTAAAATATGGCGAAAGAAACGAAAGAACATTAGCAGGTTTAAAGCGTATTTCAAAGCCTGGGCTTAGAGTTTATGCAAATAGTGATAAACTTCCAAGAGTTTTAAATGGGCTTGGGATAGCTATCGTTTCTACAAACAAAGGTATTATAACAGATAAAGAAGCACGAAAAAATAAAGTTGGTGGCGAAGTGCTCGCCTTTATATGGTAAGGGGGTAACGATGTCTCGAATAGGTAAAAAACCTATAGCGATACCAGCAGGTGTAACTGTAGATCTAGCCCAAGGCAATCTTATTACAGTTAAAGGCCCTAAAGGAGAGCTTAATAGGCAATTAGTTTCGGAAATGGAAATTAAAGTTGAGGGTGCTGAAGTAACAGTTTCAAGACCAAACGACTTAAAGAGAAATAGAAGTTTTCACGGTTTAACGAGAACTTTAATATACAACATGGTTTACGGTGTAACAGAGGGTTACTCAGTAGACCTTGAAATAAATGGTGTCGGTTATAGAGCCGCTAAAGAAGGCAAAAAGCTTAATCTAACTCTAGGCTTTTCACACCCAGTTATTATGGAAGACCCAGAGGGAATTACTACAGAAGTTGAGGGCAATAACAAAATAACAGTAAAAGGGATAGACAAAGAAAAGGTTGGGCAATATGCAGCCGTTATAAGAGAAAAGAGACCGCCAGAGCCTTATAAAGGCAAAGGTATTAAATACGCTAATGAAACTATTAGGCGTAAAGCTGGTAAGTCTGGTAAGAAATAATTGATTGGTTTTTTGGCAGTTTAAACTTTTTAAAACTGTTTCTAAAAAATCATTGATTGAAAATAGAACTATAGGAGATTTGTTAATGATTATTAAACCATCGCGTCAAAAAGCTAGGCTCAAGAGACATTACCGTTTAAGAAAGAATATCTCAGGAACGCCTAACAGACCAAGACTAAATGTGTTTCGCTCAAATAAACATATTTATGCTCAAATAATAGATGATATAAACGGCAAAACAATCGTTTCAGCTTCAACAGTTGAAAAAGATTTTGAAAAAAAGCCGGGCAAAGAAGCTGCTAAAGCAGTTGGCTTAGCAGTTGGCAAAAGAGCTTTGCAGCAAGGCTTAAGCGAAGTTGTTTTCGATAGAGGCGGTTACTTATACCATGGCCGTGTTAAAGAACTCGCTGAGGGTGCTCGCGAAGCGGGCTTAAAATTCTAATTCTAAAGGAGAGAGTAAATTTTGAAAAAAATAGACGCAAATGCCTTGGAATTAAAAGACAAGGTTGTAACTATAAACCGTGTTACTAAAGTTGTTAAAGGTGGTAGAACTTTTCGTTTCGCAGCTTTAGTAGTAGTCGGCGATGAAGCTGGCCACGTTGGCGTTGGTCTTGGGAAAGCTTCTGAAGTGCCAGAAGCTATAAGAAAAGGCAAAGAAGACGCTAAGAAAAATATGATATATATAGACTTAAATGAAAATGCGAGCTTATACCACCAAATAAATGCAAAATTTGGTGCTAGCAAAGTTTTATTAAAACCTGCTGCAGAGGGTACAGGAATTATTGCCGGTGGGCCTGTGCGTATAGTTATGGAGCTTGCAGGCATTCGTAACATTCGTACTAAGTCTCTAGGCTCTAACAATAAAAGAAATGTTGTTAATGCTACTATCGAAGGTCTAAAAACTATGAAAACGCCTAGCGAAGTTGCAAGGCTTCGTGGTAAAAGCATAGAAGAGCTATAGAGGAGGTTATAAAATATGGAACAAATTAAAATAACGCTAGTTAAATCTACTATAGGTTCTAAGCCAAAGCATAAAAAAATTGTGCAAGCTCTAGGCCTTAGAAAGCTAAATAGCTCAGTAATTCAAAAAGATAATCCCGCAACCCGTGGAATGATTAAAAAGGTAGTTCACTTAGTAAAAGTTGAACAAGCTTCATAGAAGAGGGAGGTAGTTAAGTGTTAGAATTAAGCAATTTAAAACCGGCTCCAGGCTCAAATAAGAAAAAATTTAGAGTTGGGCGTGGGCACGGTTCTGGAAGCGGCAAAACTTCTGGTAAAGGGCACAAAGGGCAAAACGCTAGAAGCGGCGGCGGTGTTCGCCGTGGTTTTGAAGGTGGGCAAATGCCTTTATATAGAAGACTCCCAAAAAGAGGTTTCACAAATAGAAACACAAAAGATATAGTAGCTATAAACTTAAGCCATTTAAATGTTTTTGAAGATGGGCAAATTGTTGATGTTGCAGCTTTAAAATCTAAAGGGCTTCTTTCAAACCCAAGAGATGGCGTGAAAATTTTAGGCAATGGTGAACTATCTAAAAAGCTTACTATTAAAGTTGATTATTTTAGTAAAACTGCTATAGAAAAAATTAATGCAGCAGGTGGGCAAGCAGAGATTGTTAAACTTGCCAAAAAATTAAAAATCGCTAAAGGTGGCGTTGAAGGCGAAGCAGAGGTGGTATAGTGAAGGAAGTTTTCAGAGTATTTTCTGATGCATGGAAAGTAGATGACCTTCGTAAAAAAATACTATACGTTATGATGATACTTTTCGTGTACCGTATAGGTGCTAACATTCCTATGCCTGGTATAGATTTATCTATGTGGCAATTTCACCGCTCTGGCTTTGGCGGCGGCGATGGTGGTTTATTTGGAAACACTCTTTTCGCAACTATAGCAGGTGGTGGCTTCGGTACTATATTTGCTATGGGAATCGGGCCTTATATTACCGCTTCTATTATAATGCAGCTTCTTAGTGTAGCAATACCAAGGCTTGAACAAATGAAAAAAGAGGGCGAAGAAGGCAAGCGTAAAATTAATCAAATTACTAAAATTATAGCCGTTGTTATGGCTGTGCTTCAAGGAACAGGGTTAGTTTTCAGCTTTAATCAAATGGGCTTGTTCGTTTATCCAACTTTCACAACTTATTTAATCGCTATGGTCTCATTAGTAACCGGTACTATAATGGTTATGTGGCTAGGTGAGCTTATAACTGAAAAAGGAATTGGAAACGGTACTTCTTTTATGATTTTTTCAAACATTTTAAGTGTGCTTCCGGGTGCGATATTTGGGCTTTGGAACATGGCACAGTTTGGAATCACAAATGAAGATGGTTCATGGCTTCAAGTTGTAATTATAGTTCTTCTTGCAATTCTTTTCTTCATATTAATTTGTATGGCTATATTAATTCAAGAGGGCGAGCGGAGAATTCCAGTTCAAAACTCTAAGAAAACAGCAGGCACAACTACCCATGCAGGCTCTAATAGCAGCTTTATACCTATTAAAGTAAATATTGCTGGTGTTATGGCTATAATTTTTTCTTTAAGTATTTTGCAATTCCCAGCTATGATATTAAGTATAACGCCCGATAATACTACATTGCAAACTATAGTTAGCTGGCTAGAGCTTACAAGCCCGCTCGGTGCAATTTTATATATGGGATTAATAATAGCTTTCACATTTTTTTACACCTCTTTTGCAGTGAACCCTAGGGAAATGGCAGAAAATTTAAAGAAAAATGGTGGCTTTATTCCTGGTATTCGCCCAGGTGCACCAACTAGTGAATATATAGAAAGAACTATTCACAGAATTTCTTGGATAGGTGCTATTTCATATGTGTTACTTGCTATGATTCCTGTTGCTTTTGAAGTTATAATTGGCTTTGTGCCGGGTGTGCTTCCGATTACAGTTGGTTTCGGTGGTACTACTCTTCTAATTGTTACAGGTGTTGCTCTTGAACTCGTTAAGAAATTACAATCAAATATGCTTACACGCCATTATAAAGGTTTCTTGGAATAGATGATTTTTAGAACTCTAAAATAAAGGCTTCTATCATCTATATATGCCATTGTTAAAGGTTTCTATGAAAATCTTTAAGAGAGGGGGAAACACTTTTGAAATTAATAATAATGGGGCCTATAGGTTCGGGTAAAGGAACTCAAGCAAAAATTTTAGCAGAAAAATTTGGGTTGAAGCATTTATCAACAGGTGATATTATGCGAAAACACATTAAAGATGAAACTGAAATAGGTAAAAAAATAAAATCCGTTTTAGATAGCGGTGGCTATGTAGATGACACTTTAACCACAGAACTTTTAAAACAGAGCTTAACAAATAAATTTATTTTAGATGGCTACCCTCGCACGATACCGCAAGTATCATTATTAGCAGAGCTAACCTCTATAGATAAAGTAATATTTTTAGAAGCAGATGAAAAAGAAGTAATAGAGCGTATATCTTCAAGGCTAAGCTGCCTAGAATGCGGTAAAATGTATAACACTAAAGATAACGTTAGCACTTGTGTTTGTGGAAACAATTTAGTGCAGCGTGAAGATGATAAAAAAGAAACGATAGAAAAACGCTTAGCTATTTTCAAAAAAGAAACGCTTCCTATTGCAAAAATTTATGAAGAAAAAGGTCTCTTAGTGAAAGTTAGCGGTGTAGGTGAAATATATGAAATAACCGAAAGGCTAATAGGCGTTTTAAATGATATATCTTAAAAATACCCAGCAGCTTTTAGTTATGAAAAAGGCTGGTTCTATCGTTGCTCGCTGCTTAGAAATGCTAGAAAGGCATATAAAACCTGGTGTTAGCACAGCAGAGCTTAATAAAATGGCTCATGAATTTATTTTAAGCCACAATGCAACACCCTCTTTCCTAAATTATAAAGGCTTTCCTGCTTCTATAAACACTTCTATTAATGAAGAAATAGTTCATGGCATACCAGATTCCCGTAGGCTTATGAGCGGTGATATTATCGGAATAGATATTGGTGTATTCTTTAGCGGCTACCATGGCGATGCCGCCCGCACTTTTGGTGTTGGCACAATATCTGAAGAAGATGAAAGATTATTAGAGGTTACTAAAAAGTCTTTTTTTGAAGGTATTAAATACGCTAGAAAAGGCAACCGTTTAAATCAAATTTGCAAAACTATAGGCACATATATTGAAGATAATGGCTTTGGAGTAATTGAAGAATTTGTTGGCCATGGCATAGGGCGTGATATTCATGAAATGCCTAATATACCAAATCATGATATGGGTAAAAAAGGTCCCAAAATTGATAAAGGTATGACTTTTGCAATAGAGCCAATGGTTAGTGTCGGTTCTCCTGAAAGCTATATAGTTGAAGACGGGTGGACAGCCATAACACTAGATGGCAAAAATTCAGCTCACTATGAAAATACTATAGCCATTACAGACGGTGAACCCGAAATACTAACACTCTATTAGTTGATAATTCTGAAAATAATTAGAAAGGTATCAAGCCGCGGAAAAAATTTTCATTAATCTTTTGTGCTTTTACGCGAGCATATAAATATATGAAAGATATACAAATAGGGCAAATAGTCTTTTCAAAACAAGGTAGAGATAAAGGGAAAGCTTTCATTGTAACATCTATAGAAGAAAACTTTGTTTTCTTAGTAGATGGCAAGCTTAGAAAAATCATAAATCCTAAGAAAAAAAAACTAATGCACATTCAACGCACAAACTACATCGATAGTGGCATGAAAGAAAAAATTTTAGCAGAAAATTATTTAGATAGTGATTTTAAAACCGCCATTAAAAACTTTTTAAGCGATTAATGCAAAAATTTTAAATTAGCTTGCAAAATAAATTGGCTGCAATTTTAAAAAATTTTTTGATAACCTTGGAGGGTTAAGAAAATATGGCCAAAAGCGACATGATAGAAGTCGAAGGCATAATTACAGAAAAACTGCCTGGTGCTGTTTTTAATGTAGAGCTTGAAGGTGGGCACAAAATAGTGGCACACCTTTCAGGAAAGCTTCGTATGAACTTTATCCGAATTACTCCTGGTGATAAGGTTACTATAGCTATGTCTCCATATGACCTTACAAAGGGTCGAATAATTTGGAGAGATAAATAAGGGAGGAACTTAGAAAATGAAAGTTAGACCATCAGTAAAACCGATGTGTGAAAAATGCAAAATAATTCGCAGAAAAGGTATAGTTAGAATTATTTGTGAAAATCCGAAACACAAACAAAGACAAGGTTAAGAAAGTTTATAAAAAGGAGAATTTATGGCAAGAATTGCAGGTGTAGATGTTCCACGTGAAAAACGTGTTGAAATCGGACTTACCTATATATTCGGTATCGGTCGCTCAAGCTCTATTAGAATTTTAAATTCAGCTGGGGTAGATTTAAACACAAGAGTTCGTGATTTAACAGACGATGAAGTTAATAAAATCCGTGAAGAAATCGAAAAAACACAAACTGTTGAAGGTGATTTAAGGCGTGAAGTTGCTCTTAATATTAAAAGGCTTTCAGAAATAGGCTGTTACCGTGGCATACGCCATAGAAAAGGCTTGCCTGTTCGTGGTCAAAAAACGAAAACAAACGCAAGAACTAGAAAAGGTAAGAGAAAAACTATCGCTAATAAGAAGAAATAGGAAGGAGATTTTGATACGTGGCTAAACAACAAGTTAAAAAAACGCAAACGAGAAGGCGTAAAGATAGAAAACAAGTTGACCGTGGTATGGCTCATATCCAGTCTTCTTTTAATAACACTATAGTAACGATAACAGACACAGCAGGAAATGCATTAAGCTGGGCAAGCGGTGGCGATTTAGGCTTTAAAGGCTCAAGAAAATCAACACCTTATGCGGCTCAAATGGCAGCAGATAAAGCAGCAACAGCCGCAAAAGATTATGGCTTAAAAACTGTTTCGGTTTTCGTTAAAGGCCCTGGCAGCGGGCGTGAAGCTGCTATCCGTGCAATTCAAGCGGCAGGCTTAGAAATAACGATGATAACAGACGTTACACCTGTTCCACACAATGGTTGCAGACCGCCGAAACGCCGCCGTGTATAATAAATTTTAAGAAAGGAGACTTTAAATGGCAGTAGATAGAACACCGATACTTAAAAGGTGCCGTGCACTTGGCATAGAGCCAATGGTTTTAGGTATAAATAAAAAATCTAATAGAAACCCACAAAGAGGGAACAGAAAAGTTAGTGAATATGGTCTTCAATTGCGTGAAAAGCAAAAAGCTAAGTTTATTTATGGCGTTTTAGAAAAACAATTCCGTAACTATTTTGTGAAAGCTTCTAAAATGCAAGGTATAAGTGGTGAAAATTTAATGAAGCTTTTAGAAATGCGTCTTGATAATGTAGTATTCCGTTTAGGATTAGCTAGAACTAGAAAAGAAGCGAGACAAATAGTAGGCCATAAATTAGTACACGTTAATGGAAAAAGTGTTAATATACCATCTTACCGTGTAAAAGCTGGTGATGTTATAGAAGTGCGTGCTAAATCTTCAGACTCTGAGCGTTTCAAAGATATAGTAGCCACTACCGAAGCTAGATTAGTGCCAGCTTGGCTAAGCAGCGACCTTGGCAGCCTTAAAGGCTCTGTAACTTCTCTTCCAAGCCGTGAAGAAATAGACGTTCCAGTAAATGAAACGCTAATAGTTGAGTTTTACTCTAAAATGCTATAGTTATCTTAAAAGAAGTCTAAACTAAGATATAGTTTTGTTATGGCAATATTTGAGCGTTACTAAAAAACGGGAGGGTTTATAGGCTATATGTATAAATTTGAAAAACCAGCGATAAAAATTTTAGATAAATCATCAGATGGAAAATATGCACGCTTCGTTATAGAACCATTAGAGGGTGGTTATGGCACTACTCTTGGAAATTCTATGCGTCGCACGCTGCTTTCTTCTTTACCCGGCTTCGCTATAACTAATGTGTTTATAGATGGTGTTGTTCACCAATTTAGCGTTTTAGATAATATTAAAGAAGACGTTATAGAGATAATTTTAAATTTAAAAAATGTTGCAATAAAAGGTGAAATTGACCCTGAAAACCGCTTATCTTCTTATATTGCCGCTATAGATTTTAAAGGCCCTGGTAATGTTACAGCTGCAGATATTGTAATGTCTCCTGAGTTTGAAATTATGAACCCAGATTTGCATATAGCAACAGTTGCTGAGGGTGGCAGTTTTAGGTGTGAACTTATCATTAAATACGGCAGAGGTTACGTTAGTGCGGAAAAAAATAAATTAGAAGAATCCGATAAATTAGCTTATATACCAGTGGACTCTATTTATACACCTGTTAGCCGTGTAAATTTTAGTATTGAAGATACGAGAGTAGCCGGTACAACAGACTATGATAAATTAACATTAGAATTATGGACAAATGCAACGTTAATTCCAGAAAAAGCCGTTAGTTTCGCAGCAAGCGTTTTAACAGAGCATTTAGATATTTTTATGGATTTAACAGGCTCAGTTAAAGTTACAGATATTATGATTGAAAAAGAGGAATCCACGAAAGATAAAGTTATGGATTTAACTATTGAAGAAATGGACCTTTCTGTTCGCTCATATAATTGTCTAAAAAGAGCTGGCATAAACCATGTTCAAGATTTAACGAGCAAAACACAAGATGAGATGTTGAAAATAAGAAACTTAGGCCGCAAATCTTTTGAAGAAGTTATAAATAAAATAAGAGATTTAGGCTTAGCTCTCATGGAAGACCCAGAGGAATAACCATCCATTACTAATAAAGGAGATTAACGCAAATGGCAACTTACAGAAAACTTGGGCGTGCAACTTCTGCTAGAAAAGCTATGCTTAGAAATTTAACTACTAACTTGCTTTATCACGGTAGAATAGTAACGACAGACACAAGAGCCAAAGAAACGAAGCGTATGGCTGAAAAGCTTATTACTCTTGCCGTTAAAGAGCACAAAAACTTTGAAGAAGTTACTGTTAAAGCTAAAGTAGCTAAAAAAGATGAAAATGGCAAAAGAGTTAAAGAAGTTGTAGATGGGAAAAGAATTACAGTTTTTGATGAAGTTGAAAAGACTATTCAAAAAGATAACCCAAGCCGCTTAAATGCACGCAGAAAAATTCTTTCAGTTCTTTACCCTGTTACGGAAGTACCAGTAGACGGGCGTAAAAAACGCCAAAATACTAAAGAAATAGATATGGCTAAAAAATTATTTGATGAAATAGCCCCTAAATACGAGGGTAGAAACGGTGGTTATACTAGAATAGTAAAATTGGGCCCAAGAAAAGGTGATGGGGCGCCACAAGTTTTAATAGAACTTGTTTAATAATATTCTAATTGTGGAAAAACTGTATTTATACTTCTTCAAGAAGCTAGTCAATTTCGGTAATTTACGTAAGTAAACTCCCTCAATTGCTTCTCTTCTTGCCTAAACACAGTTTTTCTCACAATTAAAAATATTATTTACTGCTCCCAACTTTTAAAAAAATTCACAAAAAAGCAGCTGGCACGCATATTAAGCTAGTTGCTTTTTTACGTTGACAAATTCAGAAATTTCATGTATAATTAGGATGGATGATTTTTATATTATGGAGGAACTACTATGAAAAAAAATAAAATTATTATAGTTGGCTTTCTAACAATTGCCGCAGTATTTTCTGCTTTAACAATTTATAATATAGGCGGGGCAGAGCAGTCAACTTTTAATATTAACTTATACCCAAATTCACTTGTAACTGCTTATAATCGTGCATTTTTCTTAGATAAAGCTCTTTTAAATGGCGAAACTTTAATAGCTTCAGAAAATTTTAAAGAATTGCGTTATTTAGAACTAGATTTTTCAGATTTTGTTTTAAACAGAGAATTTTACACATTCCAACCGATAGATGTTTCTTATTTAAACTATCACATTAGCAGAGCTAGAGAGCTTGCAGAAGAATACATAGCAAACCCTTTAACCCCTGAAGATATACCAAGAAGCCCTTTTAATAATAATCGTATAAACCCTTATTATATGCCAATTATAGGACCAACTATGCACCAATCTATTTTTGAGTTTGAAAATGGAGCAACTCTTGAAGAAGTTAAATGGGGTGCAGGCAGCCTTACTGGTGTGCCTATAACAGGCCCTAGACCGAATGCGGGTACTATAAATTATCACGTTATAAGAGCTGTTCAAGAGATGGAAAGAATAGAAACTAATATAGTAGGTACTTATTCAAATGTTCTAAGCCCTATTCATTCTTCGGGTTATCTTCCTTATGAATTTCCAATAGGCTTTAATCCATCTTTGTTTGCTAATGTAGAAACTGGTTTCGGTAGGCCAATGAATAGCCCTATGGTTTCTGCTGGGCTTGTAATTCATGCTCTCCATGGTGTTAATGTTCCTCCTGGGTATCCTCAAATATATATAGAGCTTCCACATGTTACTTCTCAAATATTATTAGAAAGAGTTAATAGAGTTTTGGGATATTTAACCGAGTTTGACCAAGGCGACCCAGAAAATAGACCAACACAAACCCTTAATGAACCGTTTGAAATAATTCTTCCAGTTACTCTCCAAAATGGCATGTGGCTAACACAAGAAGACTTTTATATATCTTCAAATGGCTCTGAAATAAATCTTTTTGAGAGCAGAGCATACAATTTTATTGAATATATAATTAACAATACTATAGCGAGAAGCACCGATATTGAAGTTACTAATTTTGAAATTATAGACAATTATAATGCAGAGCTTCACTTAATTGCTGAACCAATGGCAAAGCTTTTATTCCCATTAATTATAGAAAATACAAGTATAACACAACCAACATCACTTTATATAAATTCTCTTGAAATTACAAACTTAAACACTAGCTTGCCTATTAATTCTACAGTTCAAATAACACAAATTCCAGAAAGGGGAATAGAACAAGAAAGAGAGCCCGAGCAAGAAGAGGATGAAGACCCTATACAAACACCGCCACCATTGCCTCCAACCCCTCCCTCTCACCCAACTACACCAACATATGATGATGAAGAATATATAGAAACTAGCCGCTCACAAACACTTAGAAGAGTTCCAGCTCAGCCAGTTAATTTAATAAGTGGTCGGCTTCCTCTATATGGCGGTAATGTTGATTGGATAGAAACTAGGGCAGCTTTAATTTATGCATACCCAGTTAATTTAAATAATTTAAGTATAACTGAAGGAATATCAATAGATGAGATTAACGAGACTAACGGTTATATACAGCTTTATTTAAGCATACCTGCAAATTTTACAGGGGCAATTAACGTATATAAAAATAATTCAAGTGTTATAGTTGCAAATGCTTCTATGCCAATTATTATAGATACTTTTGCAGGTGGTTTCACAATTAGCGGAGCTTTAAAAGAGGGCTATATGCACATAACCCTAGACAATAATTCATTTATTAGTGCAAGAGGACCATCAGGCACAACGCTAGTAAATGGCTCTATAGTTCTTTTCGTTACTGAAGAACTAGCAGAGCAAAATTTGCATTTTTACGTGAACACACGCCGCTCTAATAATTTTAGTTATATTTTAAGAGTATATGGAAAAGCTGTAACCCAAAACTATAATGGAATTACTACAATACCGCAAGTTTCTATTGGCAGAAATAGAAATAGCATTCAGCTTAACAATCTCTTATTTGATAGAGATAGCTTAATAACTGCACCTTTTTTCCCTGCTAATAGAGAAACTATAATAATAACCCCTTATGGTCGTGTAACTATAGGCGGGGAAGATTTCAACTTTGACCCAGAAGAGTTTGGAAGCCCAAATATAAACTGGAATGGAGTTTCAGTTTTGCCCGCTCGCATGATACTTTCAATCTTAATGAATTCAGACCCAAATGATAATAGTATGTTTATTTGGGACTATGTAAGCACACAATTTTCAGTTGACCCAAAAGGTTATTACTTTGTATTTGAATTAGATAGCCCTATAATGTATGTTGGCGGTGTACCGAGGCAAATTTTAAGCGGAGAGGGGCAAAATTCATTTTTAACAGCCCCTTATATAGATGAAAATGAAAATAGCCGTCTTTTTGTTCCAACTAGAACTATTTCTGAATTATTAGGTTTCACAGTTCATTGGAACGCTACAAATGCTAATGTAACATTAATTCCAACATATTAACTGTTGTGTTGAAAATGTGTTAATACATCAATAAATTGCTTTGCTTCGGTTATTTACCTTAGTAACCTCCCTTATATCTTCACTAGTCCTCTTCTGAGTGTTTTTTTGTTTACACCGTTATAATAAAAAAGAGCCTTTTGGCTCTTTTTTATTATAGTATGCGTATATGAAAAATTTATTTGCAAGTTTAAATTATCATGCTAGCAATGTTTGATTAGCCAACTGCAAGTTCGTCTAAACTTCTAAATTCATACCCTTGCTCTCTAGCTTTTAATATAAATTCTTCTAATATCTCCATATTTGTTTTTGAAGTGTTATGCAGAAGTATTATTGCACCATCATGAAGCCTTGGGAGTAGTTTATCAAATGCATATTGGTGGGTCGGTTGGTTTTCATCGTTCCAATCTACATAAGCTAAGCTCCAAAATATAGTTTTATAACCGAGCTCTTTTGCCCATTTAAGGTTATTTTCATTAAAAGTGCCTTTCGGCGGTCTATAGTATTTGCCCACATTTGGGTAAATAGCTTCTAAGTCGGTTAATTCTTTTGTAAATTGCTCTTTTGAAAGAGTAGTCATATCTTTATGGTGCATTGTGTGGTTTGCGATTATGTGCCCCTCTTGTTCCATTCTACTAATTAAATCAGTTTCAGTTTCAATATAATTTCCAACTAAGAAAAAAGTAGCAGGCACACTTAATTTTTTTAGAGTATTTAAAATACTTTCAGTGTACCCATTTTCATACCCAGCATCAAATGTTAAATATAGATTTTTCCCCTCGCCTATATAGTAAGCATCATACTCGTTTAAATATTCTTGTGTTTTAGAGCCAGTAGGCGGCATACTTGAAAAGCCAAGCCCCCAACTTTGAGCTATAATTAACGTTAGTAATAAAAATTTTTTCATGTACATAGTTTGCCGATAAGTTTTAAATTTATACTTTTTTTCTGGGCAAGATTTGTATAGATAAAATCTTTAAATGCTAGTAAAGCAAATGAGTTTTAGAGTTCCCTTATTCTGCTTTAAATCTTTTTGTATTACTAATATTTTATATACTCATCTCTTTTTGCACCGACTGAAACATAGCGAATAGGCACGGCTATTTTCTCTTGTATATAGTCTATGTAAGATATAGCTTCTTTTGGTAAATCATCTTTTTTTCGTGCCTTAGAAATATCACATTTAAAGCCTGGCAAGTATTCTATAATAGGCTTTGCTTGCTCTAGCTTATACCCCATCGGAAAGTATTCTACTCTTTCCCCATCTATTTCATAAGCTACACACACAGGTATTTTTTCCATATAACTTAAAACATCTAACTTAGTTAGTGTTAAATAAGTTGCCCCTTGCACCATAGTTCCATATTTTGTTGCTACTATATCAAAAGGACCAACACGCCTTGGTCTGCCTGTTGCGGCTCCAAACTCGCCGCCA
>JGI24697J35500_11274941_pt1 | contig 16025 bp, 11 predicted proteins | sample TergutMp193P1_FD_35500 | JGI IMG/M metagenome (IMG submission 35500) | reverse complement strand
AAGGAGCTCTGTCCCCGATTGATCCATTTCCTGTGATAAATAGCCGCGGCGATCACCGGATTGTAATGGCTTTTGCCGCCGCCGCTCTTGGGAGCTCTGTCCCCATCGACATTACCGGCGCGGAAAGCGCGGCTGTGACCTACCCAGGGTTTCTTGAACTGCTGGATGCGCGGCGTTTGGACTAAAATACGCCGTTTTTAAAATAAATGTTGACGACCAAGGATTATCAGAGTATGATAGGTAATTGGGGTTGTTCGGGATTGTTATAATCTTGGGCAATTCTGTATAAAAACCACATTTCAGGAGGAGTTTATGAAAAAAACACAAAAAGCACTAGTTTTGTTGCTTTGCGGGACGCTTTGCGCCTTAATTATTACCTGCGGTTCTTCAGCCGCTTCCGGCGGCGAAAGTACGGGGGAAATAATCGCCGGAACCTGGACATGGAAAGGTTATACACCCGCAGATAAGGGCGATGGGGATACTTCAATATGTAATGTCGTAATAGCGGATGAGGTTATTAACGGCGAGACTGTGCGCACCTATTCTCTTTCGGGAACAGTAACCAACGCGCTCCAGTACGGATTGGCGGAATGTGATATAGTACCCGATGAGGCAACACTGGAACTTTTAAAAACAGCGAAAGCCGTTTCCTTTAAAGTAATGGGAGACGGTAAACGCTATAACCTGGAAGCGCCCATCAGTACGGTCCATGACTGGGGTTTTCACGTATTCGGTTTTGAAGCTCCGGCAGAGGCGACCGAATATGTCGTACAGATGAGGATGTTCATGCAGCCCTCATGGGCGGAAGCCGTACGGTTCAATCAAGCCCGTATAGAAAAACTTATCTTCAAAACCAGAAATCAAACCGAAGGCGGACTTGGCGACTTTAGCGTGAAAATCTGGGATCTTAAACTGCATATGTAAATAATCAACGTGGTTAGCAGGGAGATGTGATGACAAGGAAAAATCTGCCGTTCTTATGCGCGATTCTCACAGTACTGCTGACCGCGTGCGTCGGCGGGTCTGCCTCAAAAGCGCCCGCCGCGGTTTCGCAAGTTACCGCTCCCAGTGTTCCCGATACGGTAAGAGATTACCCTCTGGAACCTGTCAGCGGAAAGGCGGCATTTGGTTATTTAAGGGATGAAGGGATACGGGCCGGCTGGAATTTGGGCAACTCTCTGGATTCCTACAGCAGCGACGGGTTTGGGGGTGAAACAAACTGGAGCAATCCCCAGGTTAATCAGGAAATAATGAACGGCGTAAAAGCCGCCGGTTTTGATATTGTCCGCATTCCCGTAACATGGATGGGATATATCGGACTTGCTCCTGACCACAAGGTTTCGCCGTCACGACTTAGACGCGTCGCCGAAGTTGCTGAAATGGCGCATAACGCCGGTCTTAAAGCGATCATCAATCTTCACCATGACGGTTCGACTCAGAGCGGAGGCAGGGATACCGGCTGGCTTTCGATAGGCAGGGCGAGTAGAAACACGGAGCAGAATAACCTGATTACTGCGCAATATGTGCGCTTATGGCAGCAGATTGCCGCGTACTTTCAAAATTACGGCGATTGGCTGATTTTTGAGGGTTTTAACGAGCTTCACGATGGTAACTGGCAAACCTGCAATGATCCGGGGCAGTTTATTGTTTTAAACAACTGGAATCAGCTTTTTGTAGACGCGGTGCGCTTATCGGGCGGCAACAATGAAAGCCGCTATCTTATGGTTAACGCATATTGCGCCGACAACCGGCAGGCGCTTTCCCCCGGTTTCATTCTGCCCAATGATCCTGCCGAGGGCAGGCTAATTCTCGGTTTTCATTATTACGCGCCTTACGAATTGTCAATTCAAGGAAGGCGTTCAGCATGGGGAACGGATGCCGACAGGCAAAGGGTAGACAGTGATTTCGCTCCTTTTAAAGGCGCCTTTATTGATAAAAACATTCCTGTAATAATAGGAGAGTGCGGCGCGGTTCTTCAGTTGTACCCGGATGATTCCACAAGAGAAGCGCAGGCGCGTCAAAGCAGAGTTGAATATATTTCGTATGTGTTTAGTACGGCAAAAAAATACGGACTTGTTCCGGTTTATTGGGATAACGGTTCCATAAGAGGAGGCGGTGAAAAATTCGGCCTTCTTGATCGAAGAACAGGTCAGCCGAATTCTCCGGATTCAGAAACGCTTATCAAATTGATGATAAGCGCCGTAAGATAATTAAATTTTTGTGAACAAAGGCTGTTGTCATGGATATAAGAAAGTTTTTTAACCTTAAAAGGATTTTGTGGATTGCGGCTATTATTGTCGTAGTGGTACTCATCGTTTTGCTGGCAGGAAGGAAAGAGCCGGATTTTTCCGCGAAATATGCCGGCTTCGATTTGAGCGGAGCAAGTACCGGAAGAACAAACATATATTCCCGCTATTTGGAACGTTACGCGAATGTTCCGGCAGGCCGGCGGGACATTCCAATCAATATTTTTGAGTGGACTTCCGCCGAGGGAGTTTCTGTTCTTGAAAATTTTGAAAATACAGCGCGGGTTTTACGAACCGAAGAATCAAGCTTTGTAGAGTACACGGTAAATGTTGAACAAACCGGCCTTTACAATATTTATATGGAATATTTTCCTCTCCAGTCGCGGGGGATCAATATAGAACGTTCTTTATTTATTAACGGCGAAATTCCGTTCCTGGGCGCCGACAGGCTTACGTTTCAGCGTGTCTGGGGCGATGTCGGGAACAGCAGTTTCGATAATCAGGGCAATGAGATTCGTCCGAGTCAGACTGAGAAACCGCTCTGGGAAAGCGCGTGGTTCAGGGATTCTCTGGGATACATTACAGAACCTTATAATTTTTATTTACGGGCGGGAGAAAATGTCATAAGGTTGGAAGGGATCAACGAACCGGTGGCGATACGTACCCTTTCCATAATGGCCCCTGCCCAAACAAAAGCTTACCGTGAGTATCTGGCCGGGCTGAACCTGAGCCGGTATGACAATAGCCGCAGTAATTATCAATTGAAGATTCAGGGTGAAAGAGCGGTTCGCCGTTCGGATCCTTCCTTGTACCCGAATTATGATCGTTCTTCCGGCGCGACAGAACCTGCCAGCGTAGCGAAAATCCGGCTCAACATGATCGGCGGTCAAAACTGGCGCGTTGCCGGCCAGTGGATAGAATGGGATTTTGAAGTGCCTGAAAACGGAATGTACCGTATTTCAATAAAGGGCAGGCAGAATTATAATCGCGGCTATGTTTCAAACAGAACGGTTCTGATAGACGGGCAGATTCCTTACCGTGAACTTTCTGCGGTTCCGTTTACCTACAGCAACAAGTGGATCATGAATACGCTTAATGACAGCGAGGGAGATATTTTATTTCCGCTGGAAAGAGGCGCTCATACTCTGCGTCTTCAGGCGACCCTTGGTGAAATGGGTGAGATGCTGGATGTAATGGAAGAAAGCGTTTTCCGTTTGAACGCGGTTTACCGGAAGATACTTGTACTAACGGGAACAGAACCTGATATTTACCGCGATTACCGCGTCGATGTAATTTACCCCGAAGTAATTGAGGCGATGGAATTTGAAAGCAGAATACTCTACAAACTGGTCGATGATCTTACCCGCTATTCCGGAGAGCGCAGCGCGCAGGCAGCTTCGACATTAACGCTTGCGCGTCAGCTTGAACTTTTTGTCAGGCGGCCTGACAAAATCCCCAGAACGCTTGTCAACTTTAAAGCCAATATCAGCTCTCTCGGCGATAGTCTGCTGGCTCTTTCACAGTCACAGCTTGACATAGATTACATTATCGTCAGCGCCGAAGCTTCTAAACTTCCGCCTATAAGAGAAAATTTCTTTGTCGCCGCTTCCCACGAGATACGTTCCTTCTTTGCGTCGTTCTTTGTTGATTACAACAACCTTGGCAACACGTACGGCAAGGGCTCCGATGTTATTGATATATGGATGGTTGCAGGCCGCGATCAGAGTACAATCCTGAAAGCTATGATAGACGATACTTTTACTCCGCTGACAGGGATAAGAGTAAATGTTAAACTTGTCGCCGCCGATGCCGTTATGCCAGCGGTTGTCGCGGGTACGGGGCCGGATATGGCTCTTACCATGCCGCAGGGCGATCCTGTAAATTACGCTATCAGAAAAGCCGTAATGGACGTTTCCAAGTTCCCCGGCTATGAAGAGGCGGTACAGGATTTAAATATCAATGTGATTATACCTTTCACGTTTAACGGCGGCGTTTACGGCCTGCCGGAAACGCAATACTTCCATGTAATGTTTTACAGAAAGGATATCTTTGAGGAACTTGGCATTGAGATTCCCGATACATGGGACGATCTGATCAATATCCTGCCTATCATTCAAAAAAACAACATGAATGTCGGTATTCCTTCCGTAGCGACCAATGTGGCGACAGCCGTCGATTTTTCAAACTTCCTGGCTCACCTGTTCCAAAGAGGCGGCAGGCTTTACAATGAAGAAGGATCGCGCACTCTTCTGGACAGCGAGATTGCAATTGAAGCGTTTGATGTCTACACAAAATTCTTTACACACTACAAGACACCGATGGTTTACGACTTTGTAAACCGCTTCCGCACCGGAGAAATGCCGCTTGCCTTTGCCGATTATACAAACTTTAACACGCTTGAGGTTTTCGCGCCGGAACTTCGCGGTCTGTGGGCTTTTGCGCGAATGCCCGGTCTAAAGAAGAGCGATGGTACGATAGACCGTTCCGTATCTACCGGAACGCTGGCTTCAATGATTTTTTCAAAAACGAAACGCCCAGAGTTGACGTGGGAATTTATGAAATGGTGGATAAGCGCTGATACTCAGCTCAGGTTTGGACGAGAGCTTGAAAGTATCATGGGCGCAGCGGCGCGTTATCCCACGGCGAATTATGAGGCGTTCAAACGGCTTTCGTGGGGTTCTGAACAAATGGCGGTGCTTGACGAACAGCGTTACTGGGCGGTCGGTACGCCTGAAGTGCCGGGCGGTTACTTTGTCAGCCGTCATATTACAAACGCCGCGCGCCGCATATTAAACGAGGGTCAGGATACACGGGAAACCATGTTGGATTACACTCTCACGATCAACGATGAGTTGATCAAAAAACGCAAAGAATTCGGTCTGGAATAGGGGGAAAAATGAGTCTTGCAAGGTATCTTGAAAAAAGAAGAGACGCAAACGAAAGGCGGGCATTGGAGATATACAAACACCGGATTTGTTATCTCTTTCTTGCCCCCTACGCGATAGTTTTTCTTCTTTTCTATGTGGCTCCCGTGGTAATATCCGTTTTCTTCAGTTTTACCTACTATAACGTCCTTGAGCCCGCGAAATTTATCGGCCTGCGCAACTATATCAACCTGTTGTTAGCTGACGATGTGTTTTTGATCTCATTGAAAAATACATTTATAATGGCGGCGATTACGGGGCCAGTCGGATATATTATGGCGTTTTTATTCGCGTGGTTTATCAATGAACTGCCGCGTTATATCCGTGCGTTTGTTACTTTGATATTTTACGCGCCTTCGATTGCCGGAAGCGCCTTCCTGATTTGGCTGCTTATTTTTTCCGGCGATGCTTACGGCTATGTAAACGGCGCTTTGATGTTTCTGGGCATATTGGATCAGCCGATACTCTGGCTGACGGATCCAAAGTATATGATGCCGGTAATACTTATCGTTATCCTGTGGATGAGCCTGGGCGCCGGCTTCCTTGCGTTTATCGCGGGTCTTTCCACAATCGACGTTAGTCTTTACGAAGCGGGACTTGTTGACGGTATCTCGAACCGCTGGCAGGAGCTTTGGTATATCACCCTTCCAAATATGAAGGGAATGTTGATGTTCGGCGCGGTTATGGCGATTACTCAGGCTTTCGGAGTGGCTGATGTTACCCAGCAGCTTGCTGGGTTTCCGAGTACGGACTACGCGGTGCATACTGTTGTGAATCATCTTATTGACTATGGTTCGATCCGTTTTGAAATGGGTTATGCTTCCGCGATAGCTACAGTCCTGTTTTTTACCATGATTGTATGTAACGCTGTTATCCAAAAGCTGCTGAGACGGGTAGGAACTTAAGGGGTAATTATGAAAAAACAGAAAAAATTGATTGGCGGCAAAAGACTCAATCGTTCCTATGGCGGCGATGCGTTTATTTTTACCATACTTACGATTTTTGGGTTGTTTTTTGCTTTTCCCCTTGTCTTTAACATCAATCACGCGTTCAAACCGCTGAATGAAATTTTTCTCTTTCCGCCCAATGTTTTTGTGCGTAATCCCACAATGAATAACTTTCAGGACCTGTTCGTAATAATGAGCAAATCCTGGGTTACTTTTTCCCGTTATATTTTCAACACGGTATTTCTTACCGTGGCCGGAACCTTCGGCTTGATAATATTCGCATCCATGGGCGCGTTTGTAGTTTCAAAATACAATTTTCCCGGCTCAAAGATTTTCTTCCAGGGTGTAATCATAACCCTTATGTTCTCCACCTATGTGACGGCAATACCAAACTACCTTGTAATGAGCAGGCTTGGCTGGGTTGATACTTATATGTCGGTTATTGTTCCGGCTTTTGCGATGCCGATGGGTTTCTTCCTTTTGAAGCAGTTTATTGACACCATACCGGATACGCTCCTTGAAGCGGCAAAGGTAGACGGCGCCAAGGAGTTCCGTATCTTTATATGGATTGTTCTGCCGATGATTAAACCGGCATGGCTCACGGTAATGATCTTCTCCGTGCAGAATCTTTGGAACACGAGAGCTCAGACCTTTATCTATTCGGAGCAGCTTAAAACGCTGCCTTACGCGCTTTCGCAAATTGCCACAACGGGTATTGCCCGCGCCGGCGTCGCGGCGGCGGTAACTCTTTTTATAATGATCGTTCCTCTGGTAATGTTCGTATTCGCTCAAAGCAACGTTTTGCAAACAATGGCAAGTTCGGGGATAAAAGAATGAAAAATATTAACCATTTTGTTTTATTTTTATTGGTGTGTCTGTTTGCCGCGGCGCCTGTTTTTTCGGAGCCGACCAACTACACATACAATTACGACTTTTGGCAGGAGCAGGTCGCGTCTCCAGACGCCTACCGCGTGAGCGCCTATATCCTTGGTTCTTCTCTTGGAGTGGGTCATTTCAGGGATCCGCAGGGGCTTTTTGTTCGGGATAACCGCGTATACATCTGCGACTCCGGCAATAACCGGATACTGCTGCTTGAAGTGAATGAAAAGGGAGAGCATATTCTTGTTTCTTCTGTTTCTTCCGTGATAATTGACGGCATCGAATCGAAATTTGAATATCCGATGGACATTTTTGAAAACAGGGATGGCCGTCTTTATATTGCCGATACCAACAATAACCGGGTACTGATCCTTGACAGTGAATGGAATTATCTTTCTTCTATTGAGAAACCGGAAGATGAAAGTTTGGGAGACTTTATTGATTTTCTTCCCGTAAAACTGGTTGTTGATTTTGCTAACCGCATATTTATTCAGGCGCGTAACGTCAACAAGGGGTTAATGGAATTTGACAGAAACGGGGAGTTTGCCGGTTATATGGGCGCAAACAAAGTATATGTCAATCCTATTGACTATCTATGGAAGCTTCTTTCTACACAGGCGCAGAAAGAGCGTATGGATCTTTTTATCCCGACCGAGTACAGCAATACATGCCTTGACAACGACGGCTTTGTCTACGTTACCAATTCTACAGGCCAGACAGAACCTGTGCGGCGGCTTAACGCGATGGGGCAGGATATTTTGATCCGTAACGGTTATGAAAAGCCTGTCGGCGATTTGGTTTACGGCAATGCCGGAAACATATCCGGACGCTCAAGGTTTATCGACGTAGCCGCTTTTAAAAACGACTCATACGCCTGTTTTGACAGGACGCGCGGGCGCATTTTCATGTACGATTTTCAGGGGAATCTCCTGTACGCTTTTGGCGGTCTGGGTAACCGCGAAGGCAGTTTTCTCCAGCCGGTCGCTCTTGCGAACATGGGCTATTCGCTGTACGCTCTGGATTCCAGATCAGGCGCTCTTACCCGTTTTGATCTTACCCTCTACGGAGCGAAGATTAATGAGGCTCTCGACGAATACCAGGCTGGCCGCTACGAGTCTTCCGCACGGCATTGGGAAGATGTTTTAAAAATGAACGGAAATTACGACTTGGCGTACATCGGCATTGGTCGGGCGGCGCTTCGGCAGAGTGATTTTAAAAAGGCGATGAACTACTACAAACTGAAACATTACCGTGAAGGCTATGGCAAGGCTTTTCAACTGTACCGCAAGCAATGGATGGAAGAAAATCTCTGGAAAATTGTTCTTATTTTGGGAATATTGATTATTGTACCGCCTGCTGTCAGGTATGGAATCAAACTTAGCAGGGAGATCAGAGAAGCATGATGAAATATATCACCGAAAAAACATGGTGGCAGCACGTTGGAAAAACGCTGAAATACTCACTCTATGTAATAACACATCCGCTTGACGGATTTTGGGATTTAACGCATGAAGGACGAGGTTCCATAGCTGCGGCAAATATAATTATTATAACGGCAGTTATAGTGGAAGTATTGCGCCTGACATTGACAAATTTCCAGTTTGTTTCAATTAACATGGAATACTTTAACTCGGTCATTGTCGCAATGCGTATTCTACTGCCGGTTTTCCTGTGGACTGTCGCAAACTGGAGTCTTACAACCCTTATGGACGGCAAGGGAAGGATGTATGAGATTTACATGGCTGTTTGTTATGCTCTTACCCCTTATGTACTGATTAACATTATACTGATCATATTAAGCCAGTTCATTACTTTTGACGAAGGCGCAATTTACTGGGTGCTTGGCGGTTTTGCCATGTTGTGGACAGGCTTGCTGATACTTTCCGCCATGATGATGGTTCACGATTACAGCCTCTTAAAGACGATTCTTTCAAGTTTATTGACAATTGTCGGGATGGGTGTAATGGTCTTTATCTTTGTAATCTTTTTCAGCCTTGTAAGCGATGCTATCGCATATTTTATTTCGCTGTATAAAGAAATTTTGTTCAGGGTGATGTAGGGGGTCAGGTGAAAAATTCTGTAAGCAAGGTATGGCTGTTATTATTATTCCTCACAGTCTTTTCGGCTGTTTCCTGTGGCAGTAGAAGGACGGTCAGGCCAAGGCCGGTAATGGTTTATGAATACATTGTTGAAGAAGAACATGAGGATGTTTTTTTGGAAAATGAATTTTTATCGCTGCGCTTCCTGCACGAGACCGCGGAAATAATTCTTACGGAAAAAGCTACAGGCGTAGTATGGAGATCTAATCCTCCCGATCCAGAAAACGACAAAGTTGCCGATACCATTACAAGGCAGCTTATGGAATCCCAGGTTGCTCTTGATTACGCCGATAATTCCGGCATCGGTATGACATTGTTTTCCGGCCTTCACAGTATAGACCGGTATGCTTATGAATACGAAGTGGTAGACGGCGCTTTGGAAGTGCGTTACACGATCGGCGATATTGCGCGCGCTTACCGTATTCCGCCTGTTATGCATCAGGACAGAATGCGTACATATTTGGATCAAATGGATTATGACGAACGTCCGATAGTCGAAAGCATTTACCGTCTTTATGATATTAACGCTTTGCGTTTAAGCGACGACAGAACCAAGCTTTTGTCCGATTTTCCCGAACTCAGCAGGGTGAATCTGTATGTTATGCTGCCCGACACGCCGGATTATATGAAAGAGATTGCCGAAGATAACTTCAAGCTTGCCGGTTACACATACGATGACTTTTTTGAAGATTCGGAGCGTTATACGGTTTCCAGCGCCAATGTAAAACCGGCCTTTAGCCTTACCGTCCGGTATATTCTCGACGGAAAATCGCTTTTGGTTAATGTCCCGCTGGATAAAATTGCCTACCGTCCCATTTACCCAATCAGGGAACTGGTTTTGCTGCCCTTTATGGGTTCCGGCAATGTGGATGATGACGGGTATATGTTAGTGCCGGACGGAAGCGGGGCGCTTATATATTTTAACAACGGAAAACAGAATCAGATTCCTTACAATATAGGCGTTTACGGCTGGGATGAAGCGATGCCGCGTGATGTCGTAGTCAGTGATAACAAAGCCCCGTTCCCCGCCTTCGGCATTCATAAAAACGGCTCTGCTTTGTTGTGTATTATAGAAGAAGGTTCCGCTTATGCCGGCGTACGCGCCGATGTGTCCGGCAGAAACAGTTCCGAGAACAGGGTATATCCATTCTTTGAAATGGTTCATGGCGCAATAATGAATATTTCAGGACGCAGCGAACGGGCTGTATATCAGTATGAAGCCACTTTGCCGGAAGGCGAGAATATAACACTGCGTTACACGCCATGCGCCGATCCGGGATATATGGGCATGGCAAGTGAATACCGTTCATGGCTTTTCGAACGGTATCCCGAACTTGCAAGCCGGCGAACGGCGGGTAATGTTCCCATTGCGGTGGAAATTGTCGGCGCCGTAAACAAAACGCAGCACCGTCTTGGCCTTCCCATGGATCTGCCCTTGAAACTCACTTCTTACACGGAAACAGAGAAGATGATCAACGATTTTGCCGGTTTCGGATGGAAAAATGTACAGGTTAAATTGAACGGCTGGTTTAACCGCAGCGTTGATCATGCGGTTCCCACAAAAATAAAACTTATAGACACGCTGGGCAGCAGGCGTGATTTTACGAAAATTGTAAATGCCGCGGAGAAAAATAATTTTACCCTTTACCCCGAAGTTGATTTTCTTCACATGAGGGATGTGAAAACATTCGGCGGGTTTAGCCTTTACAGTGACGCGGCGCGTTATGTGACACGCGATCGCGTGCAGCATTATCCTTTCAGTTTTATCTGGTTTGGTGAACGCAAACAGTGGGGTAAACTGAATTATCTTTCCCGTCCTGAAAGTATGTTTAGAATGATCGATAATTTTACCGACAAGGCGGCAAAGATGGGATTGCATAATATCGCATTCAGAAACATGGGTTCAAAGCTTTCGGGGGATTATAATGAAAGGCGGTTTGTAAGCCGCGAAGCCGCGATGAAAATGCGCCAGCAGTATCTTGCCGGGATGAAACAGTCTGGAGCGGAAATTATGCTGAATACGGGTTTTGATTATTCTGTGCCGTGGGCTTCCGTAATTACCGATATGATGATAGATGATCAGTATTTTGGCATTACTGACACGGCAGTTCCGTTCTTCCAGATTGTTTTGCACGGCTACGTGCCTTATACCGGCAGGGCTATAAATCTTGCGGAAGATTACACAAAGAACCTCCTGAAATCGGTTGAATGTGGTGCGGGGCTTTATTTTAGTTTTATGACAGAAGAAACCGCAGTGCTGCAGGAAACAAAGTTCAGGCAATTTTATGCCAATGAATACCACAAGTGGGTAAATGACGCGGATAAACTTTACAAGCAGTTTGAAAAAGATTTTAGCCGGCTGTACGGTCAAACCATAACAAACCATTTGATTTTATCACCGGGTGTTACGATTACCGAATATGAAGACGGAACCAGAGTTGCTGTTAACACAAGCGATACTGCCTGGAATTACAGCGGCAGAAATATAGACGCGGATAGTTATATCGTGTTAGGTCGGGGGGAATAATGTATTTTACCAAGAGAGACAATAAAATGTCGCTGACGCTCGAAGGCAAAAATGCGCTGGCAGGTTATTTATTTTTGCTTCCTTTCATTATCGGATTTGTCGCCTTTATGTTTTTTCCGCTTTTGGAATCTCTTCGCATGGTTTTCAGTGATGTGAAAATGGACTCTGAAAATTACGGATTTAGCATGGAATATGTCGGCCTGGAAAATTTAATAAGGGTTGTCGCGGTTGATCCGCAGTTTAACAGGTTCCTTGTCGAAGAAATCATGCGAATGCTTTTGATAGTTCCGGCGATTATAATTTTCAGCCTCTTTGTCGCGCTTCTTTTAAATCAGGAATTTAAGGCAAGGGGCTTTGTACGCGCCATCTTCTTTTTACCTGTAATCCTATCTTCCGGAATTATGATAGGGCTTGAAACCAACAATTCGCTTTTAAACAGCATGGCGGACATTATCAAAGAAGGCAATTTGATGAGATCGTCGGTTACGGGGGTACTGGAGGATATTCTTGTTACCGAAGGTGCCGCAAGCGATTTTATGGGATATATTTTCCAGGTTATAAATCAGATTTACGATATCGCGATGGCCTCCGGCATTCAGATAATTATCTTCCTTTCCGCTCTTCAGACAATTCCGCCAAGTATGTTCGAAGCCGCCAAGATTGAAGGAGCGACAAGCTGGGAATGTTTCTGGAAAATTACCTTTCCCATGGTCAGCTCCTTGATCCTTGTTAATGTTGTTTACAGCGTTGTAGATTATTTCATAAGAACAGATAACCGCGTTATGAATAGAATTAACGAAACAACGCTTAGGATGTTAAATTTTAGTTTTGGAACCGCAATGGCTTGGGTTTACTTCCTTGCCGTAATTGCCATTATCGGAATTGCAATGGCTTTAATTTCCAGAAAGGTGTACTACTATGAGTGATCTGAAAGATATTTATACTGATAACAGACCGTCAAACTGGGGTAATATATCGAAAAATTACCATCTCAAGAAAAAGGCATTGGATGTAACGCTGAAAATTTGCCGCGCAGTTCTGCTTTTTGGAATGTGCTTTCTTATTTTACAGCCGCTGTTTGACAAATTAAGCGTCAGTTTTATGTCGGAGCAGGATTTATACGACAGTACCGTGATCAGTATTCCGCGTAATTTTAACACGGGGAATTACAGAATTGTAAGCAATATTATCCAATTTTGGCCATCTCTTCTGGAAACCGTTATTATAGTAGTTATCAGCGCGTTACTGCAGATTTCAGCCTGTACCCTCGCCGCTTACGGGTTTGCGAGGTATAAATTCCCGTTGAAAAACCTCCTGTTTTTTTGCGTAATGCTTATGATAGTGGTCCCGCCTCAAACCATTATGGCCTCGCTCTATCTGAATTACCACTTTTTTGACATATTCGGTCTTTTCCGGCTGATAACAGGAAGCCCGATTAATTTGTTAAATAGTGTTTTTGGTTTCTGGCTGCTTTCCGCTACGGGCATGGGGCTAAAGAGCGGTTTGTATATTTTTATGCTCAGGCAGTATTTCAGGGGCATACCGAAAGAACTTGAAGAAGCGGCATGGGTAGACGGCTGTAGTAAATTTAAAACATTTATCCGTATCATGATTCCGGACGCCGCACCTATGCTTACATCCTGTTTTCTTTTCTCATTTGTATGGCAATGGACAGATTCGTTCTATTCGACGCTGTTTTTGAATAATTACAAAATGCTTGCAAAAGGCCTTGCTTCCATTACCGAGCGTTTCAGCCAGTGGTGGGCGGCGTCGAATCTGGTCAGCGGAGCCGCTATCGCTTCGACGGCGCCTGTAGGCTATACGCAGGCGATAATTGCTACCGGTATGCTGATGTGCCTGGCCCCGTTAATTCTGCTGTATCTGGTGGCGCAAAGGGCCTTTGTCGAGTCCTTAAGCCAGACCGGTATTAAAATGTAGCAGAAACCGCGAAACTAATTGCCGGTTTAGTGGTTTTTATATTGGTTTCAATGCGGAATTCCGTATTACGGAAAACCGCTTGAGATAAATTTATTTTTGGAGGAAAGAAAATGACGAAGAAAAAAATTTTGATCACTTTTATCGTACTTGTAGCATTACTCTTTAGTGTGTTTCCGGCATTTGGCCAGGCGGTTCCCAGTGCTCCAAACGCGATCCGAGGGACGCTCAGAGGGATGGATATTACAATCGGTAACTGGTGGGCGGATTATGACCCCGCAAGAACTCCGCCTACGATTCAATGGGTTGGAAGCGATGTTCAGAACAGGGAACTTGATTTCCGCAAAAGGGTTTTAGCGCAATACAATTTCAAGATGCAGGTCAAGAATATCGCGAGCTGGAATGAAATGGCGCAGATTGCGGCTACATCAATGATGGCCGGAAGGCCCGCCGCGACTGTTTTTGTTCTGCAGCCGGACTGGGCTCTTTCTATGTACCGCCAGAATCTTTTATACCCCGTAGGCGACAGCAGGGCTGTAAACTGGACAGGTACTACGCCGATTGAATGGAACAGTGCTGTTAGATCGGCTTTTACCTTGGGTGCAAACTCAGGCCGCGGTATGAAAACATACGCGTTTGCCAACGGTTATGGCGGAAGCTATCATGCCGCTTGTGTGTTCTTCAACAAGAGGCTCTTCAGGGAAGCCGGACTTGATCCTAACCTCCCCTACGATCTTCAGAAAAACGGCCAGTGGACATGGGACAGGTTCCTTCAAATCTGTAAACAGCTTACAAGAGATACAAACAACGACGGTATTATGGATACATACGCAATGCCCGCGGACCTTTCCACAGAAATCCTGGACGCATTTGTTTCGAGTAACGGCGCCATGTATGTTGACAAAGACAGAAACGGCCGTCTTGTCCGCGCGACCGGCAGACCCGAATTTGTCGAAGCTGTTCAGTATTACATAAGGTTAAGGGACGAAGGTATTTTCAAACCGAAACCGACAGCGGAAGGAACCGCCTGGAACTGGCACATCCCCGAATTCAACGACGGCAGAGTAGCGATGCGTATTGATCAGCAGTACCTTGCGACTAACGATTTGAGGAACATGAGGGATGAATGGGGCATGGTTCTGCCTCCGAAGGGTCCGAGAAGAGCAAACAGATACACTGTGTTTAACGATGAAAACGTAATGGTTATTCCCGCTCGTGGATACACACCCGCTCAGGTAGACGCGATCCTCTGGGCTGTACAGACATGGTTGACCCCCGTTGATCCCGACTGGAGACTCGCGGAATATCCCAACTACAGAGACAGAAGAGCTGTAGATGAAACTGTCGCTTTAATCCGCGATCAGAGACTGTGGCAGTGGAAGTATCATCTCCATGTACCCGGACTTAACCGCGGCGGTATTGCGTGGGAAATCTGGTGGCATGATGGTCAAGCTTCGCAGTTGGTTGAAGCGGTTTCACAGCAGTGGGACATGCTGATCGCCGACGCAAACGGACTTTAGTTTACGGTGAATGAGCAGTATCATCGTTAACGGCAGCAGCCTGCCGAATATTCCTTGGGAAGATAGGCCGTCAAACAGCAATCCAAAAAGAGAGCTGATGTGGCGGTATTCAAAAAACCCTATCATCCCAAGGGATTTAACCTTAAAGTCCAACAGCATTTTTAACAGCGCTGTTGTTCCGTTTAAGGGCGAGTTCGCGGGCGTGTTTCGCTGCGATGATACCGCGCGTCACATGGACATTCACGCGGGGAGAAGCAAGGACGGCATTAACTGGAAGATTGAAGATGAACCGATAAAGTTTATCAAGACCGATTCCGAATTGCCGGACTCCGATTATAAGTACGATCCCCGCGTGCTGTTCATTGAAGATCGATATTACGTAATTTGGTGTAACGGTTACCACGGCGCAAGTCTGGGCCTGGGTTACACCTTCGATTTTGAAAAATTCTATCAGCTTGAAAACCCGATGATGGTTTACAACCGCAACGGCGCACTCTTCCCGCGCAAGATAGGGAAGAATTACGCCATGTACAGCCGCCCCAGCGATTCGGGGCACACTCCCTTCGGCGACATTTTTTATTCTGAAAGCCCTGATTTAGTTTACTGGGGAAAGCACCGTCATGTAATGGCTCCCTTCGGCGGCTGGCAAAGCACCAAAGTAGGCGCGGGGCCCTGTCCCATAGAAACCACCGATGGTTGGCTTTTGTTTTACCACGGCGTACTTACAAGCTGTAACGGCTTTGTTTATTCATTCAGCGCGGCGCTTCTTGATCTTGAAAAGCCGTGGAAAGTAATCGCGCGTCCGCGCCCGTACATCATCAATCCGCGTGAAATTTATGAACTGGCAGGCGACGTGCCCAATGTTACCTTCCCGGTCGCGGCTCTCGTTGACAAGGACACAGGCAGGGTCGCGATTTACTACGGCTGCGCCGACACCGTAACGGGTCT
>JGI24697J35500_11274942_pt1 | contig 16312 bp, 10 predicted proteins | sample TergutMp193P1_FD_35500 | JGI IMG/M metagenome (IMG submission 35500) | reverse complement strand
TTGTTCTTCAGGCTCTTTCATTGTCACTTTGCCCCTAATCCGATGAACAGCTTGTGCACATATTCAGTCCAGCGGATGTAGCTTGACGACTAATGCTCATAACGAAACGCGAAACAGAACAAATGGCAGTTTGGTGTCAAAACCTGATGCTAGGTGCACTCAGTAGCTGCAGCACGCTCTCTGTGCTGGTTGGTGTGCTATTTAAAAAGTTTGGTCTCTTTTTGAACATGCCTCATCTGTATTCTCAGTAGAAGTTGGCAGGCACTAGTCTAAGCATCTGGCCCCCAAGTCAGTGGATAAAGCTGTAGAAACTGTCATTACTTCCGGGATATTATTTGCAGGGACTTCTATGGTATTGACTCTCATCTAAGCCCAACATGTTTCTTCACACGCAATAGTGAGGGTAAAAAGAAAAACATCTACTTCACATCACCTGCAGTTCGTGATATTGTGCTGCATAACCATCAGACAATCAAGGTAAAGCGACAACAGTATAGAGATGCACATGATTATGGTGTTACAGGATTTGGGGCAGTATAGTTTGTTACACAAGTACTGTACATCTTCATACTAGACCATCGCACATTAAATCTAGTGTGCAGATATTGCCAGCACCTTGCTGCCAATTGTTAGTACCTATGTAGCAAGCTAGTTGCACTCCCTGACATTGAACGTAGGTGTAACTGGCACGGCATGGTTGTTGTTAGGCTTACCTTGAAGCAGCCAGTCCACATTATAGCACTTTCAGAAACTGCTTTCATAGCTTTAATCACTGTGGCTGTCAGTGGAACGTATACAGAACAGTGGTGTATATGCAGTGATTCCGCTTATACCCTTGTCCCAACTAGCAAGTAATGTGGTAATGACTGTATGTGGCATCAGAATGTCAGATTGACTGTACGTAGTAAACATGCCAAAACACTGTGTGGTGTGTTACAGATAATAAACACTGGTGTGAGAAGCTTTGTTCGCTGCGATAACAAGTCCTTGGAATGTGCCTTTAGGTTAGCACAGGAGGTGAGTCTGACCACAGTAATTGACATCACTTTAGAGCAGTATTGTAGGCTTTCAGGGTTTAGTAACATCATGCATGATGTTCCCACCTTTCTGCTGTGCATTGCAGTTGCCATGTTCAACCTAGTAGACGGTAACTGCACTACACAGCGTCATTTATGACCCAAGCTGTAGTTACGTATTAAGGACAGTCCTGAAGACTCAAGAATAAAAATATTGATCACGTTTGGTGGTTGCCACTGAAAGCTTGCAAAATAAACTCATATAGTCTACATATGAGACCTTCCATTGTGCATGGTGTAAGACAGGTAGGATATTTGACGATTTGAGTCTTCTTAGTTGGACACTGTGTGGCAGTGTAAGTGGTGCCCAGTGGTTTGAAGGGTCCTGTCACAACCAAGTGATTAGCACTTCTACATTGTATATGGGTGGCTCTGGTTTGGAATCTCAGTATGGAGATCTCTGTCCTGACTGAACAAACTTCATGGAATCACACTTGAGAACCTGGTGGCAGGGGTGCACAAATCCTGGGTGGCAGGTTGCTGTGGCATCTCAGTTATATACAGAGACACCTAATATTTGCTTCATGTCACTGTTCTGACATCTAGAATTTTGAGGTGGCTCCTACATTTTTGGAAAAAATTTTGCACCCCTGCCTAATAGGTCCTCAGCAGTTCAAGATATTCCATACATTTGACAGAACCCAAAGGTTCATTCGCATGTTTACAAGAGCCCACCACTTGTTTGTAACCTGAGCCAGATCAATCCTGTCCATACCCTTGCACCTTGTTTCTGTAAGATGCCCACTTGTATGAACTGTCAGCACTGAGAAGTTTACATTTTTAGTGTGTGATGAACAGCTGTTCATGTTCTATTGATATTCATAAGCAGGATGCTACCTACTGTCCAGTGACCTGGAGGTGAACCCCACTGGGTGTGGGTATGTCTGGCACAGTGCAGGGGAACTGCTGGACTACTGTTGATAGAAGCCTCAGACTGTTGTAGTAGTACATACACACTGAAAACATCAAGCATTTAAAGTAGCATGCAGCGTGTGAATGCTTGCAGGATGGGTAGTAGCAACTCATCATTTGTCATGAAATCTTGCACATATGCAGCTTTCACATTTCCAGCATGTATCATCTCCTGGTCCATGGCAGTAAAGTTTAAGCCCTCTCCAAAAAACTGCACTGATGTAACTGTTGTTTATACACAGGATAATGACTAAGAATATTATTTACTTATGGAATATTATTTAATTATGGTGTCATTATTGTTTTCATATTCAAGTTCAGTTTGCTTTGTAGTAAGGTGAACTTTGTATTGCTGGAGAAATTTTTTGACCTCTTGAATCAGTTAAAATTTATAACATGAGAAGTAATGGGAAATTAATTTTAGACTTGTGGGTTTTTACCTTACAAGCAGTTTTTGAGGAATGAATTAAACTTGTAAACTGGGGGAGTACTGTACACGCATTTTCTAAACACCTCGTTGCCCCTGACATCCATTTGCTGTAGATAATGCAGATAGACAAGTGAATGGGATGGGTATTGTGAACATAATTAATACGAAATGTTGTGTAAGACTGTGTGAATTTTCTTCCCAGGGTCTGCACAGCATATTCCTTTACATTGGAGCAAAGCGGAAGGTTTCTGTAACAAAAGCTGACCTGATCAAGCTTCTCACAAGTGATGACGCCAGTCTTCCTCCTGAGACCAGCAGTTTGGGTCCTTCAACTCAGCAGCAGTTGACAGGCATATGTAAGTGGGTCACTACACTTGATGTGATGGTAGCCTAAGATGTAGACAGTAGGTTTCTTGAGACATTGGTGTCTATTTGCGAAACTACACTGCATCACATCCCAGAAGACAGTAATCAGAAGTTTCTTTGTGATAACAAAGTGCAGATAGGGCCAGTGCTGGAAGCTACTCGGAACTAAAGATTCTAGCCATAATGGTATGTGACTCTATGTTACGCTGGTAGTTCCCAACTTGTCGCAGGATGATGGTGCCTTTTAAACTTCAGGAACTGTTTACCCGATACAGCATCACATCCACGAAAACTGGAATCTTCAGCAACACTGCTTTGAGAACCTGAATTTCTATATACTGCCATCTGTTTATTTAAAACCAGGTTGCTGGTACTTTAGTATCAGCACTGCCAACTTTAAGGGACTGCCCATGTTCTTTGTTGATGGGCATAGCAAATACAAGGCAGAGTGGACACTGCATTTAGCTGCACTGAGATGGTACATGGCCTGCACTACAGCAGTCATAGTGATGACAACACGCGAACAGAAAGAGAGAGCAAGAGAGATGTCACCACAGTATGCTGTCTGTCTCACATCTGCAGGAAAGTTTTTGTGCTGGTCCACAGCAACCATATGTTTGTTAATTGTGGTAAATTTTGTAATGTGTGTTACAGCACAAGGCAGCTTTGTGCTGGTGTATCAAGAGGAAGAGAGCTCCTTTTCTGAACAGGGTATTCCGCCACTTAACTTGGTGATGGTAGGTTGGCAGGGAGCTAAATCCACAAGAGCATACATTCCTCTCAGTGACTGCGTGCATTACCTCCGACTTTGTGGAGCTGATGTTTCCAAGTATGGTAAGTGGTACAGTAGCAGTAGTAAAAGGGGTGGCATGTACTATATGCAGTAATGCCCTAAGTTTTTACTGTTCAGGTTGTGACAACACTCTCGTGATGGTGCAGTTAAGTTCTCTTTATTTGTGGGGTTATGTCCCTGAAAATTGCCATGTAGAGTGAAACAACATATAATGGAGCATGTATTGCTGTAACAGTCAGTTTAAACACCAGAGATTCTGGATGTCAAAGATCTACCAGCTGCCAGCAAAAATGTTTGCCTGAGTCTAGGAAACATTCGTCGGATCTTGGTCAGTCACATTTGTTAACATTAAAGGAAAACAACCTTGAGGCAGTGTTGGCATGAGGACTGTCTCTACAACCTGTGTGCAGGTATTCTGCACCTGATACAGTGTCAGCTGATATGAATTCCATGTCATGCAGTTGCATATGGGACATTAATGTAGTTTGTTTTGTTGAAGACTCAGGCCTGTTACTTGCCACCAGGATTTTGAGAATTTGAGTCAGTGAGCAATAAGTAATGTGAGTGCATTTTCATCCTGCCATATGATAGCAGACGGTTGTGTATGGGAAAAGAGACATTATTAGAACACGCATTTGTTCACATGCTCACAGCATCAAGAACTCTGTCACTGCATGTTTCTGTCCTGCAGTGGGAAGGAAATTGCAACCAAAATTTATTTCAAAGAGTTGCGTGGCAATCATATGGAAGAAACACATAAGTAACATTAAGAAAAGCCATAAATACTGTTCAGTAATTTTATTATTTCTGCTTTTCCCACTTAACCACTTTCAAAGTTATTTTTCTCCTTAATTTTTCCCCATTTGCACTCTTACTGCCCTGTACAGCTTACAAAAGAATAACTATGCAACCAGTACTACCAGTTCATTGTAATTTTTCTGCGTACTGATAAATGCAGTGTGGAACTGCCCATGTATGTGATTTGTGGCACATAGTTTGTGGAACTGTAATGTTTATGTTTTTAATATCATCCCACTTTGTACAAAGAGATATTGTGGGTAGTAGAAAACAAGGAATCTTTTAGTGTATACTCTTGTGATGTTGGAGTAAAGGATGGAGGTTGAAATCCATGTAAAAGTATTTAATGGCAATTGTATCCACTTGTGTATGGAATAATTAACATTTGTATGTGTGTTGTATACTTGTGTAGAGCAGATGACGTCCGCTTAAAATGACATGTGTTTTCTGTTAGTCTGTTGGAGAGATTCCGTGTCTTTAAAAGGTATGGGATGATTTTGACCAAAATATGAAAAATTTGAGGTTCAATTTCAGTATTGCAAAACTTATAAACTTCAAGGACTCAGACTTCATGTGTGTTTATTTTAATGTTTTTTTTAATCTGTCTGTCCAGTTATGTTTTGTGTAATGATACTTTTGCAACTGGTATATTATTTAGTGTAAAGAATGTGGCAGGAGCTGTAATGGCTGAATTTGATGTTGCGTCTTGGCAGTTACGTGGAGTGGCTGTGGAAGAAGCTGAAAAACTTGAGGATAGCCAGCATCTGGCCGAGTTTCAAAGAAGAAACTTTGGCAGCAGAAGTCACAGGCTTTAACCATTTGTGTCACGTCACTTCACTGCAACTGTGCATGTTACCATGCTGCATTTTAAGCGTATTGTCCCAGCATGCTCCTTCAAACCGAGCAGTGTCAGGATGTACAGGTCCTGCTGTGATTCAAACTATATACCTTTTCAGTATGCAGCAGGAATGGTAACCGCTGTAAATGGTAACCACTGCATTACAAGAACCAGTGAAATATATTTATCCTTTTACTTTGCAGAGAAGAACAAATTTGTTAAAAATCCGTCATCTGGTGAGGCAGATGGTGACCAGGAGACTGTGGACAAGGGGACAAATGGTGACCAGATGGCTGTGGGTGGTGATACTGAAGTTGAAGTTGGAGAAGCAGTTCCTAGTGGTGACTGTATAGCTCTTACACATACTGAACCACAATAGGGCTTTGTTTTCATTTACTTTCTCAGTGTGACAAGTTATCCTTCTGCAGTTCAGTTTCTTATTGCTGACATTGTCAGACAGTGTGCAGATGTTGTTGTTCTGATGTGTGACTTTAAAGTGGTCTTGTTTATGTCGCAAAACTTGAAGACAGCTGGACCATTGCACATAACAGAAATTTTGTGATCTGTGGCAGTTCTTGAGCAGGTGAAAGTTGCTTGCCTAAACAAAAAATTGTTTTATTAAACATTGCTTAATAAAGTATAATGTTGGTAATCCTGGTAATAGTAAAAATGTAAAGTGATCCTATTACAGGCCCAGAGGGAGGGTAGAGGTATAGCTCTACTCTTCCATGACCACGGCACTAGAAGGGGGTGAGTGGTCAGCAGCACGCCCCAGCCGCACTTTACCCCCGTGAAAGATCTGGTACCCATTTTACAGGAGGCTGGGTGGGCCCCAGGGCCGGTCTGGACAGGCAGATAATCTCGTCCCCACCGGGATTCGATCCCGGACTGTCCAGTCCATACTCAGTCGCCATACCGACTGAGCAACCTGGCCCACTCCTGGTAATAGTAGCCTGTGTTACATAGCTGGTACAGAACAGTACTGTGCACCTTCAAAGTATAGGGTGTTCATGAATAGAGTTTTTTAATGTACAGTGGTATCTCCAAGTTCAGGAAACTTGATGTGTGGGATTTCAGCCTTTCATGATCATCCATCTTAATGCCATTTTTCCAGCCTTGTGTGACACGTTTCAGTGAATTGAGATGTTGCTAGTGCTTTGGTTTTCCCTATTCTCCTGCTTTGTGCTTTTAAAAAGTGTTTGTGCTTTGTTAAAAATAGACTTCCATGGTTTTGAGGTTATTGTGTATTTCATTACTGGTGTTTTCTCAGTTCTGGTACATAACAGGCGTCCTGCATTGACAGTGGACAGTAGCAGCAGATGTTGATACCACTGTGCTGCAGTAAGAACATTCTTTAAAGTAGCACTTGGTTGTGAACGTAGGCAGAGGGTGTTGGAGAATAAGAGTGCTGAGGAGGATGTTTGGGTCAAAGATGGATGAAGTAACAGGAGAGTAGAGAAAATTACACAGTGAGGGGCTTAATGATCTGTACTGCTTACCAAATATTATTCAGGTGATCAAATTGAGAAGAATGAGATGGGTGGGGCATGTAGCATGTATGGGGGAGAGGATTGGTGCCTACAGGGTCTTGGTGGGGAAACCTGAGGGAAAGAGAACACTTGGTAGACCCAGGTATAGATGGGAGGATAATATTAAGATGCATCTTGAGGAAGTGGGATGGAGGTGCATGGAATGGATTGATCTGGCTCAGGATAAGGACAGATTGCAGCTCCTGTAAACACGGTAATGAAACTTAGGGTTCAATAAATTGGCGGGAATTTATTGACTAGTTGAGAACTAGTTAGTTTCTCAAGAAGGACTGTGCTCAATGGAGTGAGTAAGTAAGAAAGCACTTGATTATAGTAAATTTGCTTCTGTGTTTTCAGCCTCCTTACTGTGTCACTGTGTGACAGAATTACAGGAAGGAACAAGAATTGTTGGAAGATTTTATGGCTAATACTTCGTTAAAAATAGGGAGTAGGGAGTTGCAAGTGGCAGACGTTGTGGAATATTCAAGCATTCTGGGGTGTGATGCTTCATTACTGGGCAGGTGGTGTCCAGTGTGCTGCTGGATCATAGTGCCTTCATCTTTAGTATCAAGTAGTCCAAGAAGAATAGCCACATGGGGAAAGAAAGTGTGTGTTTTACAGGTACAGGTGAGGTGGGCTATCAGATGACCAGAGGTGATGGCAAGCGACGGATGTGGCTGTGGGAGGGACACTAAATGATGCTTCAGAATGTTAGGACCTGCTCTCACAGTGACATAGTGTCACATCTCAGAAGGCCTGAACCTCCAGCAATGCCACTCTTGAACCTCAAATCTCTCAACAAACTTTGCTGTAGGCTGAAAAATGTAACTGTTAGTGCAGTATAAACATGATCTGGATGTCTTCAGGCCTGGTTGACTGTGCGTGTGTATTGAATTTATTCACAGGGATATGATGGTATTGTTACTGGTCAATTTACAGGGTTATATTGCAGTATCACACAGTGTGTTCACATGTTTTGTTTGGTTCTCAGAAGGAAAGATTCTCTTCAGCATTAAACACTTTATCATTGTAATAATGATGCAGTGATTTTTCTATGATGTAAGGAATAAATTAATGCGTGAATGTATGGAACATAACTGTCATTAAGATTATGTATAAGCGGTCGGGATAACGGAAGGAGATCGAGGCCGCATACACAGCAATTCAGAGAGTTTGTGTAGGTAGAAACGTATGTGTGTCATGTGACTTCTGTTGACAGTGTTTGTGAGACCTGATCTTAGGTATAAGTGTGGCCCTCATTGTTTGAGTTGTTATGTAAGTTAATTTTAAGAAAATTATATGTTTGATTACGAACTCATGAATTATAAATGAAATTTTTAGAGAAGTTGAAGTCCAGAATTTGTAAATAGATATAGAACAAAAATTATTAAAAATGTTTGGCTTTGTAAGTTAATGGGTACAACAAGGATACAGAGAAGGGCATGAGAATGATAATTAGAAGAAAGAGCTATATGGGATGGCCCAGAAAATGTTTGTTTAGCCAGGTACTGGAAGATAGCATGAGGAGAGGTAAGAGCTGGCTAGAAATTGAAAAGAAAAGCCGCAGGAAAACAGAAGAGGTTGGAGATATTTTGTCAGCAGAAATATTGCTAGAAAGGAGAAAGGTAAGTAAGGCAGATCTGTATAACATAACCATGTGGTGCAAGACTGGAAAACACTGATGCTTGTTTCTGTGGGTGTCATTACTGTGTACAATAAAATGGTCTGTTTACAGTACAACATTATGGTCCACTGTTAGCACTTACACATCACAGCCTGTACCATTCATAATTCTTTTCTATTTTATGTACTCACATGCTGTTGCTGTTTGAAGCTGCTTGTGTTAGAACAGCTGAATTGTACATGAGAATTGTGCCTGCTGTCATTAGCCATAATGAAGGCTGAACATTTACAACAAACTTACTGCACACAGTGCCTTGTAAATCTCGTCACCCACTTGCATATCTACACTTTCTGTCACAAACTTATTATTCACTTGAGATTTATCCTGGCAGTAAGAAGTAAGCTGTAGCTCAGTCGGTATTGTGACTGCACTGCGCTGTCAGCTGAACAATCTGGGGTTTGATTCCAAAACATCCAGTCTGGCTCTGGGGCATGAACATGACCACTACATCTAGTGCCATGATTAAGAATGAATGGAGCTATGCCTCCAGTGTGCCCATGCCTTCATGGCATGCACAGGGATTTTTTTTTTTTTAGATAGCTACCAACATTTTGGATAAGTCTTCAGAGCATGTCTGGTGTCATGTCACAGCACACTGTAATGTTACTTGGTCTTATGTGATGATACTGTTTTAAACAAGCAGTTATATTGAGATCTTTGCTCTTCTAGGATGTTACTCAGTGTTCCTTGGTAGTTAGTTATCTATGTTTTTAGACAGCTTGGCGGTTCCATATTCAGTGGTTCTGGGATGTTGGTAACTACCTACCAATCAGCACTGCATGACATCCCAGAACAGCAAAGTTCTCATTCACACTGCAACAGAAGCCTGAAGCCACATAATATGTTGTATTGTTATGTGCTATATGTATGTCAAATTGTATACTGTGTGGTGTTAAATCCCACCTTTAATATTATCATGTTAACAATTTACAGATCAAAGTTTCTTTGCTTTATCATATAATGTAATTATTGTTTAATACTCTTGAAAAGAAATTGAAATGACTGTGACATACTTTTAAATTGAAATTCATTTAACTTGAAGGATGCAAAATTTGAGGTTCTAACAGTGGTGCTACTGGGGATTCAGTCTGGTATACGTGATACTGTGTTACGGGGCGAGCGATTTGTTATATATTGAGGGACTGTAGTACCTCCATCTTGGTTCCAGCAGTTCAAGAAGAGTATCTAATTGAACATTAAGTACTGTTCCTGGAATAACCAGCATCGGGTTGGGCATTGTTCTTGGACTGCTTGACCCTACAGATGACAGCACTATGATCTTTCAGAACTTAGCAACCATTTACCCAATGGCAACTCAGTCTCTAAACCTTGTTTGATTAGATGCATGCACAAAAATGAAATTGTACTTTGCCTAGTTCTGCTGTGTCTAGAGTGAACTGGTGGGCATTAGGGGTCAGAGTTATTGTGACCAGTGATGTGATTAGCTTTAATATCAGCTGTCACTTTGTATGTTCAAATGATGGCTGTTTTTGGGTGTTTACGCAATGTAGGCAGCCCTATGCCCTGTTCATTTTGTAGCTCTGATTGGTCCAGTTCTTTCAAACATTCCTACATAACTCTCATGGTTTCTTTTAGTGCATCACTTCAGCATCCACCTGGATTATTTTAATCACCCTGAAGACAGAGGCAGTACATTGCTCCAAAATGTGAGTACAAACTAAGCTCACTGCATTAGATAGAAACCCAAAATACAACCTTCATTTGAACAACTGCCATCAAACCTGAGAACTTAAAACTGTGTCTCTTGTTCACAGACACACTGTAAGTCACAATATTTTATTCAAATAAGGGGCATACTGTTATGGAAATACACATTACAGTTCTGAATATCAGATCATTGCTGATTCAGCCATTTGTGCAACATTTAAGGCTACGTCTGCATTCATATTCATAAAGTCTGTAGTTTTTTTCATAAGTTAATAATGGCACTACCTGCAGCTCTCAAGGCGTCGGTATTTGTATCTAATAGCAACTGGAACACCAGCTAGGGAGGGCAGTCTGTTGTAGTTGTGGTTTAAATTGTTCGTTTTATCTGTGAGGTCTTGTTACTTGACAGGATCATGGGCAGTACACCGACTTGTCAGTAGATTTTGATCGCACTCTTGTGCATCAGTGTGCACTGGCAGCTTGCATACAGCCTGGCATATGAGGATCTGGAGGGGGTCATAGTGTAGATGCATAATGGGGTTGAATGTAACTGCATCAGTCCTTCTCTAACAAACATGGTTTGTGTTCTGGTCTCAGTATGTCATTCTTATTCCATTCAATGCCTCTTCTGACATGCACTGCCACACACTGTATGCAATTTCACATCCCTGATTACAGATAAGTCTGTGGTGTCCTGTCTCAGACAGTGCCATAGTGCAGTGCCAGTATTCTATAATGAACAGTGTTTTTGTACAGTTAACAGCAGGCAACAGGAATGATCTGCATTGTAACTGCATGTAACCAACTAACCCAACGCCTCAGGAGTACCTCTTGCCTCACAGACCAAGTAGAGCAAGTGAAACAGGTTCTTGTGCCGTAACTGGACGCTTGTTTCTGCAAAACTGAGCCCATGGAAACAAGTCCCTTGTGGTGACACCCATCAAACTGTTGTACCTCACTGTCCCATGTGCTTCCTATAATACCTGTTCATTTTGTTTACACAAATGTTGACAGAACTGTAATAATGTTTACTAGTGACAAGCCCTGCTTGGTACAGGCCAGAGGGTGAGTACAGCAGTAGGCAGAGAATGTTATTATCCCTACCGGCCATGGAACTGGTTTCCACAATGTTGATGTAAGCTACACAATATATGGACTTGCAGAATGTGTTGCCTATCCTAATGACAGTTTCTACTACTGGCCGATGGATGGTTGGGGTGGGTCACTACTGTCCTTCAACAGGAAGATTTTTATTGGCTTTACAGTATCTCCTCAATGTCTTGAACATTGCAAATAGAGCAAAACAACATAAGAGATTGGCATTTTTCTAGTAAGAATTAATTAAAATACCCGAGAGTCTGGCCATTGAAGACACTGCCAGTTTCTAGTTAATACAGTCTAGGCACTGTTCATGGCATCTGTGGTAACTAAAATTAGTGTCAGTTGAAGCAAAGTAATGTTCAGGGCAAGGCTAAAAGAGGATTGCCAATACAGTGAATTGTACTGAGCTGTGATGCTGTGGAGGACACAATATGAGCATTACTCAGTCTCTTGAAACAGATTGTGTCAGTATGGTGATTTCTGAGCTGACAGGGTGGCTTGTGCTGTTGACAGATCCTTGGCATCAGTGGACGGTGATTTGGAACCTGGAAAGGTAAAGATGCCAATAATTATTTTATTTTATTTTAAGTAACTTCCATGCACCAGAGTGCTTGAGACATTGGTAGTTATTAAGCCAGTGAAGAAATTTCCCACTTTCTGTTTCACAATCACAGCAGCTCTCCACTGAACCTCATCTGTATTAAAATGCTGTGTACAACCCCCCACCCTATCACTCTGAAATCTTCTTTCCTATTGTCCTCTCATCTGTGTGCAGATATTCCAAGGAATCTGGTCTCTCTCTAAGTTTTCTGACCAAAATTTTGTGTAGTTATTTTGTTTTAGCAGTTATTTATGATACAAAAGGCAAGTTTCTTATGCACACATTTAGGTGTCAAGCTGCTGATATTGCAAATTCAACATTATTTTTCTTCCCTTTTGTGTGTGGCTCACACTTTAGACTACACAGTCTTGTACTATCTTTAGCATACATAAGAATCACCAATGTACATACTTTCTGTTACTTGGTCTGGTATCTCAGTCATGCTGTGGCCACTGTGGAGGCCCATGTTCAACCCCAGGCCAGACCATGTGGCTTTTTTGGTTAATAGAGAGGCACTAGGAGAGGTTTTTCTCTGAGAACTTTGGTTTTCACCTGTGTGCATCATTACACCAATGCTCCATGTTCATTCATTCATCTATTACTGACGCTATATAATTACAGCAGTTGACAATGTTGTTAGATGACACTTTTCATAATACAGTCATGATTGTGTGTACCACGTGATGTAGCTTTTAGTAGTTCAGTATTATGTCTACAAGACATGATCTGTTTTCTTATTGGTGCAGACTGTTTAAAGCTCAGTGAGTTACTTACGGTTCTTCAGATGTTTCTTGCGTGGATGGTTGGGGCATGGCAATCTGATAAGGTGCTGCCTCCATCCATCCTCATTTGGAGGGATGTTACAGTGGCAAAGAGGACAGTGATTTGCCATTGATTCTGGCTCAGCAGCTGAAATCATGCAGACACTACTCAGTTACAATGATCAGTATAATGTCAGTATGTCTGCAGATTGTTGACAGTCCCTGTTGTACATGAATTACAGTGGACCAGTATACACATGAATACTGTTATGCTTCCCAAGCAGTTCTTCACATTTTCAGGGTCCTCCTTGGGCTGCTTGACCATTGAAGATTTTGGCAGTATGATCTTCAGAACTTCAGGATTCACTCACCCAGTGACAGTGTCATATCCTAGAACACAAGGGTGCTCAGCAGCACTGGTGTGAGAACCTCAAATGTCACCTTCAAGGGGTTATAATAGAGAAATATGTTTTGATGGTGTGAACTTGGTTGAGCTGGCTCAGAATCATGTATAGTGGATGGTTTACCTTTGCACTCCATTACCAGAATCTGTTACAGTTCAGGTATTGCACACTGACTTCTATATTTACTTGTTCTTGTGCGCTTTTGATGTAAATTAATTTGTTTAGTACTCACGATTACATGACGTGTCTGATATGTGCCGGTCAAATAGCTCACAGAGGACGGCTTCGGTGCACCTCTCACACTTGCGGTATGACTCTTGCATCTCGCACTCCTCTGTAATTATGCAAAATAGATGCATTAATCCTTGGTACAGTGTTAGTACTGTAGCCTTGTAACATACAAACTCATCCTATTTTGTTGTAGTGCACAGGATTAGTTCAGAGAAAACATACTGACGTGACAGTGTTGTTAGTCAAGTGGTACCCCATGTTGCTTTCATCTTAAGAATTGTGCAGTCCTATTGGACTGCTTGATCCTGAAGACACGCACTACGGTCATTTGCAGTGTCTGTAGTTACAGACCACATGACACTGTCACATTCCACAAGACTACAATCGTATATTATATATATCTGTTTGCTCACCCAGCAGATGTTGCGAGAGACTAGCAATTTCCACCACTTCCTTGCAATGCATGCATCTCATCAGCATGGGACAAGAGCGCCAGTAATGTATGTTCAGACCTTCCTCGCTGAATGAGTCGTATCGCGATAGACAGAAGATGCACATCCTAACAACACACAGTAAGTCGTAAACAGTTAACTCGGTGCATTCATCATAATAGAGCTACCATAATTGATGCACAATGTATGTAATAGCAGCAGTAGTGCTGGTAGAAAAGGGGTGCTTTCTGTTTACACACACAGTAATTTATGGAGCTACTAATATCGAGGAAAAACTAACGAACCAACCCATAAAGGCAAGGAGACTATTGTCATTCACAACAACCTGCATGTGTTAATTAAGTTGAAATTTATTAAGTTTAATAATTTGACATTAATTAGTATACGAAAATTGTTGTGATTGACGATACTCTCCTTACCTTCGTATATTTATATCACAAAGGGATGTCACACTTAGAAATGTAACCAGCCAATTCCAGAAAGCAGAGTCCTTCTTGGGAAGCTAATAGTTCCTCAGCTAATTAAGAAGTTGCTCTGCGTTTATTAACCCCATTTTTCATTGCCTTGCCTGTCCCTGTCTTGAGCCAGATTAATCCAATCAATGCCCTCCATTTGTTTCTTTAAGATTGATTTTAATAGTCATCCTATCTACACCTGGGTCTTCCAAGCAGTCTTTTTCTTTCAGGTACTCCTACCAAAACTCTGTATGCACTTACCTTCTCCCCCATATGTGTCACATGCTGTGCCCGTCTCATCCTCCCTGATTTAATCACCCAAATGATATTGGTGAGAGTACTTACAAAGCTCCTCATATTTCCATTTCCTCCAGTCTCCTGTACTTCCTTCCTCTTAGTCTCTCACACTTCCTCAGCACCCTGTTCCTGAACACTCTCAGTTTTCTTCTTTATGTAAGAGACCACCTTCCACATGCATTCAAAACAACAGGCAAAATCGTAGTTCTTTATATTTTACTTCACTTCATTTGCTGAACCTGTTGTACTGGTAGGCGTAGAGGGTCTGTGTGTATTAATCTATATTTATTTATACAGCAAACTGGAAGACTGTATGCATTGAATGGTAGCAGCATTCCCTGAATTCACTCCGCTCTTAATTTCATTATGCATGGAATTTTGATTTGCTAGTGTCATTCCCAGTTATTTGAACTTTGCCACATTCTGAAAGGATTTGTTAGCTATCTTTACATTATGATTGTGTCTTGCTTTGTGTTTACCATACATGAGGTATGCCGGGTAGCTCAATGGGTATAGCGACTGAGGTACGGGCTGGACAGTCTGGGATTGAATCCCTGTGGGGACGAGTTTTTCTGCTCGTCCAGACTGGTCCTGGGGCCCACCCAGCCTCCTGTACAATGGGTACCAGGTCTTTCCTGGGGGTAAAGTGTGTCCGGGGCATGCTGCTGACACTCACCCCCTTCTAGTGCCGCGGTCATGGAAGAGTAGAGCTATACCTCTACGCACCCTCAGGGCCACACCGGGCCTGTAATGGGAAAACTTTACCTTTTATATATGAGGTATAGTTCATTTTCTCATTGTTTTCTTGTAGACCAATCTCCTGCAAGTGATTAGTAATATGTCTGTGCTTTTCTTTGTAGTACTCATGTTTTCATGCAGTAAGTTAACATCATCAGCACAGACCACATGCTGATGTGCGCCACTCAATTTCAGTCCCTCCTGATTGACTTTGACCTTCTCTAATGGCATATCCTAAAGTAATGTTAAAAAATCAGTGGTGATAAAGCATCTGCTTTTTGCAGACCATTCTAAATAAGAAATCTATCAGACAAATGTTTGCCTATCCAGACTTTACTGCAAGTTAAATTTGAACATATTTTGTTAACCCAACTAGTCTGTTGGGGACATCAGACTGAATGAGACATAAGGTGTGTTGAAATATAAACTGTACTACACCCCACAGTATTACCATTGTTATCTCAAGTATTTGGCTCATGCAGGACGTCTACCAATTTGATCTGTCACTTCAAAATCCATCCTGATGATCCCAATAATTTCATGTGCATATGAAGTTAATGTTAACAGAAGGATGTTGGATGAAATTTAGTAGTTTATCACAGTTATTATGCCTCAATAATTACCACAATTTGTAGTATCATCCTTCCTGTATATGGGTACACTGACTGACTGCTTCCAGTGTTGAAGCAGTTCCTTCATCTTCCATACAGCATTAATAAGTTTATGGATGTCAGAAACAATTGTCCCACCTTCCGCTCCTGTTGCTGCAGTCACCATTTTCAGTACTCACTTGTCATCTGTAGCATCCTGCTGTGACGTGTCACTGGGGGATGTAATGACACTAGTCGAACTGGAGCTGCTGCCCTGTCCCCCTGAACCCCCACCACTACCAGCTCCTGTTTCTGCAGTGACCATAGCATGTTTGTTTTGTTCCAGGATTTCCTTCTTGCGCTGTGTAAGAAACCAAAATCAGTTGAAGGGGAAGTTGGAAGTGTTCTGGGATGTAATTTGTTGTGTGATAGGTACTTATCAGAGATACATTAATGGTAGCAGTTGCTACAAGGTATTGCTACCTGTTAGTTATCAGAGACACATTAATGGTAGCAGTCTGCTACAAGGTATTGCTACCTGTTAGTTATCAGAGACACATAAATAGTAGCAGCCTGCTACAAGGTATT
>JGI24697J35500_11274943_pt1 | contig 16325 bp, 19 predicted proteins | sample TergutMp193P1_FD_35500 | JGI IMG/M metagenome (IMG submission 35500) | reverse complement strand
TAATCGTTAATATAAGCGATGAAAGAGGAGATGCTCTGATTTCTTGTTAGCAATGTGATTTTCATGGCTTCTATGACGTTGAGGAATCTTTATCGTTAATCACAACAGAAAGATTAACGATAAACACATCATTTAAGTGTTTAAAGAGAAAATACTCCATTTCAACAAAAAATAGATTATACTATGATCAACGACATAGCAGCATAGCTTTGTTGATAAAGTTTCAAGTTCAAACCAAAGAGACAAGACGAAAATGTGGAGTCGACCAATTTTGGAATTATCTATTAAATGGATAAAAATGATAGGGTTAAAAATTTAAACACAAAACAACAATAAGAGGAGCATGAGTATGAGAGACTACTTGTTTATATTTAAAAAACACAAGAATTTTTTAGCAATATTGTTTATATTATCAATCATGTCTTCTCTTATGGGGATTCTATCTACTTACATAAGTGGTATGTATATTGATCTAGTTATTGAGGCAACATCATTTCATTCCATTCTATGGATAAGTATAGCGGTTTTTGCAACTATTGTTTTAAATCTAATCCTTGACTTTATTATCACTTATATGAAAAACCCATTAGGTGAAAGATTAGTATTTGAGTTCAAAAGTCATATTTTATCTCATCTTAGGAAAGTTTCTCTAATGGAATATAAAAAATTTAACATTGCTTATTTATCTAAGCGAATAGATGAAGATTCAAAACAAATCTCAATGTTCTTTATAGAAAACTATTCAAGCATTATAATACGAGGAGTTGAACTAATAATTATATCGGCTTTGATATTAAGAATAAACTTTCTAGTTGGAAGCCTGATGATTCTATTGTTTCCGATATATTATTACATGTATATTAAATTTAAAGACCCTATATTTAAAAAAAGCTTAGAGTTAAAAGAGAAATCAGCAAAATTTTTCCAAGATTATACCTACCAATTAGACGATAATGAAGACATCATTATTGAATCAAGTTTAGATAAAGAAGAAGAGGTCATTCAAGAGAAATTTTCATCTTACTATAAAACTTATAAAGGATTTGTACTAACAAGATCACAGATGGGTATTGCACAAGGTCTTATTATTGGGGTCATGCAAGTTATCATTTTCTTTGTAGGTGGAATAGATGTGTTAAGAGGGGTCACAACAATTGGACTATTATCTATTTTGATGGTTTACTTTATGCAGGTATTAACTAACATTACCTACTATGTAGAACTAGCAAAACAATTTCAAATAACAACATCTTCTATTCATCGATTAAATGAAATATTTCTAATGGAAAAAATAAAAGAGGGGAATAAAGTCCTGAAAGATATTAATAAAATAAGTGCTAACATAAATTATTCTATTGATGGAAAAAAAATTTTATCTGATATACTAATTAATTCAGAAAAAGGAGAAATTACTGCTATACTAGGAAAAAATGGGGCAGGGAAAACTACTTTATTAAAACTACTGGTTGGTGCATTGAAACACGAGGAAAAAGAGAATTCTTCTATACTATTAAATGATCAATACAATATACAGGATATAGATAGTGTACACTTCAGAAAGGAACATTTATCATACGTCCCACAAAAAATTAAGTTTAGAGACTTAACCGTAAAAGAAGTTATAAATGAAAATGATCAAATAAAAACTGTCAAACAACTAATAGAAAAATTAAAAATTAAAAATGTCTCATTAAGTAATGCTATGATTGAATTCATTTCTAAGAACTGGGATAAAAAGATAAATGACTTATCTGGGGGAGACAAACAGTTTATTTCAATTTTGAAAGGAATCACTAAAAAAATTAATATTTTTATTTTAGATGAACCCACATCAAATCTTGATGAAACTAGAATTGAATGGCTTAAATCTATTTTGAATCAAATAAAACGTGATTCCATTGTGTTTATAATTACTCACGATGTGAAATTGGAAAGTATTTTTGATAAAAAAATAGAGTTATCTTAGGAGGAAGGGAACCATGTTAAAAGTAACTGAATTATACCAAACATACAATTCAGGAAAAGGTATCAAAGATATTAGTTTTGAATTAAAAAAAGGAGAAATATTAGGAATAGTTGGACTCAATGGTGCAGGAAAATCAACTCTTATATCTTGTTTAATAGGATTCTTAAAATATAAGTCAGGTCAAATAGAATATGATTTTAATGGGGAGAAGTACAATAAGATTTCACCTAATCTTCTAGATAAAATCGGAATTGTAACTAGTGACTATGGATATCCAGAGCATTTTACAGCAAAGCATGTATCTAATATAATGTCATCAACTTATAAAAATTGGGATAAAAATAGATTTTTTGAAATATTAGAGTTTTTAGAGTTAGATAAGAGTCTTAAAACTGATAAATATTCAACTGGTATGAAGACAAAACTTGCTATTGCTATTGCATTATCTCATCATGCTAAATTATTGATTTTGGATGAAGCGACTAGAGGCTTGGACATTAAAGCATCAAAAGTAGTAAGAGAATTACTATATGACTATGTTGCAAGTGGAGATAATTCGATTATTTTGACATCTCATATTCTTGGTGAAGTTGAGCGTATGTCCGATTCGATTATGTTCATAGAAAATGGTAGTGTTCATTTTCATAAAGATAAATCGGAAGTAATTTATGAAAATCAAATATTTGAAATCAGTAAAGATGATTTAGGAAAGATTAACAAAAATGACCTAGTTAAATTTAAAAGGACAGATTTATCAATATTCGCTATCGTTAAAAATCCAAAAATGTTTAGTGAAAAATATAATTCAAAGTCTATTGACAGTAGTTTAAATACTGCTATAGAAATCTTATTAGAGGGAGAGTGCTTCTAATGAAATCAATGTTAGGTGCAGTTATGAATGATACTTACTTAATGAAAAATAGGATGGTAATGTTTTATCTATTAGGAATTTTAGGGATTCTAGGGGCATACCTGACAACAGGGAACCCCGAATTTAGAACACTTCTTATGTCAGGAATTTTATTAGTTATTCCTATAGCATCCTTAGAATCAACTTCTGTTTCCTTTAGCAGCAGATGGCAATCATTTGAAAGAGCATGGAGTATTTCGCCACATTTAATGGTTTTATCTAGGTATATTCTATATCTGATTCTTAGTGTAATTGGTGTCGGAGTATGGATGATTTCTCCATTTTATGACGGGAACACTCAGAGTCTGGTTTATTCTTTGCTACTAGCTCAATTAATTTGTATTGTTTATTACCCCATCATGTATTTTTTAAATCCTAAAAAGGGGAGTATTGGTCAAATTGCACTTATGGCTGCATTTGGAATCTCTTTCTCATTAAGTGATAATGTTATTTTAAGATTTGCAAATGGTAATTACGGCTTGATTGTAATATTAGTTATAGCCCTCTACCTTGTATCTATTGTTTTTTCCATGATATTTAATATGATTCATCGTGGAAAAGCGTAGTAACGACTTAGATTAATAAAATAAATAGTAATTAAAAAATTGATGAAAGTAGGATGAAGACCGTGTTAGAACATGCATTTAAATATTTAGAATATGTAGACTCAGAAAGTGAATCTAAATACTATAGTAAACCTAAGGACCAACAATCTTCTGAATTTAAAATTGAAGAATTATCTAGTGATTGGTTAATAAACGGAGATAATGACTGGACATTTTATAGCTTACCGAATACCCAATTTCCTGATCAAGGTTGGAAAATCCACATTACAACTGATTATGAGAAAGCAGAAAAAACATTATTGGTTATGTCGAGACTATTAATTCAGTCTAAAATACCGTTTAAGCATATTAAAAGTAAGAGAGTGTTGTTTAATATGTACTCCAAAACTGGCGATCGATCAAGCTCTGGAAAGTTTATAACGATTTATCCAAAAGAAAATGAATTTATAACACTTTTAAATCAAGCCTATGAACTAGTTAAAGATTTTTCTAAAGGACCTTACATTTTAACTGACAAGCAGTGGAAAAATAGTAATGTTTTTTATCGATATGGTGGATTCAAGAAAATATTAAATGAATCAGGTGAATATTGCATTTATGATAATAAAGGAAACTTAATCCCTGACAAACGAAATCCGAGCTATCATGTACCTAAATTTGTTGTTGTTCCAAAAGAGTTAAAAGAAGATAATATTTCAGGAAAGATAAAAGAAAATAAATTAACTCACTATGAAATCAAAAAAGCATTAAGATTTTCAAATTCTGGTGGTATTTATATCGCACATCGCCGTTCAGATAATAAAAAAGTTATCATAAAAGAAGCGCGTGCAAACATTGGATTGGACGGAATGAAGAAAACATCCGTTCAGAGACTTGAAAATGAACATGATAAACTAAATAAATTATCTGGAGTAAATGGGATTGTGCAAGCTATTGATTTTTTCAAAGTTTGGGAAAGCACATTTTTAGTTGAAGATTTTATAGAAGGAAAACCCCTAGCAAATTGGCTTGCCATTAACTATCCTTTTTCAATAAATGATGATAAATCTAAATACTTTAAAGATTTAAAAGAAATAATGAGTAAATTAAAGGATATTTTAAAAACCATGCACCAAAAAGAAGTTGCGATGTGTGATTTACAGACTCAAAATATTCTCATAGATGAAGATTTGAATGTAAAAATTATTGACTTTGAAACAGCTACTGAACTAAATAATCAAGAAAAATCAGGTATGGCCACAAAGGGATTTGCGCACCCACTAACAGATAAAGCATACGAAAAAGATTGGTATGCTTTAAATAGGATATTTCAATACGGACTACTACCAGTAGGAGCTATTTATGATTTAGATATGAGTTTAAATGCTACTCATTGTGAGTGGATTTATAATCGCTTTGGTGAAGACGCTTATCATTATTTTATATCATTTCAGAAAGAATGTTGTCAGTATATATCTAATTCAAAAATAATTTTTGAAGGTACTTATGATATTAATGAAAAAAAAGTAAATAACATTTTAAGCGGATTAGTTCTTTCATTATCTAATAGTTGTGATGGAAATTTAGAAAAAATGATTCCTGGAGATATACGTCAATTTGAATTTGATTGTGGTAGTTATAATATTCAAAATGGAGGGTTTGGGGCTATCCTAGCAGCTTTAAGAACTAACAGTCTAACTAATGAAATGAAAAAATGGATAAAAACTCAAGTTCCTATAGTATTAAATAATAACTTTAACAACGGTTTTCTTACAGGTAGAGCAGGAATTGCTTGTGTACTAAACGAGTATGACTACAAAGAAGAATCCTATACACTTATGAATCAAGTTTTAGAAGAATATAAACAAGATACTACTGATATTTCCCTACGCTCTGGCTTAGCAGGCATAGGTATGGGATTAGTTGCTATGTATCAAGAAAGTAAAAATAACAAATATTTGCATGAAGCAATAGAAATCTCTAAAAAAATTATAACTATTTTTGATAGTAGTACAGAAATTACTATGACTGATTGGGAAAGCATTCCATTAGGATTATTAGATGGTTATTCAGGTGCATCTGTATTTTTATCACTATTATTCTCTGTAACCAAAAATAAGGATCATCTAAGGTATGCGACCTTGTTAATCCAAAAAGACATTGAGAGTTCAATAGTATCAGAAGAAGACGGTGTTTTACAAATTCATGATAAAGATAAGAATAGATTGCTACCTTATTTATCCAATGGAACCATTGGAGTCGGTGTTGCTATTACAGTATTGAATAACATAAGTTCAAGTAATTATTTTGAGGATGAAATGAAATCTATTAACAAGGTTTCAGACTATGTGTGCTGCTATGATTCTAATCTTTTTGATGGTGCAGGTGGATTCTTTGTAACAATTGCCTTCGAGGGAAGTAGAGAAATCGATTTAGAAAATGCAATTAAGCGACTAGAATTGTTTTTAATCCAAAAAGATAAATCTATCGATCTCCCAGGAAAAGAATTTTATTGTCTTTCTTCTGATTTTCAAACTGGAACAGCAGGTGTAATTCTAGCTATAAAAACTGCCCAACGAAAAAATGTTTTAGAATGGTTACCTATGGTTAATAGCTTATTAAATTAAAAATTATAGAATCTTAATGTACGCATTCTAGTAAATATTTTCATAGATGTAAGCCGTATAAGAAATGATTAACACCCTCTCAGAATACCTAGTACACCAAGTCTCAAATAAGATCCTAATGAAGATGCTTATAATACTAAGATAAAAAAGAAAAGAATTGTGCTCTTATTTACGAATCAGTGCACTAGTGTAAACTCAGATAGCTGAAAATTTGATTTATTAGAGTTTCAAAATTTTGAGAGTTTATATTAAATAAAGGAGGTGATCACAACATGTTAGAAAGAGATATGGTATTGGCATTACAAGAGGTTGAGTATGATGTAGAGGCTTTAGAAATCAATGGGCGCAAAAGTAGCACTCCGATTCTTATCTTCACATTAGGTCGCTCAACAGTAAGTAATCGTTGCTAAAACATACATTAAAAACTTAAAAAACTAATTATATAAGGAGATGAATTAAATGTTAGAAAGAGATATGGTATTGGCATTACAAGAGGTTGAGTATGATGTAGAGGCTTTAGAAATCAATGGGCGCAAAAGTAGCACTCCGATTCTCATCTTTACACTAGGTCGCTCAACAGTAAGTAATCGTTGCTAAAACATACATTAAAAACTTAAAAAACTAATTATATGAGGAGATGAATTAAATGTTAGAAAGAGATATGGTATTGGCATTACAAGAGGTTGAGTATGATGTAGAAGCTTTAGAAATCAATGGGCGCAAAAGTAGCACCCCGATTCTTATCTTTACACTAGGTCGCTCAACAGTAAGTAATCGTTGCTAAGAAAATTATAGTAAAACTGTTATAGCCGATCCGCTTGAAAAAATCATAAAAGCATGATGTTGTTTTTACCGAAGCTAGTGACTGTTTAAATCATTAAATGAAAATACAACATTTACGAATAAATGCACCAATAAAAGAAATTTCAATTTAACAAAAACCAGATTAATTAGTCTGGTTTTTTGTTTATAGCATAAAAATCTCAACCATACTCTCATCACTGTTGTGTTCTTGATAAACAACCACTTGGCTATTTCTGTTTTCTTTTTCCGCTAATGCATGACACTTGTTTATATGAAATTTTCACACTTGTAAAAAATCACTTAAAATCATTGATGTACAGGCATTTCCAAGCTGTTTTACTTAAATGAATTTATTCTAACCAATAAATTTTGAACACTATCCCTTTTCCCTTCTTTCATGTGTTTGATGATCGCTTCTCTTTTCTCATTTGATAGTGGCCTTGGTATTTCTTTTCACTCTCCAGTTATTCAAAAGTTAAATTAAATAAAAAATCAAGACAATTGTATACCATTCTTTATTAAATAGAGTCAACTCATCATTAAGAATAAGTAAAAAGAGATCAGCCCATTGACTGACCCTCTAACCTTAAATTATCAACTCATTCATCATAAGGAATGTACGTGCTTTTAGGCACACACCACCTATTTGTTTAAATTGTACCTCAATCGGCACATGTTAATACGGCTAATCTGAGCAGATTATACGACTGCTCCTCCCAGTGCTTTGTAGTATAAGGATAACCTCTATTTACATTATAACAAATATTTAGATATTTTTAAACTAGAAATAATAAATAAACCCAATTTACTGATTTATGAGTAGAAATAGCACGTATTCAAAGGCCTTCCAAAGAATTCATGACTAACATTTCAAAGTTTGGTTTATTGATATTAGAAAACGCAGATTTAAAGGTTCCATTATTTTCCATTCGCAATTCTCTTCCTGAGAGGTGACACCAAAAACTTAATCAAGATATACCCACCTAAGTAATTTTGTTCAGCACTTTTTAATTAACGATAAATTGTCATTAACGTAAAAATATTTAATCAAATCTACGATAAACACATCATTTAAGTTTTTAAAGAAAAAATACACCATTTTAAGGAAAAATAGGTTATACTATTACCAACGACATGACAACATGGTTCGTTGCTAATTGCTAAAGTGACTCACCGATTTTATATACATTAATGGTGCATGATCACATATTCCAAAAATAAAAGACATGAGGGAGACGATGAATTATGCAAAATAGAGCAATGAGAAATATAAATAAACTAATGATATTAGCCAGTATGACACCTAAAAATTTAATGCCTACAGCAACAGAGAAAGCAAATGAATTACAAAACACACCATTTTCACCAGCAAAGTCAATTTATAGAAATATTTCTCAATTAGACAATTACAGAAAATTGCAATCGCTAGAGGATTAGTTAAAAAACCACAGTTGATTTTATTAGATGAGCCAACAAGTTCACTAGATAATTTATCAGAAAAAAAGATCATGGAGTATATTTTGAACATGGATGTGCCTTGCGTATGTATTGCTCACCGTTTAAGCACCATTAAATATTTTAATAAAATCATTGTGATGGACAAAGGGCAGATAAGCGAGGTGGGAACCCATGAAGCATTAATAAAAAATCAAGGAATTTATTACAGCCTCTATCAAAGTGAAAAAGAATGAGCAGAAATATTAATCAGTCAAAAACGAGGAGAGATTGAAATGACATTAGTAGATATCTTAAACTGGAGTGTTACAATTCTATGGGTAGGATTAGGTGTATGGGTGTACTGCGATGCATCCAAACATAAACTAGAAAAAAAATTAAAGTGGACATTTTTAATTATGGTAAATCCTTTTGCATTACGCAAATACAAAAGATTCACGCAAAACGAACTTAGAAGAGATTAAAGTCAATAAACATCAAAATGCCAAGAATTGAATAGAGTCATTAGAAGTCTGGGTTTTGCAATTTCTTGGTATTTTGAAAATCTATTAACAAAGAAGAGGAGGGTTTAAAATGAGCTACGCCATAGAAATGAATAAACTTCAAAAAAGTTTTGATTCAAAAAAAGTTATAAATGACATTAGTATCGCAGTTGAAGAAGGTGAAATCATTGGTTTTTTAGGACCATCAGGTGCTGGAAAAACAACAACCATTAAAATACTCATCGGACAACTCAAACAGGATGCTGGAATTGCTAAAATATTAAATCAGGATTCAAATGCCTTAAACAATGATATCTATGAACAGATTGGGATTGTAACCGATAATTCAGGTTTGTATGAAAATTTGAGTGCTTATGATAATTTACTCGTCTTCTCTAGAATTTTGAAGACAAATAAAAAACTAATTTCAATTTTACTGGAAAGAGTCGGACTTGGAGAAGATATTAAAAAAAAAGTAAAGAATTTTTCAAAAGGAATGAAGCAACGTCTCGTTTTAGCACGTGCCATGCTTAATAATCCTAACGTTTTATTTTTAGATGAACCAACAAGTGGATTAGATCCAGCCACAACAAAAGAGATTCACAAATTAATGTTAGAGATGAAGCAAAATGGAACAACTTTCTTTCTAACCACTCACAATATGGTGGAGGCATCAAAATTATGTGATCGCATTGCCTTATTTAATGAAGGAAAAATTCTAGACATTGGAACATTAAACGAACTTAAACAACGTCATTATCTAAATCGAAGGATCAAAATTTCTTTAAAATCAGGTCAAATTCAATATTTAGATCTAGCACCTACAAGTAGTGAAAGAATCGCAAATTTATTTGCTCAAGATGAAATTGCAACCATTCACTCACAAGAACCAACACTAGAAACGATATTTCTAAAATTAACAGGGAGGGGCCTCCAATGATAAGCGTTCGTAAAATACAAGCATTATACGCAAAACAATTTAAAAATTTAATGTACAATTATTTTGTATTAGGAGGATTTGCTGTAACATTAGTCATGACATATTTGATCAGCTTGGTAGCTGAACCAGAGGTGATGAGCACCCTATTTATTATGATGGTACAAATGAGTATTCTTCTAGGCGGTGCAAACACAATGTGTTGTTTAATCGCAGAAGAAAAAGAAAAAGATACTTTAAATGTTCTAATGAATTCAACAGTATCTAGCTTGGATTTCTTAATAAGTAACAGCCTCATTACATCAACCTTTACCATCTTATTAAATATATCTATCTATTTCATGATTGGCTCTTATTTCATTTCCAATTTTTTTAGCTAGTACAACGTTAGCCACATTTATTGCAACTGTATTAGGAGCAGTTATTGGACTGGTGAGTAAAAATCAAATGTCAGCATCAACCATGACATCACCCATTTTTTTGCTTCTAACATTAATTCCAACAATTTTTAGTGATAGTATGTTTGTTGAAAATATTTTATATTTCTCATTTACTGAGCAAATCGGTTTAGTCTTAACAAATGATTCAATAACATTTTCTAGTATTGCACTAAAATTAATTAACATGATTTTTTTGCCATTATATTTTCATTATTATATAAGAAAAAAGGTTTAAGTGAGTAATATTAATATTCTTTTAGGAAAATCACTGGCAACAGTAGAATTTGACTTCTTAGAACAACATCAATCATCTTCTGAATTTAAAAAAATTGAAATGATCACATCAACATGTCCAAGCGCATTTAGTCGCTTGGTTTTCATCTGATCTTTATTTGAACCCATGTTATCAAGGTCCATCTGATTTGTCTTTCTAGTCATTGATGTTATTTGCTTGAATGTTTGAGAAAAACTGACTAATGACTATAATTTTCAGAAATGACGAAAGGAGAAAATGAGAATGAACCATAAAGAAATCTCTATTTGTAAAAAGAAAAGTAAGTTAAAGACAATCGTGGTACCCCTGATAACTGGACTCCTACTAGGAGTTATTCCTGTTGCTCAAACGCATGTTCCACCAGCTATTTCAACTTGGACAGGAATGTGGTTGTTAGGTAATCATTTTGGATATATTTTAGGATCTTTATTTATCGCCAAAATTAATGATTCAAGTTTCAAAAAAAGCTTTTTAACAAGTATCTTTGCAATTACAGTTGCCAACGCTACCTACTATCTCTTGATTGAAGCACTAGCCTTACTTGATTTTGCTTTTATTTCTCAAGGGAAAAGTGTGTTTCAAATCCTCATAAGTTTTACTCTATGGTCAATCACTGCTTTAGGTGTTACTTTAATATTAAGTATGACCCTCCATTTTTTTAAAAATAGCAGAAACAAGCTAATAAAAATAATAAACTGTATATCCATCTATTTACTTCTTTTATATGGCATTTGGTTAGATCAGATCCGTTTTATGATTCGCTTTAGATTTCATGAGTCTGAAGATATTATTTACCGCTATATCAATGAACATTTTATGGGGAGAATATTTGCAGGTGATGTTTTCTGGAGTATTATGGGTTTTTTAATTAGTACGAGTATACTTGTATCCTTATTAAGAAATATTAAAAAATTAGTTTAGATCAATGAAAATAAGTTTTTAAAATGATAGAAATATCTCAAATAACAAAAGTATCTAACAACGTAATCAGTGTTGTAAATAAATTTGATTTATACATTAAATAATATTATTTTTACATATTAAAAATTTAAATAGTAAAATAAAACAAATTATGGTTAACAATCATAAATTTTCTTATTGATTTCAAAATGATGCAGGATTGAAAATGAACCAGTTGAAATCATTTAAAAAATGGAATGATATACCTTGAAAACATCAAAATTAAATTATCAAAATAGAATTTATCAAAGAAACTTTAATTTAACCACGCCAGAGTCGAGACCTCTGGCTTTTTTTAACGTTAAAGAGGAGAACCTTAACGATTTTTCAAGTGACACTTTACCGACTTAACGTTTAGCTCCCAATACCTTCTTTTTAAGAAAAAAGTCACAGCTTAGGGAATTTTTGTGGTATACTATTATCATAAAGAGGTGATGGATATGCAAGCAGTAATAGATTCCAAACAGTCAGGCATTGAAAAACTATCTGAAATGATATTAGAAAAACTGACTGCAAGAAAAAAATTAGAAAGAATAGATTATTTAAAATGTAAGCTAGGAATTGAGACTTTCCTTTGTAATGTATCTAAGTTAAGTGTTATTTACACAGTTGCAATGCTAATGGATTTAACTTTACCAGTATTTCTATTTCATCTGGCTTATATGTCTATTAGATCTTATGCTTATGGTGCGCACAGTGAATCAAGTTTAAATTGTACCATCATTAGCTGTTTAATTTTAGTCGGCATTCCCTTTATCTTAGGATTAGCACAAGTACCAAGAAGTGTCTTTATGATCCTGTACTGTATTAATCATTTCATTTTAAAACGCTACGCTCCTGCTGCCACCAGAAAAAATGGAATGACGTATATCAAAAGTGACCGCAAAGAAAAATTAAAAACGAAGGTATTGAAGATGAATTTGATTACTTTCATCCTAGCACTAATCATGCCAAATTTATTGATTGGAAATCTTGTCATGTTTGGCACACTAACAGCCAGTTTAATGGCAACACCCTTTACTTACAAATTATTAAAAAATGAATGGAGAGATGCATAATGTTATACGAACTATGTTATAAATTTTTTAGAGGACTAGGAAACTTAAGCACAACAAGAAGTTGCCCACTAGGAATATATGAAATAGAAATATCTTCCGAATTACTGGACTAATGTAATACAATTGTAACACACTAAACCTAAGCAGGGAGTGCTATGTATGCTTTATACTGCTATTCTTATTTTTCAAAGTTCTTACTTATTATTAATGGTAAAAATGTTAATTCACAAAAATTATGTTAATATTGAAATTAAGGACTGCTTACTAGTTTTATTCTCAGGAATTAGTACTGGCTTATTATACCCACACATTGGTATATTAGTTTCACCAATTTTAGTTGTACTTATTTGTTTTTATAACTATAAATTATGTCAATATAGGATTAAAAAATCAATCTTTCTATCTACTTTGACTATGTTGATAGCTATTTTATTTGATCATGTTACTTCGATCTTTCTATCTCTAATTTTTAATGAAACGGTATTCAATAATTATCATTTATTTGTTTTTCATTTACCTATTTCAGCATTATTAGCTAGTTTATTTACATTCTTGTTTACAAAGACAACTAAAAAAATTCGAATGAAAATTAATCAGAATAAACAGCTTCAAATTATATTGACAAGTATAAGTACACTCATTTTATTTTCATTTTATGGTAGTATTATACTAGCAACTCATATTGGAAATTATATTGAGCTTATTGAATTGAATTTGATATTTTTTGGAATTTATTCTACAATAGGGCTGATCGTTTTTTACTTCTACTCTAAAACGCTTCGTGAAAAATATGAAATTCAAAGAAATCAAGATGAACAGGAAATTTTAAAAAAATATACACAAGAAATTGAAACCCAGTATACTAAAATGAGAAAATTCAAGCATGATTATCAAAATATTCTCTCTTCTTTAGATGATTATATTGAAAATAAAGACCATGCAGGATTGAAAGATTACTATTTAAATAAAATTAAGCCGACATCTGGAGTCATCAATCAGCACCAATTTGCACTTGAGCCTTTAAGCAGAATTCAAATTAGAGAAATTAAAAGCATTTTATCTGTAAAATTAATGATAGCGCAAGATTTCAACATCAATGTTACTTTCGAAGCACCAGATGAGATCAGCCATATTTCACTAGATTCAATTGTTCTCGTTCGTTCTCTAGGCATCTTGTTAGACAATGCGATTGAGGAATTAACATCACTCGAAAATGGTATCTTAAGGGTCGGTGTTTTAAAAGATGAAAATAGCACCATGTTTGTGGTTCAAAATACATGCCGTCATGACATTGACCGCCTTCATAAACTCAAACAACTTGGATTCTCTACAAAAGGTAAAAATCGTGGTATTGGTTTAAATAATTTAGCAGACTTTGCCAAAGCAAATGCGAATATGCGAATTGAGACCAGTATTATTAAAAGTCAATTTACTCAAAAAATTATTATAGGAGCGTAAAATTATGTTACCCATTTTTATTTGTGAAGACGATCTAGCACAACAACAAAAGATAGAGAAAATCATTCGTAATTTCGTGATGATTGAAAATTTAGACATGGAAATAACTTTAGTAACTGATAATCCTGATGATATATTAAACTACTTAGAAGAAAACCCGAAAACAACAGGTTTATACTTCCTAGATGTTGACTTAGGTCATGAACTAACTGGAATAGGATTAGGCGCTAGGATCAGAAAAAAAGATGATTTAGGTAAAATCATTTATATTACTGCACATGGCCAGATGTCTCACTTAACTTTTACGTACAAAGTAGAAGCATTGGATTATATCCTCAAAGACTGTCCAGACGGAATTGAGCAACGCATTAGAGATTGTATTAAAATCGCACATGCCAGTTACTTAAACGATCAGAGTAAAGAGAAAAAAATATATAAAGTAAACGTTGAAGATCGAGTCACGGTCATTGATCAAGACGATATTATGTTTATTAGCTCGTCAGATGTGCCACATATGTTAATTTTACATTTAGACAACAGTCATATTGATTTCTCTGGATCATTAAAAGAAGCTGAAGCTGCACTACCAGATTTTTACCGGTGCCATAAATCTTATCTGGTTAACCCCAAAAATGTGAGAGAGGTACACAAATCTACAAATGAAGTTGAGATGGTGAATGAAGAACTTGCTTTAGTTTCTGTGAGAAAGATGAAAGGCTTAATTAATTTGATATAGCTTCATTTTTCACTCACTTCCGTACGGCCCTTCTCCAAATCCTAAAGATATGATGCTGAATGCTTCAATCCGCTTTCTAATATTATTTTTCACTCATCAAACTGAACAGAAAATAAGTTTTATAGAATAATTTACCACCTCTTCAAGGGGTGGTTTTAAAATACTTTACTGGTAGAGTCATAAAACATTGAACAACTTAACACCACAGATCGCTTAATCCTAACTGATTTGATGATCTTAAAAACTATGTGAGATTTTAAAAATATTTTTAAATCGTTTTATATTTTATATCATTGAATCCATCAGATTTTTTGCTGCACCTACATTCATTAACTCATTTGCAATGTAACCTGCAATCTCATACATTTCTTTTTCAGCTGACGGTAAAATTTTCACACTACATTAGACATGAATCATTTTAACTTTCTTGACAAAGTAATTAGGTTCAATATTAAAAATTGGTAGTGCAAGACGCTTGTTTATTAGAACAACTCGAAACTGCCTGGACACCCATGGTTTTAAGTAATTTCTTACAAATATGAAAATCTCACATCAATAAGTATCGTGTGCTATCCAAAAAATTTAATAAGTCGCATCAAAATCTTGTTTCTCGTGAAGGATAAAAGCGACATAAACATACTTTCCATCAACTGTATAAAATATTAAATAATTTCCTAATGTCAGCTTTCTAAACTCCGTCTTAACAACATCACTCTCATGTACTGGGTATCTATTAGGAAAATCTTTTAATTCTACTATTGATCTTTCAAAATGATCAATTAACGAAAGGGCTGCTGTCGGATTGTATAATTCATTACTGATATAGTTTGCAATTTTAAGCAAATGATCATCTGCACTTGGTAATACATGAACTTCATACATTTTGATGACCTTCGATGATTGCACGCACGTCAGTAAATACATCTTCTAATGGTCTTGACTTCCCAAGTGCCATTTCTTTCTCTGCTTGAATCATTTTTCTTTGAATATATAATTCCTTTTTGAGGTTGTTCAATTCATTACTCATCAGATTATAATTATCTAAACTTTGAACAACTACATGCTTATCATCTTTTCTCGTGATAATTAAGGTTGTATTCTTCTCTACAACATCGTCACAATACGCCTTTAAATTTGTTCTTGCATCTGAAAAATTCGCAATCTGTAACATGAAAATCACTCCTTTCATTTTGTACTATTTATTGTACCATATCTTGTATGTTTTATCCACTCTTATTGTTATCACTTTAAATCAACTACTCATCTACCCCTAGAAATCATTTTAACAGGTCTATTTCACGCTTAAGTTGATTTTAGCTCCTTCTCCTTTCATCCAGAATTAAAACACGCTTAGACGTGCTTTAAATAAGTTTTATCTTCTCACATACTCAATCATCTCTTAAACTTTTCTTAATAGAGTGACTCTATCAAGAGTAAAATCGAAAAGATCATCATTTTTAATGAACTCTCGAATTCTTTGTAAAATACTTAAGCAGAAGTTAACTTTTTATTTTTCTTTCATCAAACATGTTGCTAAACTATGCACCAAATAGATCAAGTCCAATACGACTGTCAAAAACACCTTATTTCCCATCATCAGCGTACCACCTTTTCATCTCTTTTTCCAGCTTTTCAGAATAGTCTTCTTCTGATATCCCCTGCTTGATGATCCA
>JGI24697J35500_11274944_pt1 | contig 16379 bp, 16 predicted proteins | sample TergutMp193P1_FD_35500 | JGI IMG/M metagenome (IMG submission 35500) | reverse complement strand
AGAAGAAGCCCTATATCTGGCAGGCAAGAAAACCATACAGGTATAGATATTCCAGCACCCACAGGCTCAGATGTAATTGCGGCTGCTTCAGGCACGGTAACTTTTGTAGGCTGGCAAAATGGCTTTGGTAATACAGTTATAATTTATCACGGTGATAATTTAAGCACTTTATATGCCCATAATTCCAGAAACTTAGTTTCCCAAGGTGCTTGGGTTGAAGAAGGGCAAGTAATTGCCGCAGTCGGAAGTACTGGTTGGTCTACAGGGCCACACGTTCATTTTGAAACTAGAGTAAATGGATCAGCAATAAACCCTATGAACGGATTTTTACAATAATTATTTTAGCCCTCTTTGTATAATATAAAGAGGGCATTTTGAAATTCTTAAAAAAAGAGGTATCCATTTTGAAAATATTAATAGATGCTATGGGTGGTGATAATGCCCCAAATGAAATTATAAAAGGTGTTTTGCAAAGCGACACAAAAGCTAAAATTATATTAGTAGGAAAAGAAGCTGAAATAAAAAAACATTTGACTTCTTCAAAAAATATTGATATAATTAATGCAACAGAAGTAATAGGAATGGCTGAAGCATCGCTAGCGATACGCCAAAAAAAAGATTCTTCTTTAGTCGTTGCTCTTGAAAATCTTAAGGCAGGTGAGGGGGAAGCTTTAATTTCAGCCGGTAGTACAGGGGCTTTAGTTGCAGGAGCAACTCTTATGCTTAAAAGAATACAAGGAATAAAACGCCCATCTTTAGCTGTTCCACTTCCTACAGAAAAAGGAATAACTCTTTTAATGGATGCAGGGGCAAATGTAGATTGCAAACCAGAATATTTACTTCAATGGGGAATATTAGGCACAATTTATATGAAAGAATTAGGAATAGCTGAAAATCCTAAAGTTGGTCTTTTAAGCAATGGTTCAGAAGAAGATAAAGGAAACGCATTTACTAAAGAAACAGCTGCACTTTTAAAAGAAGCTTCTAATATTAACTTTTATGGCAATATTGAAGCAAAAGAAGTGCCTACAGGTGTTGTAGATATACTTTTAGCCGATGGTTTCGCTGGAAATATTCTTTTGAAAACTGCTGAGGGCTATTTAAAGCTTATGGGAAATATACTTAAAAAAGAGTTGAAAAGCAGCCCTATTAACACATTAGGTGCAATTTTATCTAAAAAAGCTTTAAATAAAACAAAATCTTTTTTTGACCCATCAAAAGTTGGTGCCGTTCAATTTTTGGGAGTTGATAAATTAGTTTTAAAAGCACACGGAAGCTCTAATTCAGATGATATAGCAGGTGCTATTGAAACAGCAGAAAAACTTATAAAATTAGAAGTGATTAGCAAAGTTAAACTTAGTTAAGAGGTGAGATTATGGAATTTGAAAAAATAATAGATGTTATAGTAGAGCAAACTGGAATTGAAAGAGAAAAAATAAAGCTTGAAAGTAATTTTACAGAAGATTTAGGGTTAGATAGTCTAGATTTGTTTCAAATAATAACAGAGCTTGAAAATCTATATAAAGTTAATTTTGATTTGTCTAATGCGGATAAAATTAAAATAGTAAATGATGCTGTGGAATATATTAAGCAGAATACATAATGAATGAAAAAGAACTAATCAAGATAGAGCAAAAAATAGGCTACTCTTTTAGAGATAAAGCTTTGTTAACTAGAGCACTTACACATAGCTCTTTTGTTCACCAAAGAAAAAAAAGCCCTTTTGAAAGTAATCAAAGGCTAGAATTTTTGGGCGATGCTGTTCTAGAAATAATAGTTAGTGAATTTTTATTTCATTGTTACCCAGAAATGTCTGAGGGAGAGCTTACAAAGCTTCGGGCGAAAATAGTTTGTGAACCAAATTTAAGTAGCACAGCAGGTAAATTGTCGCTAGCTGAATATGCCCTTTTAGGCGAGGGTGAAGAGCGAATGAAAGGGCGTGAAAAAGCCGCCCTTAGAGCAGACTTAGTTGAAGCGGTAATAGGGGCAATTTATTTAGATTCTGGAATTAATTCTGCTAAAAAATTTGTAGTCCGCAATGTTGAAATGGATAATTCTAATTTGCAAAGTAATACAGACTATAAAACGCTTCTTCAAGAATATGTTCAGCGAGATAGTAGGCAAACAGTAACTTATAAAAAGGAATCTGAAAAAGGACCAGACCATGATAAAGTTTTTACTACATCTGTTTGGCATAAAGAACTTAAATTGGCAACAGGGGTGGGGGCAAGCCTTAAAAAGGCAGAGCAAGATTCTGCAAAAAAAGCTTTGGAAAAATTAGGTGTAATGCTTGAAGTATAATATGATGTTTTTTGTAAATAATATTCTTATAAATGTAGTAAGTTTTTTGTTAGTCTAAAAAAGCTGCTGCTAATATAGGAGGTTTAAAGTTCATATGTATCAAGCTAAAAAGAAAAATTATCCGATTCCAGATATAAACTTAGCAAATAGTGTTGTTTCTTCTAACACTTATACCGGTTTGGTTCCATCAATGCCGGGCACAGAAGAAGAAGCAGAAGCTTATGAAAGTCTTTATAACTCACAAACTAATAGAATATAGTCTAAAATTATCTTTTCACACGTTTATAAACTTTCATTTTATATAGCGTGTGCAAATTATAATTTTTTAAAAGCCCATTGGGCTTTTTTTATAGAAAATAAAAATAGGGAGCAGCAATAAATATGATAGAACGCTATAGCACAGAGGAAATGAGCCTAATTTGGTCTGAAAATTCAAAGTTTAAATCTTGGCTAAAAGTTGAACTTTATTCATTAGAAGCTTATGAAAAATTAGGCATCGTTTCAAAAGAAGATTTGGAATACATACAAAAAAATGCAAGTTTTAACATAGATAGAATAAACGAATTAGAAAGAGAAACAAGGCATGATGTGGTTGCGTTTACAAGAGCAGTAGAAGAAAAGTTAGGCAAAGTAGGAAAATGGATACACTATGGTTTAACTAGTACAGACGTTGTAGATACGGCTCAAGCGTATAGGTTGAAAAAAGCAAACAAGGTAATATTAAAATCTCTAAAAGAATTAGAACAAACTTTGTACAATAAAGCTATAGAGCATAAATATACACTAACTATTGGGCGTACACATGGAATTCATGCAGAGCCAACTAGCTTTGGTTTAAAATTTGCACTATATGTTACAGAGCTTCGCAGAAATATAAAACGCTTTAAAGAAGCTTCTAAAATTATTGAAGTTGGAAAGATCTCTGGTGCTGTTGGCAATTTTGCTAACACTCCAATATTTATAGAAGAATATGTTTGCGAAAAGCTTGGCATAGGTATCGAACCCATATCAACCCAAGTAGTTCAAAGAGATAGGCACGCCGATTATATAGCTACACTTGCTCTTATTGGCTCTTCTCTTGAAAAAATAGCTGTGGAGTTTAGACATTTGCAACGCACAGAATTAGATGAAGTTTCAGAGGGATTTAGAGCAGGGCAAACAGGTTCTTCTGCTATGCCACATAAAAGAAACCCTATAGGTTCTGAAAATATAACTGGGCTTTCAAGAATTTTGCGAGGCTATATGGTAACAGCTTATGAAAATATACCTCTTTGGCATGAAAGAGATATAAGCCACTCTTCGGCTGAAAGAATAATCTTGCCAGATTCAACAAATTTGCTCCATTATATTATAAAGCGTATGAACGATATTGTTAAAAATCTAGTAGTAAATAAAGAGCAAATGCTTAAAAATATCGATAAGACTAACGGCTTAATATATTCCCAAAGAGTTCTTCATGCTTTAATTGATAGCGGCATGAATAGGGAAGAAGCTTATAAAATTGTGCAGCCTTTTGCTATGCGAGCTTATGAAAATGGTGAAAGTTATTATGTTTTATTGCTTGAAAATAAAATTTTACCCGAAGTAGAGTTAAAAAAATGTTTCGATAATGATTATTACTTAAAAAATATAGATGAACTTTTTGAAAGAATGGCTAGACCAAAAGATTATTAAAGAGGGAGTAGTTGTGATATAAATTTTTTATCAACATAATTTATATACACTTGTTTAAAAATGATATTTGAATATACAGAAGAAGATTTGAACAATTTGAGAAAAAAAGATAAAAAATTATGTGCCTTAATAGATAGCATAGGCAAAATAGAAAGGTCTGTTAACCCAAATATTTTTGAAGAGTTAGTTAAAAGTGTAGTTGCTCAGCAAGTTAGCACGAAAGCCGCTGAGACAGTTTTTAATAGATTATGTAATTTATCAGAAATAACACAAGCAGGGCTTAGAAAATTAACAGTGGAAGAAATACGGTCTTGTGGTATGAATGAAGCAAAATCAAACTATATAAAAAATATAGCACAAGCAAATATTGATTTTGAAAGTTTAAAGCAAAACGAAGATGATGAGATAATAAGTGAGCTAACACAAATTAAAGGTGTGGGCATTTGGACTGTTGAAATGCTCCTCATTTTTTCTTTAGGTAGAAAAGATATTTTAAGCTATGGTGATTTAATAATAAAAAAAGGCATTTGCAAGCTTTATGGGCATAAAGAGCTTAAAAAAGAAAGATTTTTAAAATATAAAAAACGCTATAGCCCTTATGGCTCCATAGCTTCACTATATTTATGGGAATTTATGAGCGGAAAAAATTTTTGATATTTCACAAAAAAATTACTTGATTGTTTCTTAAGAAACTTATGCTCCACTCACAGGTGGTTAAAAAAACTAACGACCAATTAATAAAAACAGCCGATTATATAAAAATAATCGGCTGTTTTTATTATCGTTTCTTAAACTCTCTTTGGTCGTTTTAGTTTTGCCTAAGATAGCTCAAAGAACGGTCTATCTTTAACACACTATTATAAAAATTAAAAACTTGGCAGTTTTTAGAGATGCTAAATTATAACACAAATCTTTGCAACAATCCAAAAACTAATATAAATATCATAACTATGGGCACAACGTAAGTTAAGTAAAAACTTACAGATTTAGCAGCAGGCACTTCCCACCCCTCTGAGCCCGTGTTCACTTCTTTTAAGAAATTTTTAAACCCAAAGCCTCTCTTTTGCGTTATAAATAAAACGTATATTAAAGCACCTATAGGCATTATAAGCTCCATTACTAAAAATGTGAAGAAAGACCCTAAGTGTGGAAACCCTGGCACTGTTATACTGCTCCAAATGTTTCTCCCTAAAGCACCCGGTATAATTAATATAGAAAGGATTACTCCATTTAATAATACCGATTTTTTTCGGCTTAATCCAAATTTGTCCATACCTATTGCAATAATATTTTCAACTATTGCAACTGCTGTTGAAAATGAAACGAATAAAAGCCCAGTATAAAATAATATTGCCCATAAATTACTAGCCGGCATATGATAAAATAAATTAGGCATTACTACAAATAGTAAACCCTCCCCTTGGGTTGGTGCAATTCCAAAGCTCATCGCTGCCGGGAATATCATTATTAAACACACTAAAGCTACAAAAATATCTATTATAGCAACTGAAAAGCCATCTTTAAAGAGTCTCTTATCTTTAGAAACATATGAGCCGAAAACAGCCATAGAACCCATTCCAACAGAAACGCTAAACACAGCTTGCCCTAGAGACATATGAAGCAAACGAAGCGGCCCATGTTCCACAAAGTTTTCAACGCTAGGAATAAATAAAAATCTTAACCCCTCCATAGCACCTGGCAGCGTTAAACCTCTACCAATCAAAATGAAAACTAAAATGAAGAAAATTAACATCATATATTTTGATACTTTTTCAACACCATTTTTAAGCCCTAGTAAACAAGCCCCTATAGTTCCTACTATTATTGCTAATGTAGTAAAATATGTTATCGCTGGGTTTCTCGTTATCGCGGCGAAAGCTGCTTGTGAATCGGCGGCATTGTTGCTCATTACTAAATTGCCAGTTATAGCTTGAATGAAATACCAAAGAGCAAAACCACATATTACCGCATAAAACATCATAAGAATATAATTGCCGGCTATCATTAAATAGCTTGCCCAGTGCCATTTTGTGCCCTTTGGCTGCAAAGCTTGAAAATGCCCCGCTACCGATTTTCCACTAGCCCTGCCCACTGTATATTCAGCTAGCAAAACTGGCAATGCAAAAGCAAGTATAAATGCAATTACTAAGAAAATATAAATAGCACCGCCATATGTACCTGCTCTATAGGGCATTAGCCATATATTGCCTAGCCCAACAGCACAGCTCACAGATACTATTATAAAAGATAGCCTAGAGCTGAAATTTTCCCTTTTTTCCATTTGAACACCTCCAAATAAAATTTTTGTTATATTTATCATAACCGATTTTTTAGAAAATGTCAATAAAAATTTTTCAAAAAAGTTCATGTTTTTTATTTTTTCGCCTTGACAATGCCGCTTGTTTTGTGTATAATGTACATAATAGATTAAAAACAAATTAAATAAATTAGAAGAGGTGTCAATATGTTCAAAAACTTGGAAAAAAATTCGATATTTAAAAAGTTAGGCGAGCATAGCCATGAAGAAATACATTTTAGAAATTGTGAAGAAACTGGCTTAAAAGCAATCATTGCAATTCATAGCACAGCCTTAGGTCCAACTACTGGCGGCACTCGTGTTTGGAATTATGAAAATGAAGAAGAAGCTTTATACGATGTTTTAAGGCTTTCCCGCGGTATGAGCTATAAAAATGCAGTTTCTGGTGTTTTAATGGGTGGTGCTAAAGCTGTTATCATTTGGGACACTGCAAAGCCTAAAACTCGTGAATTAATGCTTGCCTATGGTAAATTTGTAGATAGTTTGGGCGGAAAATTTACTACAGGTGAAGATGTAAATATGAGCGTTTCAGACGTTCAAATAATGGCTGAAGTAACTTCACACATAGCAGGCATCCCTGGAGAGGGCAGAGGGGGAGACCCATCGCCATACACAGCCCGCGGCGTGTTTAGAGGGCTTCAAGCAGGTGCTATGGAAGCCTTTGGTGATAAAAGCTTTAAAGGAAAGACAGTTGCAGTTCAAGGGCTCGGCAAAGTAGGCTATGATTTATGCAAATGGCTCCATGAAGATGGGGCAAAATTAATAGTAACGGACATTAATAAAGAAGCTATAGAGCGTGCTAAAAAAGAATTTGGTGCGGTGGCAGTAGAGCCTAGCGAGATTATAAATGTAGAATGTGATGTTTTCGCCCCTTGTGCTATGGGTGCTGTAATTTCCGAGGAAATAGCAAACAAAATAAAATGTAAGCTTATCGGTGGCTCTGCAAATAATGTGTTAGTGGACCCGGCAGCTGGTGAAGCACTTCATAAAAAAGGTATTCTTTACTTGCCAGATTACGTTATAAATGCGGGTGGTGTTATATCGGTCTATTTAGAAATTAAAAGGGAACATACGCACGAAAAAGCAAACGAAAAAATGGACGGCATTTATGATAACGTTAAAAACATATTAGATTTTGCAAAAGAAAAAAACATAGCAACTTATAGAGCGGCAGATGAATACGCTCAAAAAATAATATTGGAAGCTAGCCCTAAAAATTCTTGCGGCTTGTAATATTTTGTAAATTTAATTAAACAGCGGGGAGCAATTATAAATGCTTAAAAGTTTTGAAGAATTAAAAAAAAGAGCTTCTAAACTAGGCGAGGCTAAAACTATAGCTATAGCAGAAGCAGATGAACCAGCTATAGAAGCAGTTGAAGAAGCAATTAAAGAGGGTATAAAAGTAAAATATATTTGTGCGGAAACTGCTCAAGAAGCAGTTTCCTTAGTGCGAGAGGGCAAAGCAAATATTCTTATGAAAGGTAAATTGCAAACAGCAGACCTTTTAAAAGCCGTTTTAAATAAAGAAACAGGAATAAGCACCGGGCGGACTATGAGCCATTTAACCGCTCTTTCCCTCCAAACTTATGATAAACTTCTTTTCTTTACAGATGCGGGTATGAACCCATACCCAACTTTAGAGCAAAAAAAAGATATAACCCAAAATGCTATAGCTTTTTTAAAAGATTTAGGCTATAGTGATATAAAAATTGCAGCTCTTGCAGCTGTTGAAACTGTTAATCCTAAAATGCCAGAAACATTTGAAGCCGCAGAGCTTAAATATCATTTTGAAGCTATGGAAAATATATATTTTGAGGGGCCTTTCTCAATGGATTTAGCAATAAGTAAGGAAGCGGCTGAAAAGAAAGGGATTAGTTCAAGAGTTTCAGGCGAAGTAGATATTTTATTAGTTCCTAATATAGCTGTAGGAAATATAACTTGTAAATCACTTATTTATCTAGCAAATGCAACTATGGCAGGTATAGTTCTAGGGGCAAAAGCACCAATTATTCTAGTATCCCGGGGGGCTTCCAGTTCAGAAAAATTAATGAGTATATTACTAGCTTTAAGTTAACGCTTTTTTTGGAAAAAACTTTTCAAAAAACTAAAAATTTGCGGCATTAGCCGCTTATGCTGCCCGCTAGGGCAAACCCACCGCAGTGTGGGAAGAGGGGGAGTTTTATTTATGGAAAAAATCTTAGAAAAAAATTTGGAACAAAAAGCAGAGCAGTTAGTAAAAGAAATAATGCAAGATAAAATATTAATGAGTGGAGACGAAGCACTAGCAAGGGGTGCTTATGAAGCAGGTGTGCTTTTTGCTTCAGCATACCCAGGCACACCTAGCACAGAGATTATGGAAAGCCTAGCTAAATATGATGAAATTCATGCAGAATGGGCACCAAATGAAAAAATAGCATTTGAAGCGGCGGCGGGTGCTTCTATTGGTGGTGTGCGTGCTATGGCTTCTATGAAACACGTTGGTGTAAACTTAGCAGCAGACCCTTTGATGACTTTTGCATATATAGGCGTAAACGGTGGAATGGTTTTAATAAGCTGTGATGAGCCCGGAATGCATTCTTCCCAAAACGAACAAGATAATAGAACATTTGCACATTTTGCAAAAGTGCCTCTTTTTGAACCATCAAATAGCCAAGAATGTTTAGATATGGTTAAGGAAGCATTTGACCATTCAGAAAAATATGATACGCCGGTAATCATAAGAGTTACTACTCGTGTTTGCCATTCAAAAAGCTTAGTGCAAACAGGTGAAAGAATAGAGCCGCCAATTAAAGAATATGTTAAAAATATTCAAAAGACTTTGCCAGTGCCTGTTTTTTCAAGAGGGCGTAGAAAGCTCATAGAAGAACGTTTTAAAGAGCTTGCTGAATATTCAGAAAAAACACACCTTAATTATATAGAGCCTTCAAATACTAAAGTTGGTGTAATAGCAAGTGGTATGTGTATAAACTTTGCTAAAGAAGTCTTTGGCGAAGCGGCATCTTATTTAAAATTAGGCTATACAAACCCACTTCCAGAAAACTTATTAAAAGAATTTTATTCACAAGTAGACAAAGTATACGTAATAGAAGAAAACGACCCTATAATGCAAAATTGGATAGAGCGTCTAGGCTATGAAGTTATAGGAAAACCAACTTTCTTACCATATGGCGAAATGACACCAGATGTTATCCGCCATGCTGTTTATGGCGATAAACTGCCAGTGCAAGAAATAAACGAAGAAATATTAGTGCACCGCCCGCCAAATTTATGTTCTGGCTGCCCGCATAGAGGGTTCTTTTTTGAGCTTTCTAAAAAAGCAAGAAAGCATGATACAGTAATCGCTGGGGATATAGGTTGTTACACGCTAGGCTTCGGCGAGCCATATGCCACTATGGACTATGTAGTATGTATGGGCTCCGCTTTTAGTGCCGCACACGGTACACAAAAAGCGTTTGAAGCCGCTGGGCGTGAAAATACAAAAGTAGTCGGCGTAATGGGAGACTCAACTTTTTTCCATACAGGTATGAATAGCCTTATAGAAGTTCTTTATAACGGAAACGATGTAATTTGTGTAATCTTAGATAACCGCACAACAGGTATGACTGGGCAGCAAGAAAACCCGGGCAGCGGCAGAAACATAAAAATGCAAGACACGCCAGATATAGATATTGAAACGGTAGTTAAATCTCTAGGTGCTAAAAATGTTGCCAGAATTAATCCTAACAACCTTAAAGAAGTGCGTGAAACTTTAGACAAAGCATATGCAACGAACGAGCCATATGTTATTATTACAGACTGGCCTTGTGCTTTAAAGCCTATGGGTGAAAAAGATTATGAAAAATATGGCAAAGATTTATTTAAAAAGCGTTACACAGTAGTAGAAGAAAAATGTATTGGCTGTGAAGCTTGTATTAAAGTTGGCTGCCCTGCAATCGCTATGATTAAAGAGGGTAAAGAGCTCGTTAATAAAAAAGGGCAAGTTGCTACAATAGATGAAACTTGTGTAGGCTGTGATATTTGTGCCCAAGTGTGCCCAACACAAGCTATACAGTTTTCAGCAGAGCTTTCAAAGCTTTTAGACGGAGCTAGTAAACAAAAAAAGCCAGATTTTTTTAATTGATGAGGTGAACATTAATGGATGATACTAAAAACATATTACTAGTAGGCGTTGGCGGGCAAGGCACATTGCTTGCAAGCAAGCTTTTAACTTATGGGCTAATGCAAGCCGGGTATGATGTTAAAATGAGCGAAATACACGGAATGAGCCAAAGAGGAGGCGATGTTTCAGCACATATTCGCTATGGGAAAAAAGTTCATTCCTCTGTAATTGAAAAAGGCTCTGGAGACCTTTTAATATCTTTTGAGCAAATGGAAGCTTATCGTTGGGTGCCTTTTATGCGTGAAGATGGAACAGTTATAGTAAACAACCAAGCTATACACCCTGTGGCTGTGCTTTCTGGAAAGGCAAATTATCATGAAGATATAATAGGCGAATTAAGCAAAAAAATAAATACAAAAGTTTTAGACGCTAGAAAAGAAGCAGAAGATTTAGGCAATCCAAGGGGCACAAATATGGTTTTAGTCGGTGCTGCTGTGAAACTTCTTAATTTACTTAATATTGATTGGAAAAAAGCAATTGCTGCAAATGTAAAACCACAGTTTGTAGAGCCTAATATGAAAACTTTTGAAAGGGGGCTAAGCTTAGTATAATGGAAAAACTATTAATTTTAGCTATTAACCCGGGTTCAACTTCAACTAAAATTGGTCTCTTTCAAAACACAACACCAATTTTAACGAAAACTATAAGGCACGATATAGAAGAGCTGAAAAACTACCCTACAATACCTAGCCAAAAAAATTTTCGTATGAAATTTATTTTACAAGCTTTAAAAGAAGCAAATATAGACCCAGAAACTTTAGACGGTATAGTTGGCATAGGTGGGCTTCTTCCTACTATAGACACAGGTGGTTATTTAATTACTGAAAATTTGAAACGATGGGTAATGGATGAAAAGGGCGGCTCGCACGCTTCAAATTTAGGCTTAATACTTGCAGATGAGCTTTCAGAAGAAGCTGGCTGTGATGCATATATATATGATGCAGTTTCAGCAGGTTATTTGCCAGAAGTTGCAAGTATTACTGGTATGAAAGAAATAAAGCGAAAAAGCCTTTCACACGTTTTAAACTCAAGAGCCCAATCTATTGAATATGCAGAGAAAATAGGAAAAAACTTTTCAGATTTAAATGTAATAATTGCTCATTTAGGCGGTGGAATATCTCTTTCTATTTATGAAAAAGGAACCTTGAAAGATAGCCTAGGTGATGATATAGGCCCTTTTTCGCCAGAGCGGGCAGGGGCAATTCCTATAATGGCTTTCGTAGATAAATTTTATGGCAGTAAAATTTCAAAAGATGATATTAAAAAGAAAATAAGAGGGGGCGGCGGTTTCGTTAGCCACTTAGGCACAAATAATTCTAGCGAAGTAGAAGAAAAAGCTAAATGTGGAAATGAAAAAGCTCAGCTTCTTATAGATGCAATGTGTTATAATGTTGCCAAATCTATTGGCTCTCTTTCTGTAGTAACTAAAGGGGAAGTAGATGTTATAATATTAACTGGCGGCATAGCTAATTCTGAAAATATTACTAGCAAAATTAGCGAGCAAGTTAAATTTATAGCACCTGTGGAAATAATGCCTGGTGAATATGAGTTAGAAGCCTTAGCCCGTGGCTGTTATAGAATTCTTATAGGCGAAGAAGAGTTTGACGAGTGGCGTTAAAAAAGAGGCTAAAAGCCTCTTTTTTAATATAAATTTTTTTCAGTATTTTCACCTAATAAAGCTTGTATAGCAGAGCTTGCTCCTAGCCTATCGCATCCTAGGTTTATAAAAGCTTCAAACTGCTCTTTTGTGCGTATGCCCCCAGAAGCTTTAATTTTCACATTTTCTCCTATTTGCTCTTTAAAAAGATGAATATCTTCTATATTTGCTCCGCTCGTTCCAAACCCTGTTGACGTTTTAATATAATCCGCTTTGCATTCTGTTACAATTTTGCATAGCATAATTTTTTCTTCTTCTGTTAAATAGCAAGTTTCAATTATTACTTTTAAAATTTTGCCTTCAGAAATTTTTCTAATGTGTTTTAACTCTGTTTCTATATGTTCATATTGCTTATTTTTAACATCGGCAAGGTTTATTACGATATCCACCTCATCTGCTCCGTCTGCTATAGCTAGTTCGGTTTCATTAGCTTTTGATTTGCTATACCCTAAAGGGAAGCCTATTACCGTACAAATGCTTAAGCTAGGGAAAGCTTGCTTCATTGCAGAAACATAGTTTGGCGGTATGCAAGCCGAAGCCATATTGTATTTAATAGCTTCTTCACACACTTTCTTCACTTGCTCGGCAGTCGTTACTGGTGATAATATCGTATGGTCTATACGTTTAAAAATTTGTTCGTTTGTCATTTTTATAACTCCTTTTCCCTTAGCGGGTGATATAAGCAGCTTCGCTGTATTTTTAACTTTTTTAACTTTTAATAACTTTAAGGCTAATGATAGTCTTAGTTTAAAGCCTTAGTACTACCCATTTTAGTTGGCTTCGTTAGGAAGTTCAATTTCTAGTAACTCTAAAATTTGGTCTGCATATTCAATTCTTATATTTACCCAATCGCCGCTAAAAAAACGTATATTATTTTCAATAGTTTGAATAGATAAAGTTATTTGATATCTTGGAAGCGGCAATACATTTCTACCGTCTTCAGCGGTTACTACTTCTTGCCTCGTTTGCTTTAATAAACCCTCTCTTGCAGCTTCTATTAAAGGCTCTAGTCTAGTATCATTCATTGTTATATTTTGTGTCTCTTTTATTTCTGTGTTCCACCATCCAAATTCATTTTCAGTTAGCCTTTCTAATTGAACTGTTACTAAGCTTAAGTCAAACACCCCTGTTAAAGTTAGAAAATTTCTTAAAATAACAGTATCATTGCTAAATAAATTTATAAACGGTTCAGTATGTGTAATATCAAAAGGCACATAGTAAGCTCTATGAACAACTTCACCGTTATGCAAGTGATAAATTAATTCAAAGCGTATGCCCCTATTTATTCCAACCATTCTTTGAAGCGGAATAGCTCCATATTCGCTTCTGCTTTCTAATATACTTTCATGAAGAATAGCTGCTAATCTAATTGCATCTTCATCTCTTATTTTTCTTAAAGTTCTAATCTCTTCATCCCAAAACCAATTCCTATCAACCTCTATTGCATACACTTCATTAATATCTGGTATTCTATTTATATACCCAGCCATAAAGATGTGTAAAAAATTAAATACACCATAAAGCACAACTATTATAATAGCATTTGGTATTAAAAGCTTTAGACGATGTTTAATTTGTAAGCTTTTTTCTAATATCATTTGCCCTATTATGAAAAATATTAAAAATCCTAAGATAAGTCCAATATAAATTCCTATTATGCTTTCAAGCAAAGCTGTTAAAAATGCAGCCGATATTACAGCACCGAAAAAGCTAAATAGAAAAGTACAAATATTTTCTATCCACTTAAAAGTCATTCCTGTTCCAACTTGCTCTAATCTTCTTTTTTGCGTCGCTAAGTAGCCTAAGATTATGAAAATAAAAGTTAAAATTATATAAGCTATTATGAAAGGCGATATTGCTAAATCTCCTCTTATTATTGTCCATAAGAGTGCAGGGTTAGAGAATACAGCGGATATAAATTGGTTATCATCAAAGCCTGGGTGCCCAAATATATATAAATAGCTTATTATATATATGAAAGAAGTAGCCGCAAAAGTAAACCCCATAAGTGCTATTGAAAATAATATGCCAACTAATCTGTTAGCTGAAAGGCTCATCGCTAAAGTAAACATTGCATAATAAAATATAAAGCCTAGCAAAGTTCTAAGGAAAAATAAAAATGTGCCACTAAAATCGTGCGTAAAATCTTGAATTGCAGATTCCCAAGAAAGGTGAACTTCAATGCTATAATTAAAAGGTATTAGTAGGGCAACGCTTACTATTAAAACGAGAGCTGTTATAAAAATTAACCCAGTTGCTAAGTTAGTTAAAAAAAGCTCGGCTTTTTTAATCGGTAAACTATAAAAATTAATAGCAACTTTTTTATCAAAATGAAAAGGGTGTAAAAAAATTGCAAGTATAAGCGGCATTGTTACCATTGAAGATACTATAAATATATTTTGGTGATGAATTATATGGTATACTTGCCATGCAGTTGAATAATAGTCTCTCGTTGTATGAAGCGGTAATATTGCAAAAGCTATAATCATTATTAAAAAGTAGATAGGTATCGCTAAGAGGCGTTTTATATTTTCTATTAATATCGCTTTATTTATCATTTTTTTCTACCCCTCTATTTTTATAATCATTTTCATAAACTTTTACAAAAATCTCGTCTAATGAAAGGGGTTCGCTTTCCCCGCTTATTTTTTGTCTTATCTCGTCTAATTCGCCCTCAATTAATGTTTTTCCTTTTTTCATTATACCTACTGTATCACAGATGCCGTCCATTTCTTTTAAGTTATGCGAAGATATAACAGTTGTGAGCCCTCTATCGGCTACATCTTCAATGATATATTCCATTATCACTTTTTTAACTATAGGGTCTAACCCGTCTATAGGCTCATCTAAAATTAAAACTTCTGGCATTGTGCTCATTATTAAGGCAAAAGCTGCTTGTTTTTGCATACCTTTTGAAAATCCTTTCAGCCGCTTCTTTTCATTTAGCTGTAATCTTTCAATTAAATCTTTGTATCGGTCTTCGTTCCAATTTTTATACATATTTTTGTAAAATGCTTTTGTGTTTTTCAAATTATAATTTGTGAAAAAGAAGAGCTCATCTGGGATATAGCCTAGTGTTTCTTTCATTTTTTTATTATCATATGAATTTTCACCATTTACTTGGCACTCGCCAAAATCTTGCTTATAAAGCCCTGTTATATGGTTTAGGGCAGTAGTCTTTCCAGAGCCATTTATACCGACTAATCCGTATATAGAGCCTTTTTTTACATTTAAATTTAACCCATCTAAGGCTTTTTGCCCATCAAAAGTTTTCGTTAAATTTTTAATTTGTATCATTATAAATTTTCCCCACCCTTTGTTTTTTTATTATTTTGCCATTAAGCTTTCTCGCCAAGGAAAGACATTTCTTCTAAAATTTCTTTCAACTTATTGTAAATATCCTCCTTTTTCTCGCCAAGGAAAGACATTTCTTCTAAAATTTCTTTCAACTTATTGTAAAGCTCTTCTATTTTGTGGCTGTCTCTTCTTTCTAGTTTTTTTATGAAACTGCCTTGCCCTAAAACTGTATAAAAATAGCCGCCAGTTTCTAGTTCTTTATAAGCTTTTTGAACTGTGTTTGGGTTAATGGCAAGTGTCTTTGCCATTTCACGAACACTTGGTATTTTCTCATCTTCTTTTAAATCGCCTTGAATTATAAGCCTTTTAAATCCGTCTATAACTTGGCTATAAATAGGCGTTCGGCTTTTTAAATCTATTTGAAACATTTTACCTCCTATAAAGATTATTTTATTACTTACTACCAAATTTATATAAGTCTGGTAGTATAATGATTTTCAAAACACTGTATAGAGTGTATTATATATCATAATACTTTGGTTGTCAAGTGGAAAATTTATTCATAAAGAGCAATTAAAAAATACACCCCCAGAGGGTGTATTTTTTAATTGCTCTTTTATAAACTAAGAATTGGGTGTTCTTAATGTTTACAAGAATTGTAATTTCGCAATATCTAAAAGTTTAAATGGAATTCATCTGGATTAGTGCTTGGTCTTTTATTTGTAGTTAGTCCATCAATCTTTGCTATTTCATCTTTTGTTAAGCTAAAATCAAACACGTTGAAATTTTCTTTAATTCTTGCAGGCGTTGCCGATTTAGGAAGCACTATAACTTTATTTTCTATGTTCCATCTTATTATTATTTGAGCTGGGCTTTTTCCGTATTTTTTCGCTAGTTCATTTATAGTGCTATCTTCTAATACGTTTGATTTTTTATTTCCATCTGCCCCTGGGTTTCCTCCAAGCGGGCTCCAT
>JGI24697J35500_11274945_pt1 | contig 16978 bp, 17 predicted proteins | sample TergutMp193P1_FD_35500 | JGI IMG/M metagenome (IMG submission 35500) | reverse complement strand
GGTGTTTGTGGCGGCTTAGGCGAAGTTTTAGGGGTTGACCCAAATATAATTAGAATAATAGCTTTTATTTCTCTTTTTCCATCTGGAAGTATAACTGGTTGGGTTTATATTGCGGCGGCATTTATACTGCCTAAAAATTAGTTAAAAAATTTATTGTTAATTTTTAATTAATAAGAAGTTTAACGGATTTCTATCTAATATAAAGATTTAGTATAGTTGTGCTTTTGTATTATAATTTATTGCATATTGGTTTTCAAAAGTTCTCAATAAATTTTCAATATACTTGAATAAAAACAAAAAATTAGTTCATAATACTATTATAATCTTTGAAGGGAGGTTTTAGTTTTATGGAATCTAATAAAAATGAAAACCAAGGCCAAGAGCAAGACCAACAACAAAACCAAAAAAACAAAAAGAAAAATAAGTAACATATAGCGATTTATATTGCTATTTAATTGTGGCCCCTTCATAAAGGGGCTTTTTATGTGTATTTTAAGAACTAAAAGTTGGCAGCAAAGGAGAAATTTTAGAAAGAATATTTAACGAAAATTTTTTTTAAATATATACAGCTGCTTAAAAAGGACAAAAATGACTATAATAATAGGTGCGGGCACTGCAGGGTTAATGGCTGCTGCACACCAAAAAGGAAAAGTTATATTGCTTGAAAAAGGTGAAAAACTAGGAAAAAAGCTTTCTATTTCTGGCGGTGGCAGGTGCAATGTTACAAATAGAAAACCAATTGAAGAGTTTATAAAAAATATACCTGGTAATGGGCGTTTTTTACATAGTGCATTTTCCAAATTTGATAATGAAGATATTATAAATTTCTTTGAAAATTTAGGAATAAAATTGAAAGAAGAAGATAATGGCAGAATGTTTCCTGTTTCAAACCGTGCATATGATGTAGTTAATTCTTTAGTTAGATTAATAGAAAAAAAGGGAGTAGAAATAAAGAAAAATTGCCCGGTAAATAAAATTATTTTTGAAAATAGTAAAGTTACAGGTGTTTTGTTAATTAATGGGGAGATTTTAAGTGCTAATAAGGTAATAGTTGCAGTTGGTGGCAAGTCTGTGCCAGAAACGGGCTCTACTGGTGATGGTTATATTTGGGCGGAAGAAGCAGGGCACACGATTACAGAGATTTTTCCAACAGAAGTGCCAATAAAATCTAATGATAAATTTATAAAAGAAAAAATTTTAATGGGTCTTAGTTTAAAAGATGTTAGCCTTAAAGTTATGGATGGAAAAAAGGTTGTCGCAAACCACGTTATGGATGTTGTTTTTACTCATTTTGGTATTTCAGGACCTGCTGCTTTGCGTTGTAGCCAGTTTGTTTTGAAGATTATGAAAAAGAGAAAAATAGATAAAGTTACAATGGTATTAGATGTTTTTCCAAATTTAAATGAAGACGAGTTAACCAATAAAATAGAAAAAATTATGGATAAAACTAATAAGAAGCCGCAAAATGCACTTAAAAGTTTAGCACCTGAAAGATTTTTGCAATTTATTATAGAAGAGGGAGACAGCTCAAGAAAAATAGCAGAAAAATTAAAGAAGTTCACTTTTACAGCAAATGGAACGCTTCCCATAGAAAAGTCTTTTATAACAGGTGGCGGCGTTTCTGTGAAAGAGATAAACCCCTCTACAATGGAATCTAAGTTAATTAAAGGGCTCTATTTTTGTGGTGAAATATTAGATATTCATGGCTATACAGGTGGCTATAATATAACAGCTGCTTTAGTAACTGGGAAAATAGCAGCAACTAGCGATTGAAATTATTAAGGAGTTTTAAAATATTTTCATAAATGATTTAAAACCTAAAAAACACTAGCTAAAATGAGATATATTAAAGGAGTTGTTAACCATTTTTAATAAAAAATTTATAATAGCATTGGAGGGGTTAGATGGCTCTGGCAAGACTACTCAATCATTGCTTTTGAGAGACTACTTAAAAAAAAGAGGTTTAAAAGCAAAAATAATTGGCAGGCGGTTTTTGCTTTCTACTATTTTAACAGCATTTACAAAACCAGATGTTGTTATAGCAGATAGGTATTTATATACTATAAAAATTTATTTAGAGTATAAACAAATAAAAAACTTTTTTGTAGACTATATATTCAAAATTTTGCCAGAGCCAAATGTTATATTTTTTTTAGAATTAGATATAGATAGTTCATTAGAGCGTATAAAAATAAGAGGTAAAAATCCGGATAAATATGAGACTAGAGAGGGGCTTTCAATATTTAAAAATGGATATGAAAAAGAATTTTTAAATAGCAGGAATTTATATAAAATAAACGCTTTGAAATCTACATATGATATACATAGTAAACTTTGTGAATTTTTAATAGAGCAAAAAATTATAAACACCTAAATAAGCTAGCAAAAAACCTGCACATAAAAATGGTGCAAAAGGCATATATTCATATTTATTGGGCATTTTTGATTTAGTCCTTTTGTAAATTAAAAATATCGCAAAAAATGAAGCTAAAATTATTGCAAAAAATAAAGAAAAAAATGCTTGAATCCAGTTCATGAAAAATCCTAAAGAAAGCATAAGTTTCATATCTCCATATCCAAAACCCTCTTTCTTTGCTATAATTATAGTTAATTTGTCTATAATAAATAGAGGGGCTGTGCCTGCTATAGAAGCTAAAATAGCATTTTGCCATGAATTGTTTTCTAATAAAAAAACATAAATTATGCCAAGAATAGCAACTGAAATATTTAAAAAATTTGGAATAGTTTTAGTTTTTAAGTCTATGTAGCTAATTACTGTTAATAAAAGTGTTAAGATAAAAAGAATTTTAAAAATATTTGCCATGCTTAAATTATAGCAAATTTTAAAATAAATTTCAATAAAAAGTTTGACATTTAGCAAAATTTAATGTATAATTTCATAGTAGGTTTTATTGTTTAAGAGCGGTTTAAGCCTAATATAAACTAAGGAGGTAATATTGAAAAATAATAAAGAGCCTAATAAAGGTTTTAATGTTTTCCACTTAGTGGTGGCAGGTTTAATAATAACTAGTGTATTTCATCTTTTCATGCAATCAGCCCCCGCTAGAACTATGCACAACATTGGATACAATCAATTTTTAGCACTTCTTGAAGCTGGCAGTGTTGAAAGTGTAGAAATAATGCCCGCTAGAATTCACATACATTTAAGAGAAGATTTAGATTCAGAAACTGCAATAAAAACAGTTGAGATATTATCTGGAACAAACTTAGAATATGGAGATATATCTGGAAGCTTAGAAACTGGTGAATTAGAACCAGCCGAAGCCACGACCCTCTTAGAGCAAGCAAGAAATAATATTTTAACAAATGCAAACTTCCAAGGCGAATTAAGACCGACCCGTGTTTTATATACTGGAAATTTAAATGACCCAAATTTAGTTGAGCGTTTAGAAGCTGCCGGTGTAAGTTATAATTCACCTATAGTTGAAAACAACATAATTTTAAATATTATATTATCTTGGGTTATGCCGCTTCTTATACTTTATCTTGTATTTTCTTTAATAATGAGAAGAGCTGCTAAAGGAATGGGCGGTGGTTTCATGAATTTTGGAAAATCAAACGCTAAAATGTATGATATGGAAAAGAAAACGGGTATTACCTTTGAAGATGTTGCAGGGCAAGAAGAAGCTAAAGAAAGTTTAAAAGAAATTGTAGACTTTTTACACAGCCCAGAGAAATATAAAGAAATTGGAGCAAAACAGCCCAAAGGTGCTTTATTAGTGGGCCCTCCCGGAACTGGTAAAACTTTGCTAGCTAAAGCAGTTGCAGGGGAAGCAAATGTTACATTTTTTTCACTAAGTGGCTCTGAATTTATAGAAATGTACGTTGGTGTTGGTGCTAGCCGTGTTCGTGATTTATTTAAACAAGCACATGCACACTCGCCTTGTATAATTTTTATAGATGAGATAGACGCAATCGGAAAAAGTAGAGACACAAAAATGGGCGGAAATGATGAAAGAGAGCAAACTCTCAATCAGCTTTTGGCAGAAATGGATGGGTTTGATACTTCGAAAGCTATAATGGTAATGGCTGCAACTAATAGACCAGAAATTTTAGATAAAGCACTTCTTCGCCCAGGGCGTTTTGATAGAAGAATAATAGTTGAAAAACCAGACTTACCAGGAAGAGAGTCTATATTAAATGTGCACGCTAAAAAAGTAAAAATGGGTTCAGATGTTGATTTGAAAAAAATTGCACTTGCAACTAGCGGAGCAGCTGGGGCAGATTTGGCAAATATGATAAATGAAGCCGCTTTAAGAGCCGTTCGCCTTGGTCGCTCAGAAGTTATGCAAGAAGACCTTTTTGAGGCTGTTGAAGTAGTTATTGCTGGTAAAGAGAAAAAAGATAGAATTCTCTCGCCAAAAGAAAAGAAATTAGTTGCATTTCATGAGATTGGGCACGCATTGGCAGCAGCTTTGCAAAAAAATTCACAGCCTGTTCAAAAAATTACGATAGTGCCTAGAACTATGGGTTCTTTAGGCTATGTTATGCAAATGCCAGAAGAAGATAAATTTTTAATGGAAAAAAGTGAAATGATAACGCAAATAACTACTTTATTAGGAGGAAGAGCAGCAGAAGAAGTAGTATTTGAAACCCAAACTACTGGGGCTAGTAATGATATAGAAAGAGCTACAAAAATGGCACGCTCTATGGTTACCCAATATGGTATGAGTGAAAAATTTGGGATGATGGGTGCTGAAAGCATTGAAAATAGATATTTAGACGGAAGAGCAGTTTTAAATGTTTCAGATGTTACAGGCTCTGAAATAGATAAAGAAGTTCAAAGAATAATAGAAGATTGCCACAAAAAAGTTAAAGGGCTTTTAAAAGAAAATTTGAAAGCACTTCATGATATTTCAGAATTTTTAATAGAAAAAGAAACTATAACGGGCGAAGAATTTATGGATATTTTAGGTAAATATGTAAACTTCCAAGAAAAAAATAAATTAGAACCTGCCATAGTTTAAAAAATTTTACACGATATTTCCGATAAAAATATTTAAAAATAAAACTTAAAAAATAGGAGGCATATAAATATGCATGATGAAAGAATATTAGTAGGTGGTTATGAAGTTGAGAGACAAGGCTTAAATGCCTACATAACTAAGGTTTTTGGATGGACGTTTTTAGGGATTTTGATAACAGCATTAACTAGTATATTTTTTCTTTTTGGTGCGGCAATAAACCCCGCTTTTGCAAATTTTATAGCACTTTCCCAACCTATACTTTTAGTTGCTGCTGTAGTTATTATAATATTTTCATTTATGGCTAGAAATAAAATAGATACTATGAATCCAGCTGTTGTTAAAGCTGTCTATGTTGGGTATGCTATGGCAATTGGGCTTAGCTTTTCAATGTTGCCAGTATTTTTTGAACTTTCAATGATTGGTGCTGCATTTTTAATAACTTCTGCAACTTTTGGCATAATGGCTGTTTATGGCATAGTTACGAAAAAAGATTTAACTAGCATGGGAAGCCTTCTTTTTGCAGCTCTTATAGGACTTATAATTGCAATGGTAGTTAATATATTTTTAGCTAATTCTATGTTAGATTTTGTTATATCTATTGCAGGTGTATTTATTTTCTTAGGTTTAACTGCTTGGGATTCACAGCGTATAAAATTATATTATGCTGAAACTATAGGAAGAGATGGGGAAGCTTCTCGTGCTTCTGAAAACTTAGCAATATTTGCAGCGTTAGGCTTATATATAAACTTTATAAACTTATTTAGATTTATTCTTAGCCTTTTAGCTAGAAGAGACTAAGAGAATTTAAAAATGAAGAAAATTAATTTTTCATCAACAGGTGCGGTAGTCTTAGGGGCTGCCGCAAATTTTCTCTTATTTATTGCAAAGCTCTTTATTGGGCTTTTTTTAAATTCTATAGCAATAATTGCAGATTCTATTAATAATCTTAGTGATTTGTTATCTAATTTTGTTGTTTTATATGGCATTAAAATATCAAAAAAACCAGCAGATAAAGAACACCCTTTTGGGCATGGCAGGGCAGAATATTTAGTAACTTTTATAATATCAGCTGCTATAATATTTGTTGGCTTTGAATTTTTCCGAAGCTCTATAGGTGCAATCTTTAACGAAAACAATATAGAATTTAACTTAGGAATTTTAGCAATTTTGCTTTTATCAAACTTAGTTAAGCTATTTTTATACTTTTTTTATAAAAAAATAGGAACAGGTCCCTTAATAGCACTTTCTAAAGATAGCCTAGGAGATGTGTTTATAACTTCGGCAACTATTCTTGCTATTTTTTTTCCTCATCTTGACGGTTTTTTAGGTGCTTTAATCTCTATATTTATAGTTTATAACGGCTATTCTTTAGCAAAAGGTGTTGTTTCAAAAATTTTAGGTGAGCAGTTAGACCCAGAGTTAGTTAAACAAATTAAATTTATAGTAGAAAAAGAGGAAAAAATTTTAAGCACACACGACCTTATACTTCATAGTTATGGAAGCAAAAAAATGGGCACTTTACACGTTGAAATGGATGAAACGCTTACTTTAGTTGAAGCTCATGAAGTAGTTGACACTCTAGAAAGAGAAGTTAAAAAAAATTTAAACATAGATTTAACAATTCACATAGACCCTCAAACAAACGATTTTTTATTGAAAGATATTAAAGAAAAAATAATAACATACTTAAACTTCGTTGAAAGCAGTGTTGAAGCCCATGATTTTAAAATGAATTATAGCTCGGAAGTTTTTGAAGTTATATTTGAACTTTCTTTTCCACATAATTATGAAAAAACAAAAGAAGAACTACTAAGAAAAAGCATAGAGATGTTAATTAAAGATAAAGGTTTTTCACCTGTAATAGAAGTAGAATATAAATACCATGAATAGAAAATAAATGAGGTAAAAAATGAATTTTAAAATGGCTTTTGAATTGCCTACTGCTGAAGAATTTGTTAATTTAAGAATTTCAGCAGGGCTTTCTCCGAGAGATTTAGAGGGCTCTAAAATTGGACTTTCAAATTCTAACTTTATGGTAACTTTTAGAGATAGAGAAAACCTTATTGCTATGGGGCGTGTAGTTGGCGATGGTGCTACTACATTTCAAATTACAGATGTTGCAGTTCACCCAGACTTCCAAGGAAATGGGTTAGGGAAAGCTATAATGAAAGAGTGTATGGCTTTTTTAGAAAAAAATGCTTCGCCTAATTCATATGTTAGTTTAATTGCTAGCTTACGAGGTGTTAGTCTTTATAAAGAATTTGGTTTTTCGCTAACAGAGCCTAATAACCATGGAATGTATTTGTTCGTTAATCAAAAAATTGATTAGTATTTAAAAATATTGACTAGAGGGGTAATTTAAGAGTATTTAAAAATTTATGAATAAATATAAAACAATTTTTAAACATGAGATTGCAGAAACTATAGAAAAAAAATCTAAATTTATTGGCAATGCAAAACCAGTGAGAAGCAGGGAAGAAGCAGAACTTTTTATTGCTGAAGTTAGGCAAATTCATAAAGAAGCTACTCATAATGTTTTTGCTTATAGAGTTTATGAAACACAAAAGGAAGATAAGTTAAATAAAAATGAATTTAACACACCTTTAAGCTCACAAAATAAAGGAATATTAATAGAGCGGCAAACAGATGATGGTGAGCCAAGTGGCACTGCAGGCTTGCCAATATTAAATTATTTAAAAGGTGAAGACCTCTTAAATATTTGTATAGTAGTTACTAGATATTATGGTGGAACTCTTTTAGGAACCGGCGGATTAGTTCGTGCTTATGGAACTTGTGCTAAACAAAGTACGATAGCAGCTGGAATTATAACGAAAGAGTTATATAGCCTAGTTAATATTAAAATCGACTATAGCCTTTTAGGGAAAGTTGAATATGAAATATTAAACTTAGGCTATACGATAGTTAACACCGATTATAATGAAAATGTTTCTATTTATGTAGCTCTTATTTACGAAGAAGTGCATAGATTAGAAAAAAAGATTATTGAAGTTACTTCAAATAACGCTTTGATAGCTATTTATAAAGATTTTTTTGGCTTTTGGCACGAAGAAAAACTATGCGGTATACCTTTGATTGGAAAATAACTAATATGATTGACAATTATATATATATAATCATAGCCAAAGCTTGGTTTTTGATAATAAAATATGAGAAATAGAGGGCTTCGGGGAAGTAGCTTTGAAGAAATTATAAACTTAACTAATGAGCTTTATAGAGAAAAAAATTTAGCAATAATTCAAAAAATACCAACACCTATTACACCTGTATCTTTTGAAAAAAACACTAAAATAATAACAAAAGCTTATTTTGAAAAAAAAAGCACTGTTGATTATATAGGTGTTGCGCAAGGTGTGCCAATTTGTTTTGATGCAAAAGAAACTAGCCAAAAAAGCTTTTCTTTGCAAAATGTTCACGAACATCAAATAAAATTTATGAAAGATTTTGTGAACCAGAGAGGGTATGCATTTTTATTAGTTAATTTTGTTGTTTATGAGCAATGCTTTATATTGCCATTTGATTGTTTAAAAACCTTTTGGGAGCAAAGCAAAAGAGGCGGAAAAAAGAGCATACCATATGAAAAATTCAATAAAAATTTAATAGTAAATAAAAGTGGTATATATTTTCATTATTTGGAGATAATAGCAAAAGACTTGATTTAAATTGAGCCCCTCTAAAAACTGTTAAGTTTTTTGAAAGAATTGTGAAATGGAGAATATATGCTTAAAATTTTATTTTTATTAATATTAGTTGCTTGCAATGCCACTTCATATATTAATTATGATGAATATATTGAAGCAGAGCAGGCTAGTTACGTTAAAAATCCTATTTTTACTGAAATGCTTCGCACTACTTCCCCTGGTGAACATTCTTCATACGTTCAAATTGGGGCATTTTTGCCGCAAAATATTAGCTCTTTTGAAAGCCAAACAGCGTTACATAATATATACGCTTTAAATATGTATTTAACTAATTTTGATGAGCTTAGATTTCTAGAAATAATTTCAGCTAGAAGAACTCCGCTTATAATTATTTCGCATAGAGATAGACTTATGCCTTTTGATAAGACTTATTTAGAAAGTTTTGCAAGAAATTTAGGTTTGTTTAGCACACAAACTTTTATAAAGTTTTTTCCTAATGCAAGAGCAAATAATTATAATGCTAGTGATTATGTTGAATTTTTTAAATATGCTAGAAATGTTTTTAGAGAGCATGCACCCCATTCCATTTTTGTGTGGAATATATTTGAAAATGATGTTTTAGACTCTCATCAGTTTTTCCCTGGTTTAGATTATGTAGATTGGCTAGGAATAACTCAAAAAGTTTATTTAACTGAAAAAAGAACCCATAGAGAGGGAACGAGAGAGCGTTTTAATTTTTTTTATCATAACTATTTTTCTTTGCCTATAATGGTAACTTTTGGTGTAAGTCATTTTTCTACAATTAATCATAGCTATCATATAAGTGAAGCTGTTAATTTTTTGAAAAAACATTACGATTTTCTACTTAATTTTCCACGTGTGCGTGCTATAATTTATTCAGAAGAAAATAGTTTAAGCTCTCAAGATAATTTTTCAATAACAATAAATCAAACTATATTAGAAGCATACAATGAAGCTATAAGAAATAGAAACATAGCAGCAGAAGCTTTTTTTGATTTAGGCGGTGAAGAAGTTTTAACACTTGCCCGCACACCTTATTATGAGATTGTTAAAAAACAATAGTGCTTAATATAAAAGCTATTGTAGCGTGTAATATTTTGCTTAATATAAAAACTTTAAAATTGATACCTGTCTTTTCTAAAAATGCTATTGATTGGCTTATAATTGAAATGCCAGTGAAAGATAAAATGGTAGTAATAACTATTGCTGAATTTGTATAGTTTAAAGCTGTCGTTATTTCTATAAAGCCATAAGCGAGTGCCTTTATTTGTTCATATTCTGAAATTTGTGATATATAGTGCGGAACTCTACTTATTATTAAAAATTGTATTATCACACTGAAAAATATTATATAACCGCCTATCATTAAAATATTTTTAACAGAAACAATTATGCTATCTTTAAAAACTGTGCTGAAAGCTTGTTGCTTTTTCTCATCTATATTAATTTTAAGCTTTATATTTTGTTCTCTATATTTGTAAAATCTAAATAAAAACCCAGTTACTAATGCGGAAAGATAATGTATTATTAAAATATTTTTTGCTAGTGCTATATCGTTTAATATGCTTCCTACTGTTCCTAAAATAAATACTATTCCTATATTACTGCAAAAGCTTAAAAGTCTTTGGGCTTCATTTTGGGTAATCTCATTTTTTCTTAAAAGTTCTGCAATTACTTTTGAAGAAAGAGGGGCACCGGCTGTGAACCCTACTATAAACGGCAAAAAAAACGGGTTATAAATGTTAAAAATTTTTGATAATGCAATTCCTATTTTAGAGGGCTTTATTACTATCGTTTTTAAAATAATGTTGGTAGCAACCATGAAAGGAAAAAGTGCCGGAACAACGTTTATAAGCCAAGTTTCTAAACCCTCTCTTGCGGCATTTATGGCTTCTGCCGAAAAAAGTAGCAATAAACTATTGAAAAAAATTAAAATTAATGTTATAATCATATAAGATTATATGTGAGCAGGTGGTGATATATGATTTGGTCGCAAAACAAAGAGTAACAAGAAAAGATATAAATAGACCAGTTAAAAATGTAAGAAAAGATGTGCCAAAAACCTCCGTTCCTCTAAAATCTAACAAATCTAAAAGAATAGAAAAAGAAAGGCTTAAAAGAGCCAAACAAGAAGAAAGAGCAACAGCTATAGTTCTCTGTGTAATAGCTATTGGGCTTATTACTACTGTTATAGGTTCGCTTTTAAATTATTTGACTAATGAACAAATTCCAACTACTACAGTGGAGCTAGTAACTGTTATTTACGATAGATTAGAAACTGGAATAGTAGTGAGAAATGAAAGCTTTTACACTTCAAATTTAACCGGCAATATAAGCTTTCATGTGAATGAGGGTGAAAGAGTGCGGAGGGGTCAAAATATTGCAAGTGTAAGCATTATTGATTTCCCACAAACATTAGATGATTATGAACATCTTGAAGAAGATTATATACAAGAAAATAGTTTAGAAACTCAAACGCAAAACACTAATTTTAGAACTCCTTTTTCTCATGAGATAGAGCAAAGAGAAACTAGCCAAAGCATAAATGAACACATGCGAGAGCTAGCACTTCTCAACGTGAACAACTTTACAGCAGAATTAGAATCAACCCTTTTGAGCTATATAGAAATAAGAAATAGCCTTTTTTTATCGACAGAAAGTGATTTGTCTAATTTATCCAATTCAGATGGTGTTCTCGAAACTAACATAGCTTCTCAAATTCAAAATAATTTAACAGCAGCTAATAACGGTATCTTCACAAGCTATATAGATAGTTTTGAATGGTTAACACCTGTTAATATGTATTCATTAACTAGTTTGCAAACTTCTATGGAAGTAACCCTTAATAGAACTGAGGAAATGGCATACTCTGGGGATGATGCTTTCAGAATTATAAACTCTAATGATTGGTATATAGCTTCTCATATTTATAATGAAAGATTGATGAATCTTTCATTAGGTTCAAATGTGGTTCTTCATTTAAAAAATTCATATGGTTATTTTCAAATGATTAATATGGTAGTTCACCATTTAGAAGCTGCTGGTGCAGAGCAAAGCTTTGTAATCTTTAAAACTAGAGATTCCGTTTCAGAGTTTTTGAATAAAAGGACTGTTAGGTTTAGACTAGCCGATGTGGAAGTTACAGGCATGAAAGTTCCTAGGGAAGCATTAGCGACACGTTCTTTTTTGAAAGTGCCAGAAAATTTCACAGTTATACATAATTTTGTTACTTCTTTAGGTGAAGAAGTTAGCTATCGTTATATATATGTGCAAACTTTTGAAAATAGTATACTTCCTATAGAAATTAGGCGAGTTAGGCTACTTTCTTACAGACAAAACAATGATGATGGGTATATATTGATTCCTCAAGAAACTAATCAAATTAATCTAGGGTACACTATAATAAATAGCGTTGGTCAAGCTTATGAAGTTTATAATTTAATTACAGAAGAAGGAATTTTTAGAGCAAATATTGGTATTGCAGAATTTAGACCTTTAGACTTAGAAAATTTAGTTTTTTATAGAGACTATGCTATAGTTTCACTTAATAACCAAGGCAGGTTTGGGTTAAATCCACATGATAGAATAATATCAAACGCACAAAATATATTAGTATACGAGGGAATGGCAGTATTTTAAAAAGTTTATATAAACTTTTTCATAAATTTTATGTGAAATTTTATTGACAAATTTATTGTTTTCGTTCATAATAAAAGCCAAGAATATTTAAAAAAGAGAGGTATATTAAAAAATGTCATTTGTAGAAAAATTTAAAAACATATTGCTAGGTGCACCAGATGTGGACGATTATGATGATGAGGAATTCTTTGAAGAAGAGTCTTCTTATGGGCGTTCTTCTTCAAACAATCGCTCTTCAGGGTCTGTTGCTAGCAATAGAGCTAGACCAGAAAGACCGGTATTAACTTTAGTTGATAAACCACAACATGGGCATTCTTCACAATATGCTGAAAGAACATATACACCGCTTTCCCCTGTGGAAATGATAGCTTCAACTATTTCTCCTAAAAATTGTGAAGAAGCAATGTTAATAATAGATAGAATTAAAGATGGTAATTTTGTTATTTTCAGCTTAAAAAAATCTCAAAGGCAAGATATTGAAGAGCTAACTTTGCTACAAGGCGGTTTAGAAGAAAATGAAGAAGAAAGTAGAGAAAGTGTTTTTAAATTTATTTGTGGTGGTATTTACACATTAAATGCTGAAATATCTAAATTTGATGAGGGTGTTTTCATAGCAGGGCCTTATGGTTCTAAGATTGATGAAATTTCCACAGATTTTAAGAAGAAAATGAAAAAAACAGGCACAACTCACGCTTTTAAAAATGGATTAGTATAGAAAAGAGATATTTATGATAGATACTATTATAAGTTCCGTTAGATTGTTTGCTAATATTATGTATATATTAATATTTGTTAGATTTATTCTTTCATGGATTTCAATGGGGAGGCCATCTCAGCTGTTAGGAATTATTTATTCTTTAACAGAGCCTCTCCTAGCACCTATAAGAAGACTTTTAGATAAGTCTCCTTTGGGTGGCCCTGGGATGATGTTAGATTTTTCTCCAATAATACTTTTATTTTTTATAAGAATTTCTGAAAATGCTATAATTATTTTTTTAGGAGCATTAAGATGAATAACAATAATTACCTGATGAAAACTACAATAAATAAAGTTTTAGATCAGGTTTTTTTGTGTTCTAACAATCATAATTTTTCATATTTTATAGATTCAAATATTGCAAAGCTTGCTATTGATGTTGTAAAAAAGGAACATAAAAATATTGAATTTAAAATTTTTGGCGGGCTTTTAACTGAAGAGCAAGCTAATTTAGAGCGAGTAATTATAGGTGTTTCTGAAAAAAAAATTAATTTTAATGATTTTCCAATAACAGCTATTAAATTTATATATGATAAATATGGAGAGCCAAATCATAGGCATATATTAGGCACAATTTTAGGAAATGGGATTGATAGAAATAGAATAGGGGACATATTAATTTTTGAAGACTATTGTGTAATTTTTATACACAAATCTATAGAAAATACGATAATTTCTATCGATAGAATCGGAAAATATAGTGTTTCTGCAGAAAAAGTTAACACCGATGATTTATTTATTCCTATGCAAAAATATGTAGAAAAAAGCAGCTCCAAAATAGATTCAAAGCTTACAAGCATTATTGCTTTTGCATTTAATGTTTCAAAAACGACCGCTAGAGATTTTTTGAAAAATAATAAAATTAAAATAAATGGCTCTGAAGTTAAAAAAGATATTAATATTGTAGAAACACACACTATAACTGTTAGGAGCTTGGGAAGAGTAATTATAAAAGAGATTGGAACTATCATTAAAATTCATATTTATAAGTGAGTAGGTGGGAAAATGCAAATATTAGATACAAAAGATATAAAATCTACTATATTAACAGCTAAAAAGCTAACCATAGAAGATGTTAAAGAATTTAACGACTTGCTTCGTTATGTTTTTCAAATTACAAACAATTCTTTGAGTTCTATAGGGTGGGAAGATTTTGAAATAGAGCAAGAAAAAGCTCCTATTTTAGAAAAAGCTAATGTAATAGGTTGGTTTGATGGTGAGAAATTAGCTTCCCAAGTTGCAACTTATTCTATGCATGTAAACATACATGGCAAAATTTTTGCTATGGGTGGAGTAACAGGCGTTGGAACTTATCCTGAATATTCAGGGCTTGGGTTAGTTAAAGGAATTCTTATGAAATCTTTAGAAGAAATGAAAAATAACGGGCAAACAATTTCTTATTTATACCCTTATTCAATACCTTATTATAGAAAAAAAGGATGGGAAATTATTTCAGATGTTATGAGCTTTACTTTGAAAGATACACAGATTCCTAGAAAAGTTGAAGTTTCTGGGCACGTTTCAAGGCTTCCGCAAGATAATGAAGATGTGAGAGCAGTTTATGAAAAGTTTGCAAGAAAAAGCCACGGTTCACTAATACGCAGTGATTTAGAATGGAGCGAGTATTTTAGATGGGATAGCGATGAAATGCTAGCAGCTGTTTATTATAATGAAGAAAAAGTGCCAGAAGGCTTTATGTTTTATTGGATAGAAAATGAGATTTTACACATAAAAGAAATGATATACTTAAACCAAGAAGCTAGGCATGGGCTTTGGAATTTTGTTGGTGCTCATTTTTCAATGATAAATGAAGTTCGTGGAAAAATTTATGAAGACCAAGCAATAGCATTTTTATTAGATGATAGCGAGATAACAGAAACTATAAAGCCTTATTATATGGCAAGAATAGTTGATGTGGAAAAATTTTTAATTTCTTACCCTTTTAAAGATAGCAGCAGACCATTTCATTTTATAATAGAAGATGAGCTTTTAGAATGGAATAACGGTATATTTTCATTATATTTTAATGATGAAGAAGCAGCAACTATCTCAAGAAAAGAAGCCCTTGGAAAGCCAGTTAAATTAAATATAAACACATTAACAACTATGCTTATGAGCTATAGAAGCCCAACTTATTTGCGTGAGATAGGCAGAATAGAAACAGACGAAGCAACGCTTAAAATATTAGAGAAGATAATACCCTCTGAAGAAGCTTACTTTTCAGATTTTTTCTAAATAAAAACCCGTATTCTCAGAAGTTTATTTTGAGAATACGGGTTTTTAAAAATTTTAATTTTAAAGTTCTGCTATTTTTTTTTCTACATAAGCTATGTCTTCTTCGTTCATTTCGGCTTCCAAAGAAAGTATTATTTTTTTTAGTGCTGCTTTTTCATTACCCTCATTTTCTTTTTGAATTTGTAAGGCTTGAAATAATCTTCTTTTTTGGTCAACTCGTATTTCTTGTATTGATGGCATTTTATCACCTCCAATTTTATAAATACATAACTATTCGCAAAAGTTTCATTTTGCGAATAGTTAATCATTCAGCTGTATTAATTTAGAGATTGTGGAATTTTAATCTTAATTATAGTTCCTTTATAAAGTTCGCTCTGTATAGATAGCTCACCCTCTAAAAAATTTAACATAATTTGAATTAATTCTAAGCTGTTTGATTTTAAATATTTAACTTTATTTTCTTTAATCAAATTTAAATCTTCTTGTAGCTTTTTTAACTCATCGGGATCTATTCCAACGCCATCATCTTCAATTGTTATTTCTAAATTATTTGCAGGAATGAATTTGAAAGAAAGTTTAACTTTGCCTCCATCATCTGTCCAGTTAAAAGAATTGCTAAGCAAATCTGTAGTGATTAATACTAGTAATCTTTTATACCCTATAAGGCTATTTGGAATTTGACTATCAACTGAAACTTCAAATTTTATAGGTCTTTTATTTAAATAAAATTTGCTTATTTTCACAATATCATTTACTAATTCGGCTGTTTCATAAGACTTTGGGGCTTTTACTACTTCTTTATCATCTTCAATTTTTGATAAAAATGTCATAGAATCTAATCTATTTAATAGTAAAAAAGCTATGCGATTAATCTCTGAAAATACAGGTTTAAAATCATCTGGTATTTTTTCATTTTTTTCTTCAGCGTTTATAATGTTTATTAAAGTCTTAGCTGGGCTGCTAACTCTTGAAGTAAGCATCTTAAAAAATTTATCTTTATTATCGCTAAGTTCTTTCGATTTTTCTAATAAAGAAAGTTCATTTAAATTTTCTTTCAAATCAAGACGCATTTTACTTATAGTTCGGGCAATATCACCAACTTCACCTTTTAAATCTGTTCCAAAAATTAAATTTTCTTCATGTGTTTCATCATAGGTATATGAAGAATTTTCAATACTTTTTTTCAATTTATTAATTGGGTTAATTAAATGCTTGTGAGTAATATAAGATGATATTGATATGTATACCAATATTGATAAAATAGAAACTATTATCATAGTAAAATATAGAGTGCTATCTAAAGGACCAATATAGTTAGAAAGAATAACTATGCTCCATTCAGTGCCCATAATTGGGAAAATGCTAGCGTATTTAAATAAGCTAGTAGTAGTAGTAGTAGTAGTAGTAGTAGTAGTAAACTCTCTATATTCAAAAATTCCTGTTTCTTGTGATATTTTGGTTAGATGATAGTCTATGGCATTTTGCAGAGCAGATCCATAATAAGTTTCTGGAATTCTTGGGTATGGTCTAATAGGAATTCCATTTTCATGAGTTTTTACTAGTAAAGCTGAATCTATACGCACATAGCCATTTTCATCAATAATATAGCCTCGAATATTTTTAAAATTAAAGTTTCCAAAAACAGATTTAAAAATTTCTTCAAATGAAGAAGAAGTAGT
>JGI24697J35500_11274946_pt1 | contig 17069 bp, 21 predicted proteins | sample TergutMp193P1_FD_35500 | JGI IMG/M metagenome (IMG submission 35500) | reverse complement strand
TTTTGATGAAAAAGCCGGCCTTGAATCAATACCGGCTTTGTTTTAGGAAGAAGAAGAATTTACCACGGAGGATACGGAGAGAAAGAGGAAGAAGTTTCTTACCACGAACCGGACGAACCAACACGAACTTGTATTATCTATTTTTCTTTTGTTCGTTTGGTTCGTGGTAAAATTCTTGAGATTGTTGACAGCAACTCTATGAAACTACGTGGTTAATATTTTTTTCAGGAGCGTTATGTGAAAGAGGTAACAGGAGGAGTTTGCGCACCGAAAGGGTTTTTAGCAGGCGGCATAAGGTGCGGCATTAAGGAAAGCTCGCAAAAAAAGGATCTGGCTCTTATATACTCGAAAGAATTCTGTTCGGCGGCGGCGGTGTTTACCGCGAATAAGGTCAAGGCCGCAAGCGTGCTTGTCAGTCAGGAAAATATTGCCGATGGGAAACTGCGCGCTCTTATCGCGAATTCGGGCAACGCCAACGCGTGTACCGGGCAGGCGGGAATGGCCGCCGCAAAGCGCATGGCGCAGCTTGTTGCGGATACTTTTTCAATCTCTCCGTCTGAGGTAGCGGTTGCGTCAACAGGCGTCATCGGTGTTCCGCTTCCGGTTTCCGTGATAGAGAACAATATCGAGGCTCTAAAAGAAAGTTTACGCGCCGATGAACATGGTCACTCTGACGCGCTTGAGGCGATTATGACGACCGATACCCGTAAAAAGGAAATTGCCGTGGAAACTGAAATAGGCGGCAAACAGGTGCGCATAGGAGCTATGACGAAAGGTTCGGGAATGATTCACCCGAACATGGCGACAATGCTCGCCTTTATCACGACGGACGCGGCGATACTTCCGTCCGCCCTTGATTCGAGTCTGCGCCGCGCTGTGTCGCGTTCCTTTAACCGCCTTACGGTAGACGGAGATACTTCCACCAACGACATGGTCCTCGTAATGGCAAACGGCGAAGCGGGAAATAAGCCCCTCACCGAGGAAAGCGCCGATTATGCAATTTTCTGCGAAGCGCTTGATTATGTCTGTACCGCGCTTACCCGCATGATGGCGCGTGACGGAGAAGGAGCGACGAAACTCGTCACCGTAACCGTAAACGGCGCTGTTAATGAAGAAGCGGCTGTCGTTTTGGCAAAATCCGTCGCCTCCTCAAGCCTTGTGAAGGCCGCCTGTTTCGGCGCGGACGCTAACTGGGGGCGGGTGTTATGCGCCATGGGGTATGCGGGAGCCGATTTTTCTCCTGAAAAAACGGGCGTAAGTTTTAAAAGTGCCTCGGGGGAAATCGAAGTTTGCAGGGACGGAGGGCCTGTCGCTTTTTCAGAGGAAAGAGCGACAGAGATCCTCAGCGAAGAAGAAATTGAAATTCTCATTTCTATACAGGATGGGGACGGCGCTGCCTCTGTTTGGGGCTGCGATCTTACCTATGATTATGTTAAGATAAACGGGGATTATAGATCATGAGTGTACAAACAATTTCAAGTAACGACAGGGCCGAAATACTGGTTCACGCGCTTCCCTATATTCAAAATTTTCAGAATAAAACCATCGTTGTTAAATACGGCGGCAACGCCATGCTTAACGATGATCTTAAAAAGGCGGTTATTGAGGACGTGATCCTCATGTCCTGTGTCGGAATACGCACAGTCCTTGTTCACGGCGGCGGCCCTGAAATTGAGGCGATGCTGAAAAAGACGGGCAAGGAGAGCCGCTTTGTAAACGGACTACGCTACACCGACGAAGAAACAATGGAAATAGTCCAGATGGTTCTCTGCGGCAAGGTGAACAAGGAAATAGCCGCTCTCATTCAAAAAACAGGCGGCAGGGCAGTCGGCCTTTGCGGGATTGACGGCGGAATGTTAAAAGCGCGCCGGATAACAACTGAGGAACTTGGGCTGGTAGGTGAAATCGAGAATGTCGATATATCAATGTTAACTTCAATTTTGGATTCCGGCGCTATCCCCGTAATTTCATCTGTGGCCTACGGAACAGGCGGCGACGAGGGAAAGGCCCTAAACATAAACGCCGACACCGCCGCTGCCAAAATAGCCGCCGCCCTTGGAGCCGAAAAACTCGTTCTTATGACCGATGTCCGGGGCATCCTTCGCGATGTAAACGATGAAAGCTCTCTGATAAAGTCCATTTCAAGGTCTCAGATTGACTCCTTGAAAAAAGAGGGCATTCTTACAAAGGGGATGATCCCCAAGGCGGATTGTTGCGCCCTGGCCGTTGACGGCGGGGTGAAAAAGGCGCACATCATAGACGGGCGGCTTCCCCATGCCATACTCATTGAACTTTTCACCGACGAAGGGATTGGGACTATGATAGTCCCTGGGTAGCTATAGACAAACTACCGCAAAATTTGATAAAATAACGCAGATTTAAAGGAGGCCAGTTGGCGGAGAAAGATTTACGTATAAACGAGCAGATTCGGGCGCGGGAAGTTCGCTTAATCCGGGAAGAAGGGGAACAGCAGGGGATAATGCCGGTCTCGCAGGCGCTCGAAATCGCGAGGGATGCGGGGCTTGACCTTGTGGAGGTAGCTCCTCAGGCAGCGCCCCCCGTCGTGAAGATTCTGGATTACGGCAAATTCAGATTTGAGACCGAAAAGAGGATTCGCGATTCCAGAAAAAAGCAGAAGCTTTTAAAGCTTAAAGAAATCCGGATGCAGCCGAAGATCGACGATCACGATCTGGATTTCAAATCAAAGCATATAAAGGAATTTTTATCCGAGGGCAACAAGGTAAAGGTAACGATTCGTTTCCGGGGCCGTGAGCTTGCCCATACTGAACTTGGTTTTGACGTGATGAAGGACGTGCTTTCCCGTATTGAGGGTGAGTATGTTATGGATAAACCGCCGGCAATGGAAGGCAGGTTTATGTCCATGGTCCTTGGTCCCAAAAGCAAAAAATAAATTAAGAGGTGGCATATGCCAAAGATGAAGACGAAAAAGAGCGCGGCCAAGCGTTTTTCCTTTACCGGCTCAGGCAAGGTAAAGTACAAAAAACAGAATCTGCGCCACATACTGACTAAAAAGTCATCCAAGCGCAAACGGGGTTTGCGTCACGCGGGTATCCTGTCCGGTGATAATGTACCGACAATCAGAAAACAGCTCTTACCCTACGGTTGATAAACCGTACGGTTAGAACATTGAGAGGAAATTATGTCGAGAGCAATAGACGGTTCCAAACGAAAGGAACATCGCAAGAAAATACTGAAGCAGGCCAAGGGCTACTGGGGCCGGCGCGGTACCAATTACAAAACCGCCAAGGACGCGGTCGCCAAGTCCCTTACCTACGCCTACCGCGACAGGAAGGACAGAAAGGGCAATTTCCGCCGCCTGTGGATCATCAGGATCAACGCGGCTTGCAGGGAACAGGGCATTTCCTATTCACGCCTGATCGCCGGCCTTGACAAGGCGGGCGTAATCATCGATCGCAAAGCCCTGGCCTGGCTTGCGTCCGAAGACAATGCCGCTTTCAAGGCGGTTGTCGAAAAAGCCAAGGCCGCTTTAGGAGCGTAATATGATCAGCCTTGAGCAAGTCCAATTGCTGGAAGCTAAAGTCGCCAGGGCGGTTGAATATGTACAAAAAGTTACCGCCGAAAACGCCGCTCTTTCTTCGGAAAGAGCAGGCTTACAGGCAAAGCTGGAAGTCAATCAAAAGCGGATTGACGAACTTGAAGTGCTTGTTATGCGCTTTAAGGAAGATCAGGGCCGCATAGAGGACGGAATAATGGCCGCCCTTGATCGGCTTAGCCAGTTTGAAGAAGCGTTTGAAAACAGCCTGAAAGAAAAAGTGACGGGCAAAAAACCCGCGCCAAAAACGCGGGAAAAGCCCTCACAGCCTCCTGTTTCTGAAACTTCTTTTGAAATAACGGAAGAAGAAACAGAAAAAAACTCTGAGTTGCAGGATGATCAATCTTCGGAAGGCGAACTGGACATTTTTTAATGACCAACGAACTGTGTTTGGATATTCTTGGAACTTCATTTACTATAACCGCGGATGAAGACGAAGAGTATCTGCGCAAGGTGCTGACCCAATACAGGGCGGCGGTTGAAAATACCAAAAACATTTCAGGGATTAACGAACCGCTTAATGTCGCGGTTCTGACCGGTTTTCTGTTATGCGATGAAATTAACAAGATAAAACAGCAGTTGGAAGATGAATCCATACAGATAAACGAAAGAACCATGAATCTTATTACCGCTCTGGATCAGGCTCTTGAAAGATATGGAGAATAAATTATTCAGGCTGAAAAACCAGATCAAACATTACGAGTGGGGCTCCAGACAGGTATTGCCTCAATTTTTAAATATCGAAAACAGCAAAGGAGAGCCATGCGCGGAAATGTGGATGGGAACGCACAAGCTTTCCCCTTCGCAGACGGAAGTAGAAGGGCGCCTTGTAAACCTGACGGAGCTTTCGGGAGAGCTTCCCTTTCTCTTTAAACTGCTCGCTGTAGAGAAGCCGCTTTCAATACAGGCGCACCCCAATAAGGCGCAGGCGGAAAAAGGTTTTAAAAGGGAAGAAAGCCTCGGCCTTTCAATTAAAAATCCCACGCGCAATTACAAGGATACAAACCACAAGCCTGAAATTCTGTGCGCTCTTTCTCCCTTTACCATTATGGCCGGCTTCATGGAGCCTGACAGGATCGGCGTTTCCCTTGAAGAGTTACTGTTAACAGCGCCGCCGCTTAAGGAAATTATCTCTCCCCTATTACGCGCTCTTTCTTCAGACTCCCTTTCCTCTTTTTACCGCATCCTGTCCGGCCTTTCAAGAATTGAGCGCGAATACCTTTCTACCTTTATCCGTGAAAAAGGCGTCGTGCAAGAAGGGGTGATAACACAGTCTCAATGGAATCTTATGAAAGATTTTGCCTCTCAGTATCCCGGAGATCCGGCAATTCTTTCCCCTCTTTTCCTCAACATTTTTACCTTGCAGCCCGGTCAGGCGGTTTATATTCCTTCCGGCGTCCTTCACGCGTACCTAAGCGGTTTTGGAGTTGAACTGATGGCGTCTTCCGACAATGTCCTGCGCGGCGGCCTTACGCCAAAGCATGTCGATACGGGCGAATTGATGAACATACTCCATTTTGTTCCCTTCATTCCGCAGATCATCACCCCTCCTTCTTCAACCAACTGGTTTTGTTATAATACGCCGTGCAGCGATTTTTTACTTTCCAAGATGCAAGCTGAAGGTGAGGAAAAGGCGTTTGGGGGAAAGGGGCCTGCTATTTGTATAATTACAGAAGGAGAACTGCGCGCCGGAAACGAGATTTTTAAAAAGGGAGAATCGTTTTACCTGCCGCAGACGGATTCTGCTTATATGTTTAACGGAAATTATTTCCTTTATGCCGCTTCTTCAGAGGGTTAAATGAAATTCCTTGTAGACGCCGATTCCTGCCCCAAGAGCGCGAGAGACCTTGTTATCCGCAGGGCAAAAAAAATTAACGCCCGCGTGATATTCGCCGCGAATCGGCAGATAGAAGCGGACGGCGCTGAAATGGAGATATGCTCTAATAAGGAAAACGCCGCAGACGACCGTATTGTGGAATTAGCCGAAAAGGGTGACCTTGTTGTCACAAGGGACATACCGCTCGCAAAGCGGCTTGTAGAAAAAGAAGCGGCGGCTCTCGACGACCGCGGGCGGGTATTTGATAAAAACAACATCAACGAGCTGTTATCTCTGCGTAATTTCAAGGTGGGTCTTGCAGATAACGGTCTTGACATTGACAGAATTGCCAATTACGGAAAAAAGGAACTGAAATTATTTGCCGACAGTCTGGACAGGCTGATAGCAAAACTCAGTGTGCGTTAATCAACCGAGTCCAGATACCGCTCACGGGTATGTTTTATGTCGGGAAGCACTTCAAAAAATACCGCCACAAGTTCAGGATCGAATTTTGAGCCTGAAAGTTTGCGGATTTCGTTAAGCACGTCGTCCTCATTCCACGGCTCTTTATATACGCGCTTTGAACAAAGGGCGTCGTAAACGTCGGCAATGGCGACAATTCTGCCTCCAAGCGGAATTTCTTCGCCCTTTTTGCCCAAGGGCTTTCCCTCATCATCGGCCCTGCTGACGCTTCCGTCCGCGGGATCGATCCAGCCGGGGTAACCGGTGCCGTCCCAGTTTTCGTGGTGGGTCAGCGCAATATCCATTGCGAGAATGTCTATGGGAGAGCTTGCTTCTGTAAAGAGGCTCGCTCCGTAGACGGTGTGGTTCTGCATTATCTGATATTCTTCCGGCGTAAAGCGCGACGGTTTTTTAAGGATAGCGTCGGAGATAGCCACCTTGCCGACATCGTGCAGCATGGAGCTGATTTTGAGGGTGTCGCGGTATCTGTCCCTTTCCTCCTGCGGGATTTTTTGATGATAGGCCCATCGATCGTAAATATCCACCGCGTAACCGGCGACGCGGTTTACGTGGGTGCCGGTTTCTTTCGGGTCGCGCAGTTCGGACATTTTTATCATACGCAGGATCATCGCCCTTGTTATGAACGCCCTCTGCATAACTGTTGAAGCGTTGTTCGCGAAATGGGTAAGCAGGATTTCATCGTCGGAGGAAAACGGGACGACGTTGCCTTCCTTGTCCTTTGAGTTCATCACCTGAATGACGCCCATTAATCTTTTTTCAGTTGAGACAAGGGGAATTGTCAGGCTGGAAACGGATTTATATCCCGTGATTTTATCGAATGACGAATTGAAAGAGTAGGGAGCTTCGGGCGGAATGTTGTACATATCGGGGACATTGATCAATGTCCTTTTAAGAGCGCAATAGCCGGAAATTGATTTTTCATTGATAAGAACCGAGAAAATCGTATAGATCATCTTTTGTCCCGGTTTAAGATGCTTTTGAAATGTATCGTTTTGGGAATATTTTATCCCGAGTTTCTCGGTTCCTTCTTCGCCTTTTTCCGTAGGGACCGTTACATAAATCGAACCCGCGTCCGCGTGAACTACCATTCTCGCTTCATAAAGTATCCTTTCAAGCAGTAGATCAAAATCCTGTATTTTATTTAATTCCGAATCCAGGCGAATGATATTCTTAAAGTCGGTTTCCTCTTTCATTCCCCCTTCTCCCATGATTCTTTAGTCCTTTCGTCCGGTACACTTAACTATGTGATAGCCAAATTGAGTCTGCACAACATCGCTTATGGAGCCCGGAGACAGTTTTTTAACAGCCGCCTCAAATTCCGCGACCATTTTTCCGGGCCCGAACCAGCCCAGATCCCCTCCGGAAGATTTTGACGGACAGGTCGAATGTTCCCTCGCCAGGGATTCAAAGGACGAGCCCTGTTTTACCTGCCTCAAAATATTTTCGGCGGAAGAACGGTCTTTTACCAGAATGTGGCTGGCTCTCCATTCCATTTTTTTCCCCTCTTGCAAAAATTTCCTTTCATTAATATTTTATAGTAAAGGGAAGATTAGTACAAGACTTGTTCGGGAACCCGTCGTTTGGGCATAGCCCAAACAAGGTTCCCTCACACGTCTTGCATTTTTTCGGGCTAAAGCCCTACAAAAATGCAATTTTATAAGGAAGTTGTTCAGAAACTGAAGTTTCCGAACAACTTTAATATGGGGATAAAACAATGGGAGAGATAAAAACCGCTTTGGAAATAGCCCTTGAAAGGACTGAAAATGTCAAAAGCGACAAATCCGGCATAGATCAATTTGAAATGAAAAAGCGCGGCAAAAAACTTGGTAGCGCCTTCCTTGAGGGGGAAGTCGATCTGGCCGATGAAATAAAGAAAACTGAGGCCGGAAAGCGGGAAAGCCTGAAGCAGGGAATTTTTGACGTGCTCATTACCCAAATCGCCCTGCCTGCCGGTAAGGAAGATGAAAAACGGATTGAACTGGTTGGAAAGGGCCTTGCGGCTGTGATCAACAACAACCAATTTTCCGCGATGTACAAACAGCTTGTTCAGCTTTTCGGTCAGTACCTTCAGGAAATGGCCCAGTACGAGCAGGCAATCCGCCAGCAGTACGCTCCAAAGCTGCGCCAGAAGGAAGAGGAACTTTCCCGCAGGCTTGGCAGGGAAGTCCGCATCGACCCCTTTCAGGACCCGGAATTTATCGCCTTCTACAACCAGCACATGACCGCCTTAAGGGGCAACTATGAATCGATAATAGAGCAGGCCAAAGAAGAAGCCCGCCGAATGTTTGAAAGCTAGAATTAAGAATTTTTACCACGAACCCGCCCGACAACAGCGCCCGTTAGGGCGTTTCTGAAAAAATTTAATACGGCGTAGGCCAAGTAAAAGTTGTACTTATCAAAAAGCGCTTTAGGCCGCACGAACCACACGAACTTTTACACCGAAGCTTTTTGTTGTTCGTGTTGGTTCGTGTCTGTTCGTGGTTAAATTATTTATGATAAATGCTTAAATCGCCCTGGTGCCGCCGGTTTTTAGGCCGGCTTCATACAGTTTGCCGCAGGCTATGAACATGGGTAGTTTGGTTCCGGCGAGGATTATATCGGATTCATCGGCCATTTCGATCATGTCCCGGCCGGGGGCTTTGCCGCGGACAAAGATGATCGCACGAATGTCCAAAAGTTCCGCGGTGCGTATTACCTGGGGATTAACAAGGCCGGTAAGCAGCAGTACCCGGTCTTTTACAAAAGCCATAACATCGCTCATCAGATCCGCGCCGCAGGCCGAAGCCACTTCCAATTCGGCTTTTCCTTCTCCGGCAAAAAATTGCCCCTCAAGCAATGTAACAGCTTCCGCAACAGTCATGATAACCCCCAATTTATATCAATAAAAGTGTAGACATAATCACATTAATATACTATTTTTAAAGTAATGTAAAGCCCAAAGGGAGGATTTATATGGCTGAACACATAATGCACAAGAAAGAAGGCAAAAAAGCGCCCAAAAAATCACTGAAAGAAAAGCGCGAAGTTAAAAAAGCCAAGAAAAAAGGCAAAGAATAGTCATTAACAGCGGGAATTAGGAATGAGGGAGGTATTTAATTCCTCACGCCTCACTCCTAATTCCTCATTCTTAATTCCTCAAAAAACCGGGACGACGCCGCCGTCCGGGAAATTTCTGGTAATGTAATCTTTCACTTTCTGGCTGAGAAGCGCGTTTTTAAGCGCGATGATGTTCGGGTTCTGTTGATTGCCCCTCTGTACGACCACAATGTTCACATAGGGAGACTGCGCACCCTCAATGATAAGGGAGTCCCTGACAGGGTTCAAGCCAGCTTCGAGAGCATAGTTGCCGTTTATTGTCGCGGCATCCACATCCTGAAGGGAGCGCGGAAGCTGCGCGGCTTCCAGTTCCTGAAAACGGAAATTCTTCGGGTTGCTGACAACGTCCCTTGGAGTGGCTGTAAGACCCGCGCCGTCCCTCAGTCTTATAAGACCGTTCGCCTGTAGCAGCAGCAACGCCCTGCCTCCGTTGGTCGGATCGTTGGGGATCGCGATTGTCGCTCCGTTTGGAAGATTGGCTATGTTGTCAAATCTGCGCGAATAAAGGCCGAAAGGTTCCACATGGACGCCGAAGGCCGAGACTAGTTTTGACGACCATTCGGCGTTGGTTTCCAGATACGGGACGTGCTGGAAAAAGTTGGCGTCCAAATCCCCCGCGATCAGGGCCGCGTTGGGCTGAACATAGTCGTTATACTCGACAATCTTCAGCGTGATGCCCTGAGCGGCAAGATCGTCACTGATAAGGGCGAGCAATTGCGCGTGGGGTACCGGCGTCGCGCCTATCGTCAAGGTGTTTTGACTTTCAGAGATACCCCTTGCTTCAACTGTTTGATTAAAAGTCAAAACAAGCGCGGCTGCGATAAGCAGCGTAAGAACTGTTTTTTTCATATTGTTCCTCCTGTAAATTTAACCTATAAAACATATAGATTTACTATGTATTATACTTCCCTGTAAAATATTTGTCAACACCTTTTTGACAAAAAATTAAGAAAATTCAACCTTAGAATTTTCGCTGTTTACGCACAGGGAAGACCTGGCTATCCTATCAATATAAACTCAACGGATACTATGCTCAATAGGGGTATATAAAAGGCGTTACCTTCCCGATATTACAATTGTTACCATAATATAAAGGAAATTTCTATTAAAAAAATGAAGATACAGATAATCAGGCCGCAATTTTTTTTACTTGCCGCCGTCATTTTATACTGCGGGTGTTCGCGGCAGACAAAGAGCGCTTCCTACGAATTTACAGCCGTACGTAAGGGGAGTCTGGAAAGGACGGTTTCGTCCAGCGGGACGATAAATCCCGTCGCCGCGGTCAAGGTGCTGCCCCGCATGAGCGGCAAGGTTGAGGCGGTCTATGTCGATTACAATGACACCGTAAGCAAGGGCGATATTCTTGCCGAGCTTAATACCGATATGCTGCGCCTCCAGAGAGATCAACAAGCCGCTGCCGTTCAAAAGGCGCGCGCCAATTATGAACTGCAGCTGATCAATTACCGTAATCAGGAGGTTCTCGCGGAGAAAAATTTCATTTCCGAATATGAACTGCGGACAAGCAGGACTTCCCTTAACAACCAGGCCGCCGACCTTGCCGTCGCCGAGGCGAATCTGCGGGTTATTGAAACCGAGATAAACCAGTACGCCTACATTACCTCTCCCATTGACGGTATCGTGCTTGACAGGAATATCAATGCCGGGGATACGGTAGTGGACTCTTCCAGCAACAATTCGAGCAGTATTTTTACAATAGCCGAAAATTTGCGGGAGATGCAGATCGAGGCGTCGGTAGGCGAACTTGACGTTACTTCGATACACAAGGGACAGGCTGTGCGCTTTTCGCTGGAGAGCCTTCCCGGTCGCAGATTTTCAGGACTTGTAGAAACATTGAGGATGGTTCCCGTTGTTTCGAATAACGTGGTTTCATACACGGTGATCATCAATGTTGAAAACCGCGACGGTTCCCTTCTTCCGGGAATGACCTGCGCCGTTGATTTTATCGTGGAAAGCTCCGAAGACGTTCTCATGGCAGCTAACGCCGCGCTGCGCTATCAGCCGACGTCTTTGAGCGGCGAACAGATAGCCGAAATGGTTTTTAACGCGAGCCTTGCGAATATGAACGATGAACAGAGACAGACGGCAATTGAGGCGAGGGGAGAGGCGCAGGCCGCGGCCCAGAGTACCAGACAGAATTCAAACACCGGTATTACAGGCATTTTGACGGGTCCGCAGGTCGGTCCAAGAATGGGCGGCGGCAGGCAAGGTCAGGGCGCTCAGGGACAAAGCTCAGGCAGCCGGAACGCGGTTGTTATGCGAAATCTCTGGTTTATTAACGGCGAAGGCAGACTTGATGTGATTCAGGTGCGCACAGGCATAAGCGACGGCTCCTTTACGGAAATTTTCACCGACAATGATCTTGAGGGCCGCGAATTTATTCTGCGGGAGAAACTTTAGTGTCCGTTATTGAAATGAAGGGGATAAAGCGCGAATACCGTATGGGCGGCAAACAGGAAGAAAACGCGGCTGTTATTGTGCGCGCCCTTCGCGGCCTTGATTTTTCCGCCGAAGAGGGGGAGTTTGTTTCTGTGATGGGGCCGTCAGGCTCCGGCAAATCCACTCTTATGAATATACTCGGCTGCCTTGACAAACCGTCAGGCGGAACCTACACCCTGGACGGCATTGAAACCTCAAGCTCCGACTCGGATACTTTCGCGCTCATAAGGAACCGTAAAATCGGTTTTGTGTTTCAGTCTTTTAATTTACTGGCCCGCACAACCGCCCTTGAAAATGTCGAACTGCCCCTCTTTTACCGCCGGGGAGAAAAGGGTGAAAAAAAGATGACGGTATCCGAGCGCAAAGAGCGCGCCGCTTCCGCGCTTGGCGAGGTGGGGCTTTCGCAGCGCATGGATCATTTCCCCTCGCAACTTTCGGGCGGACAGCAGCAGAGGGTAGCCATAGCGCGGGCTATGGTAAACGATCCGGCCTTTATTCTCGCCGACGAGCCGACCGGCAACCTTGACACCGGAATGACGCTGGAAATTATGGGGCTCTTTCAGCAGTTAAACGACCGTGGAAAAACGGTCATCATGGTTACGCACGAACCGGAACTCGCGTCCTACACGAAGCGCATTATCACTTTGCGCGACGGACAGCTTGTTTCGGATGTTCCCGTAACGATCAGAAAAAACGCGTTAGACGATCTTGCCCAATGGAAGAAGGAACATTCCCTTCTTTCACAGGATTAATATGGATGTGATTCAACTTTTACACACCTGTTTGCGCTCAATATTCCGCAACCGCATGAGGAGCCTCCTGACATCGTTAGGTGTCATTATAGGCGTCGGCTCCGTAATCATCATGGTGGCCCTGGGCGAAGGTTCGCAGAGGGCGATTGAGTCGCGTATCACAGCGATGGGGACAAATCTGCTGCAGATAATGCCGGGGCGGCGGACAAGCCGCAGCGGACAGCAGGTAATGATGCGCGTGAACGCGTTTACAAAGAAGGACATTCAAAAACTGAGAGATGAATCGACTTTTGCCGCCGCTGTCTCCGGCGTTGTTCAGACAAGCGCGAATGTTATCGGCAGTCAGGGAAACGCCCAGGTGCAGATTCAGGGAGTGGAACCTGATTTTTTTATAGCGAGAAACTGGGTTATAAACTCTGGCTATCCCTTTGACGAAGAGGATCTGGCGCTGAGGAACAGGGTGGCTGTTATCGGCCGCACCACGGCGAAGAATCTTTTTGGAGAGGCGGATGCCGCGCTTGGAGGGCAGATAAGAATAGGCACAAATTATTTCACCGTAACAGGTTTGTTGGAAAGCAAGGGAGCGGGTCTTGCCGGGAACGATCAGGACGATGTTATAATTATTCCGATGGATACGGCGATGACGCGGCTTAACAATACGCGCAATATCGGGCAGATTGTAATGAGCGTTGTAGGCAAGGAGTACATGGAAGCGGCACAGAAAGAAACCGAACTTATCCTGCGCGAATCCCGCGGAATAGCGGGGAATGCTGCTGCCGATTTTGACATCATGAATCAGGCGGATATGATAGAAATGGCGTCGGCTACGTCAAAGACGCTTACCACGCTGTTAGCTGCAATCGCCGGCGTGTCGCTCCTCGTGGGCGGCATCGGCATAATGAACATCATGCTGGTTTCAGTAACGGAGCGCACACGCGAGATAGGCATAAGAATGGCCGTCGGCGGAAGAAAACGCGACATTCTTTTTCAGTTTCTGACGGAGTCGGTTATCCTAAGCCTGATGGGAGGCCTTCTTGGAATAGGCATGGCCTTTCTTGTGTGCCGTATAATGACGATGACGGGGATTCCGACGGCGATTAATCCGCTGATAGTAATTTTTTCGACACTGTTTGCCGCGCTTGTCGGTATCATTTTTGGATACTATCCGGCTCTAAAGGCCGCGAGATTGTACCCGATAGACGCGCTTAGATATGAATAAAATAATGAAGAAGAATTTCACGCGGAGACGCAAAGGCGCGGAGGAAAAATGAAAGGATTTTTTAATTTTTTACCACGAACCACACAAACGACACGAACTTGTTGTTTGAAAACTTCTCTTTTTTGTTCGTGTTGGTTCGTGCTGGTTCGTGGCAAAATTTTTCTGTGTTTATTTTTATTTGCGGGATTAGCTTTGTTTGGGCAGACACTCAATCTTGAGAGGGCGAGGGAGTTGGCGCTGGCCAATTCGCGTTCTCTTGCAAGGTACGAACTTGCGATACGCAGCAGTATACTTGATGAGAGGAACCAGTTGTACTCCATGCTGCCTTCGGTTTCGGCAGGCTACAGCGCTTCCGCGGATTATTTAAGGGAGTGGAATTTTGTAAACCCCGTTGACACATTTTCCGCCGGAGCGACTTTTTCAGTTACGCAAATAGTTTTTCAGGGGGGAAAGAGTTTTATACAGAAAGCTATCAGCGCAATCGCGACGGAAAGCGTAAGAAAGGACGCGCTCGCGGAATACTTCAACGTGCTGGACAATGCGGATAACGCCTACTATGCGGCGCTTGAGGCATACGCAACTCTGGAAGCGGAAGAATCCTCGCTGCAGGCGGCGGCTCTGGCGCTTTCAATCGCGCAGATACGAAGAGAAAGCGGGATGATAAATCAGGGCGATTATTTAAAAGCGCTTGCCGACGCTGAGGCGCGGGAAAATTCGCGTAACCAGGCGCGGCGTAATCTTTCTTTGAATATCGCGAAACTAAAAGCTCTGATTGGCGTTAACGACAATTTTGAGCTTGAACAGATCGATTTCAGCGCCTATGAAGAAGTGCTCCGGCGGCTTTCGGGAATTTCCGACGAGCAGGCGGGCGCGTTATTTGTCAATTTTTGGGATATGCTTGTAGCCGTAAACCCTTCGCTCGCGAAAGCCGCGCTTAATAGCGAAAGGGCGGAAAGGAACTTTACCATTGCCAGGCGAGATTATGCCCCGACTATAACCGTGACTGTCTTTTCTACCGGCCTTAACTATTCAACCGCGAACGGTTTTAATTCAACTTCACAGGGAGGAGTCGCTCTCAGGGGAAATATTCCGGTAGATTTTTGGGTTTTGAATAACAGAATCGAAAGAAGCAGGATTGCCCTCGATTCCGCCCAACTTGATTATACAAACACGGAAAGTTCGCTGGAAATGGAACTGCAGACTGCCCTGTTGAACGCCCTGTCACAGGCGGGAACGGTGTTGTCTTCGCGCAGATCGCTTGAGTACGCCGGTGAACACTTTGAGTACATGATGGAACGCTACCGTCTTTTACAAAGCTCCGTATCGGAACTGAGCGACGCTTCCACGCTTTTGATCAACAGCAGGAACAGCCATATCAGGGCCTCCTACGCCTTTTTGCAGAGCCTCTCGCGCCTGCGCTCCCTCTGCGCCCTAGACGACGAGGAGCGGCTGATTAGTATTTTGTTATCGTTTTGACAAAAGCTTGCGGCTTATCAAGGTGCCTGTTATCTGCACAGCCTCGACTAGTATCATGATGATGATGACGGCGGCTATTGTTACGTCGGTTCTGAAGCGGTTGTAACCGTAGCTGATGGCAAGGAAGCCCAATCCGCCGCCGCCGATTGCTCCCGCCATCGCGGAATAGCCTATCAAATTTATTATTGTCAGGGCAAGGCCGGAAACAAGCGAGGGCATGGCTTCGGGTATCAGCACCTTGTATATGATTTGAAAATTGGTGGAGCCCATCGCCCTTGCCGCTGTTATCACGCCCCTGTCTACTTCAAAAAGCGCCGACTCAACCAAACGTGCGACAAAGGGGGCGGCGGCAATTGAAAGGGGAACAATCGCCGCGGCGGGGCCTATGCTGGTTTTTACAATGAGCCTTGTAAACGGAATGAGCAGGATCATCAAAATGATGAAGGGCAGGGAGCGGAGAATGTTAACGACGCGGGAAAGCACATTGTAGGTGATCCTTTGCGGAGTAAGGCCTGATGGAGAGCAGGAGTAAAGGTAGATTCCCAGAGGCAGGCCGAGAATTGCGGCGAAGATTGTCGAGGCGAATGTCATTATGACAGTCTGTAATGTCGCATTGGGCAGCATTGATACAAGTATGTCAAACAGTTTTTCTCTATACATTGACGAGATCCTTTGCCGCCTGTGTAACGGGCGCGTCAAAAATTGAGGATACGGTTCCCCGTTCCACGACAAGCCCCTCTTCAAGAACCGCGATTTGCTGGCAGACTTCGCGTATAACTTCCATCTGGTGGGTGATCAAAAATACCGTTATGTGCAATCTGCTGTGCAAATCGCTTATAAGGGCAAGGATTGAGCGGGTTGTCTGCGGATCGAGCGAACTCGTCGCCTCATCGCAGAAAAGCACCTGCGGGTTTGCAGCTAACGCCCTTGCTATCGCCACTCTTTGTTTCTGTCCGCCGGAAAGCTCGCTCATCCTTGCCTTCCGCTTGTCGGTAATGTCTGTCATTTCAAGAAGTTCGTCGACTCTTTTATCAATCTGCTTTTTTGTCAATCCCGCTATTTCAAGAGGGTATGAGATGTTGCCCGCCGCGTTACGCGAACCTAACAGATTGAAATTCTGAAAAATCATTCCCATCTTTTTGCGTCTTTCAAGAAGGGCGCTTCCCGTAAGAGTGTCTACTCGTTCGTTGTCGTAAAAAACCTCACCCGAATCCGGTCTTTCCAAAAGACTTGTTATCCGCAAAAGGGTGGATTTACCCGCGCCGCTTTTCCCGATGATTCCGAAAATACAGCCGCCGGGTATTTCAATATCAATGCCCTTTAGCACATTAATGGCGGGATATGATTTTTTAATACCTTTAAGAACTATCATTTAACCCGCGATTTCCTTCAGTCTTTCAATAATATTGATGTGCTGTGTGCAGGCGTCTTCACATAACCCGCAGGCGATACATTCTCCCGCGCCCGATCTTTCAAGGTTCCAGTGCCACTTGAGCCTGTCTCCAATCGGGTCTTTGTTGTTTTTATCCAGAAGTTTCTGGTTGTAGGTGTCCATGTATTGGGGGATGGGAATGCCCTGCGGACAGTTGTCGCAATAGGCGCAGCCTGTGCAGATGCCCTCGAAGGAAGCTGAGGTTTTCGATTTGGCTTCTTCCAGTTCGGCTTGTGTGCGAGGCTTGTAATCTTCTATCGCCTGCAGCGCTTCGTTAACGTGTTCGATTGTGTCGAAGCCGACCAGCGTTACGCTGATTTCAGGATGATCCCAGAGGATACGAAGCGCGGCGGCAGCCGTGCTTTCGCCTTCGCGGCGTATATGTTTGAAAAGTTCGGGATGCTGTGGGATAACGCCGCCGCCCAGCGGGTTCATTACAACAGCGCCGAGTTTCTTTTTCCTGATTGCGTCAAACGCTTCCTGCCTTGTCTGGAAATTGTACGCCGAATAGCCGAAAAGCACGCCTTCAAAAACTCCCTCCATCAGAAGCTGCTTGATTTCGTTTTTGATAAGGTGGCTGGAAATGCAGATGTGTTTGATAAGCCCCTCTTCCTTAAGCTTTGTAAAAGTTTTCAGAATACCGTCTTTTTTTCTGCCTTCCCAATTATTCAAATTGGTGATGCACCAGATATGGTAAAAGTCAATCGCGGGAACATCCAGTCTTTTTAACTGCGCTTCAATTTCTTTGCGTATGCCGCTTTCAC
>JGI24697J35500_11274947_pt1 | contig 17516 bp, 13 predicted proteins | sample TergutMp193P1_FD_35500 | JGI IMG/M metagenome (IMG submission 35500) | reverse complement strand
AGCAGGGAGCGATCGGCAAAGTGATTCAGGTACTCGGTCTCGGTCCTCACAGGCTTGGCGCGGCAGGGCGGCCCGAGTGGTTTTTTCAAAAAGAAAAATACGGCGGAATATTATGCGACATCGGCAGTCATCAGATAGAACAGTTTCTCTTTTACTCGGGCGCGAAAGACGCAACGGTTGTTCACAGTCAAATCGCCAACTACAACCACCCTCAGTACCCGGAACTTGACGACTTTGGCGACGCAGTTCTTGTCGGCGACAATGGCGCGACTCATTACTTTCGCGTTGACTGGTTCACGCCCGACGGGTTGCAAATGTGGGGCGACGGGCGCTCCTTCATTCTGGGAACTGAAGGCTATATAGAACAGCGAAAGTACATGCAGTTGGGAGAGAAGGGCAGTCACGGCGGACACCTTTACCTTGCGAATAACAAGGAGGAAACCTACTACGATGTTGAAGGAAAAGTCGGCTACCCCTACTTTGGCCAATTGATACTTGACTGCCTGAACAGGACAGAAAACGCCATGACGCAGGAACACGCCTTCAAAGCCGCCGAGTTATGTGTAAAGGCGCAGATGCAGGCGGTAAAAATCGCGTAATTTATTTTCGTAAGACTTCCTCTTCGGCTTCTTCCTCAAATTGGCGCGTGTAGAGTTTGTAATAAGCTCCGCGTTTTTCCATCAATCCGCTATGCGTTCCCCTCTCAATTATTTTTCCGTCGTCTACAACGAGGATCACATCAGCGCCGCGTATTGTTGAAAGCCGGTGTGCGATTACAAAACTGGTTCTGCCCTCCAAGAGCGTGTGTATCGCGTTCTGCAGGAGCATTTCCATTTCCGTATCGACTGAACTTGTCGCCTCATCAAGAATGAAAATCCTCGGGTCGGCAAGGACGGCGCGCGCAAAAGAAATTAACTGCTTTTCTCCTGTTGAGAGTCTGTCTCCCCCTTCGCCAGCTTCCGTGTTAAACCCTTTTTCCATTTTCTCAATTATTTTGTCCGCGTGAACAATAGCGGCGGCTTTTTCAACTTCTTCGTCAGTCGCGTCCAGCCTGCCGTAGCGGATATTTTCGCGGATAGTGCCGGAAAAAAGGTGAGGCGTCTGCAGCACATAACCGAAGGCGCTGTGAAGCCAAAGCTGACTGCGTTCACGGTAATCCTTTCCGTCAATCAATACATCCCCCCGGGTAGGCTCAAAAAAGCGGCAGACGAGGTTTACTAATGTTGACTTACCCGCGCCAGTTTCACCTACTATGGCGATGTATGTTCCGGCAGGGACGTGAAGGCTGAAATGTTCCAGTACATTTTCAGTACCGTCGGGGTACATGAATGTCACATCACGGAATTCAACTTCTCCCTTAATCGGCTCCCAGTTTTCTTTTTTGGGTGAAAATACATCACCGTATTTTTCTATCACTTCCGGCCTGTCTGTGATGCCCTGGCTCTGTTCGAGCAAATTGCTTACGCGCTCCACATTTGCCTGGGTTGAAACAATGTCCGTCAGTATCCGCGCGATATTCTGAATGGGATAGAAGAAACCTCCCGCGTACTGCAGAAAAATCGCGAGGATAGAAAGTTCCGCTCCAAGGAAGATGATTTCGTAGCCGCCGTAGCTTAAAACCGCGGCTGTGGCGATTGAGCCGATAAAGAGCGTTACCGGAATAAAAATTGAGCGAAGACGCGCCATGTGGTTTGCGTGAAGGCGATATTCGCTCGTAATTGCAGAATATTCGCCAAGGCTCTGCTCTTCCGCGACAAGAACCTTTACGGTACGCGCTCCGGTGATGCCTTCGTTCATCGTTCCTGTCATTTTGGAATTGAGTTTGCGCATAACACGGTTTACGGAAAGAATCCGCTTTTGAAAAAACCATGTTAGAAGGGCGAGAACCGGAACCGTCGCGCATACGACAAGCGCCAGTTTCCAGTGTACCATGAACATTGCGATTACAGCGCCGATACAGTAGAAAACAGACCATGTAAAATCAATCAGCCCCCATGCAATCAAGTCCCCGATGCGTCCCGTGTCGGAGTTTGTTCTTGCCATCAGGTAACCTACAGGAGTTTTATTGTAGTAGGAAAGGCTTAAACTTTGAAGGTGCAGGAAGACGGCGTTTCTCAGGGCGCGGCACATCCCAACTTCCGCCGTGATCCCTATGGAGACAAAATACTTTACGTTTATCGCCTGAATCGTTATAAGAAAAACTGTTATTCCTAACAGAAGCCAGATTTCCTGTGCGCTTTGAGGCTGTATGTTGTTCCTGATCACATAACCCAAAAGAAGCGGGAAGATAATATCTATCGCCGCGACGCTTAACATCAGCGCCGTACAGAGAAAAAGATTCTTTTTCTCCGGGCTGATAAAAGGACCCATCTTCTTCCATATTTTTAATGACATGGGTTTGTTGTAATAAATATCTTCGTAATCCGCCATTTTATCCTTCCTTATTCAATACCTGAAGACTGCATTTCAAATATGCGCTGGTATGTGCCTTCCCTTTTAATCAGTTCATCGTGGGAACCAATGTCTTCTACCGTTCCGTTTTTTAACACAAGTATTTTATCTGCCTGCATAAGGCTTGAGATACGATGAGAGATTATAATAACAGAGGCGTCCTTTACCCTGTGCCGGAGCGCAGATCGTATGCGCATATCCGTTTCAGTATCCACGGCGGAAAGACTGTCGTCGAAAATCATCACAGGCGCGTTAGCTGCAAGCATACGGGCGATTGCGACCCGCTGTTTCTGTCCTCCCGAAAGGGTGACGCCGCGCTCTCCTATAATCGTATTGTACCCTTCTGCAAAACCTTCGATAGTATCATGAACCATCGCCACCGCCGCGGCGCTATGCAGTTCCGCCATTTCCAAACCTCCACGTCCGGTTGAAATATTTTCGCTTATTGATTTGGAAAAAAGAAACGGCTCCTGAAGACAGAGCCCGATGTGGCGGCGCAGATGGGAGCGGGCAATGCGCCTTATGTCGATACCGTCAACAGTGATGATTCCGCTTCCTTCGGGCAGGTCGTAGAGGCGGCTTAAAAGATGGATAAGCGAAGATTTACCCGAACCTGTCGCGCCGAGGATCGCCAAAGTCTGTCCCGGTTTCAGGGTAAATGATATATCGCGTAACACAGGCTGGGAATCGCCGTACGCGAAAGTTACGCTGTCAAAGCAAATCTCTCCCTTTATCCGCGGATAAAGCGCGTCCGGGGGATCAGTTTCAGGCTCCGCCGCGAGTACTTCGCGCACCCTGTTAGCTGCAACAGATGTTTTTGAAAGATCGGAAATAATATGCCCGAGCTGGCGGATAGGCCAGATTACCCAGTTGCAGTAGGCGTAAAACGCGAGAAAAGTTCCAACAGAAAGATCGCCCTGAATACTGCGCCAGACGCCTGCGCCGACGACAAGCGTTAGCTGAAGACCTGCTAAAAGATCGCCCGCTCCCCAGAATAGCCCAAGCATCTTGCTGATTTCAATCCAGATGTCGGCGTGCGCCTTTGTCTTTTCGCGGAATTTATTTACCTCCCACGCTTCCCTGCCAAAGGCGCGCACCACGCGCACTCCGGTATAATTTTCCTGAGCGGCAGCCTGCATGATTCCTTCCGCAGCGTCTGCGCGTGCGAAGTTTCGGCTAACGCGCCGGAAATAGAGCAGTGAAAACATAGAGATCACGGGAATAAGAGACAGGGCGATCAAAGACATGAAAATATCCATTGAGAACATCATGGCAACGGCGATTATAAAAACGCAGAAAGTCCGCAGAAGCTCACTTAAATGGTTTTGAATGAAATTGCGTATATTGTCAATATCGGTGGTGCAGCGCTGAATAATATCGCCTGTTTGACAGCTTGCGTGCCAGTTCCATGGCAGCTTCTGTATATGCGCGTAGAGGTTGTTCAAAAGCCTCCACGCGATTGTTTCCCCAACCTCAAAACCTGTGTAGTTACGCGCCATGTTGCAAAGTTCCGCGAGAAGCGCCGCTGCAATGACAAAAATGGCGCATATCCAGAGATTATTCCGCAGAAAGGCAACTCCTCCCAAACTTTCAATCAGGCGGGAAATAAACGGCGATGAGTCGAAGGGAACCGAGCCAATCACAAAATCTATCGTATAGCGGATAATCTGCGGATTTAAAAGTGAGAAAGCTACGGTTCCCAGCGTCGTGGCGCAGCAAATAAAGAGTCTGAATTTTCTGTCCTGCGCGGCGGCAGCAACAAGTCCGATTTTTCCGCCCTTCCATGGAAGTATCATTGTGTGGTCTCCGTTAATTTCTCATTACAGTTGAGAACATAATAGCATATTAATAATAAAAAAATGAACATTTTTGAACATTTTTATTCATTTTCTAATTATAGTTTTCAATTTTATAGAAAACTTTGTCAAGCGGGTGGTGATATATCGGGATTGTTTAAGGCAGATTTCCTTGAGGTATAGATATGGGAAGGATGTGGCTTAAAGAATAGGAATTGTGACAAATACAGGATAATTCTTTATTATCCGCTGAAATGCGAAATTGAGTGCATTTTTGTAAAAAAAGTAAACCCAAATAGCGTAACCGTCATAGGACATTATGGAGGTGTAATAATTGGGTAAAAAAATAAAAAGAGAATACAATAATAATTCCTTACATAATGCACATCGTAATAAAATGGATGAATTTTATACACAGTATTCTGATATAGAAAAAGAATTGAAATATTATAAAGATAAATTTAAAAATAAGATTGTATATTGTAATTGCGATGATCCTGAAATATCAAATTTTTATAAGTATTTTTCTAATAATTTCGAACACTTAGGCTTAAAGAAATTAATTTGTACGCATTATTCTTTAAACGAAAAAACATATAAATTAGTTATTGAAAAAGATAGAAACAAAGACGGAAAGATAAACGGGAAAGATGTTGAAAGATATGAGTTTATGTTTTCGGACGGCGATTTCCGCTCAGATGAATGTGTGGAATTATTAAAAGAATCGGATATTGTTTGTACAAATCCGCCATTTTCTTTATTTCGTGAATATGTAGCTCAGTTGATTGAACACAAAAAGAAGTTTTTGATTATTGGTAATCAAAATGCCATAACTTATAAAGAAATCTTTGAATTAATTAAAGATAATAAAATATGGCTTGGTATGAGCATTCATAGTGGAGATCGTGAATTTCGTGTCCCCGATTATTATCCGCTTCGTGCAGCGGGATTTCGTGTTGATGAAAACGGAGTTAAATATATCCGTGTCAAAGGTGTTCGGTGGTGGACTAATATTGATTATAAAGAACGACATGAAGAATTCATACCTAAAAAATATAAGAAATATAAAGGAAATGAAAAAGATTATCCTAAGTATGATAATTATAATGCTATAAATATTGATAAATCAGAATTAATTCCGATTGATTATAAAGGAGTAATGGGTGTCCCTATTACTTTTTTGGATAAATACAACCCTGGACAATTTGAGATAATTGGGCAAGGACAAGGTAATCTTTACAGAGAATTAACAACAAAGGGATTAAAGAAAGAATTTGTAAATAATTATTATAAAACAGGTGGCACTGGGTCAATAAAAGAGGATCATCCTGTTTTAGGTTATTATGATAAAAACGGAAAAGCGGTTATACCATATATGAGAATATTAATTAAACGAGTAAAAGGGGAATAAAATGTCAATGACTATTGAACTTACAACAATAAAAATAAAAGACTTGGTGGAAGGCTATATAGGCGAAGAAGAGGATGATGTGTATGCTTACGGAAGGAAATTAAACGCCCGTCCGGTATACCAGAGAAATTTCGTATATAATGATAAAGAAAAGAAAGCAGTCATTCACTCCATAATGAAAGGCTATCCGCTTAATGTTATGTATTGGATTGAAAATTATGATGGTACTTATGATCTTCTTGACGGTCAACAAAGGACGTTATCAATATGCGAGTATATTGCGGGAAATTATGCCGTTGAAATAAATGGTAATATATTTGAGTATCATAATCTCGATGAATACCCTGATTTACAAGAAAAAATAGATAATTATGAATTACAAGTTTATGTTTGCAGAAACAGCACAGATACTGAAATAATGGAATGGTTTGAAATAATAAATATTGCAGGAAAACAACTGACAAAGCAGGAAATAAGAAACGCTATATATCATGGAACATGGGTATCAGACGCAAAAAGGTATTTCAGTAAAAACAATTCTCCTGCCAAAAACATTGGAAATAGTTTTATAAAAGCGGATTGGGACAGACAGGAAGGTCTTGAGAAAGTAATGAGATGGCATAAAGAAATTGAAAATATAGATACCATAGAAGAATATATGGCAAAACATCAAAAAGATAAAGATGCGAAAGAGCTTTTTGAATATTATGAGGCTATTATTGACTGGATTAATAAATTGTTTAAGTTACGTGAAAACTTGATGAAAGGACAAGATTGGGGCAGGTTGTATAATACTTATTCAAAAAGCGGAAAAAATTATAATAAAAGCAAAATTGAAGATGAAATAGTAAAACTGATTAAAGACGATGAGGTTACAAACCAAAGAGGAATATATGAGTATATATTTGATAGAAATGAGAAACATTTATCTATAAGAAGTTTTGAAATAAATATTAAGAGAGTGGTATATGAAAAACAGAAAGGTATATGCCCTCATTGCAAAAATACAAATAATGAAAAGAAAAAATGGAAGTTTGAAGAAATGGAAGCTGATCATATAAAACCGTGGACAAAAGGAGGAAAAACTATTGAAAGTAACTGTCAGATGCTTTGTAAAGAACATAATCGTATAAAATCTAATAATTAAAGATCCTATCCGAATTCCATCAGCGGATAATAAAGAATTATCCTGCATCCGTCCTACATATTATATCCCTAATTTCCCCAGATTGTCAATAAAAATTTTTCATGTTTTTACAATAATCCTGTTCCGAGGGTGTTTTGCCGTCAAGATTTGGCGTTGTTTTTCAACCGTAACCTGCGTGTAAATCTGTGTTGTCAGTATGGAACTATGGCCCAGCATACGCTGTATATAGCGGATATCCACGTCCTCCTCAAGCAGCAGTGTCGCGAATGAGTGCCTGAACATATGCGGCGTTATATTCCGCTGAATATCAGCTTTGGCGCAAAGGCGCTTTATCAGGAAACGGACGGACTGCTCGGAAATGTGCGACGATAGCCGGTTAACAAAAAAAAAAGCCGGTACTGCGTATACGCTCTGCATCTTCTTCGGCATAGCGTTGTAAAATTGCAAGAACTTCAGGGTTCCCGATTTGTAATATGCGCTCCTTCGCGCCCTTGCCCATGATGCGGATACTGCCGTTTCCAAAATCAATGTGCTGTGTGTTGAGAGAGCATAATTCCGATACCCTCAGTCCTGTAGCAAACAACAGCTCAATTATTGCGGCATTTCTTAAAGCTGTGTTAATTGCGTAAATGGTTTTCGCCTGTTTCAGTTCCTGATACGCGGCGCGTAAAACATTTTCTATTAACATCAGCGGAATTGTTCTGGGCAGCGTCTGTGGAATTTGGAATTTTGTCTTAATCTTTTTCATTGGATTTTCGATCAGGATTTCTTCAAACTCAAGATAATTCAAAAAGGCGCGGATACTTGCGATTTTACGCTTAACCGTTCTTGGAAAATAGATTTTGTGTAGGTATGTAATAAATGCGGAAAGTTCGGCTTTTACGGGAATAGTTTCAGATGTTGTGTGCCGTCTTAATTGTTCAAGGTCAATAGCGTATGCCTTGATTGATTTTGCGCTGAGTTTCTTTTGATATGCACAAAAAGTTAAATAATTTTCAATTGTCTGTTTTAGTGTGGTCATTTTTTACTCCTCTAATAGTAATGTTATAATTTTGTGCGTAAGAGGAATGTTTGTCCAGTTTTATTTATTTTCTTATTATAGTTATATTTCCAAAAACCGCTTTTCCGGTTATGTACAATTCAGGCATTTCGCCTTCTTTTTCATTTATTTCATCCGGTATAAATATTCCTGAAAATACCGGTACTATATTATTTAATATTTTTATATTCTTTGGCAAAACTATTTCTGTTAACCCAAATATTGAATCAACGTTTATTACTGTTTTTCCTTTTGGCAGATTATCTATTATTATCCTGTGTGTCCCGAACAAACTTAAATATTTTCCGCCGTTTCCGTTATTTGATTTAAGATCTGTACTTTTCCAGGAGAATACTGCAAGATGTTTTTCATAATTTTTATTATGCGGTATGATTAATTCGTCATTGTTTTTTTGATTATTTTCTTCTATTACTCTTTCAATAATAATCAGTTCACTGTTTGTCTCAATTTTATTGACATACTCTACTATTCGCTCATATTCCTCAATATTTATTATATTTTTGGAATATTGATCCGATAATTTGTCGAATAGTTTTTCTTTTTCTTCATCTAAATTTATCATAAATGATTATCTCCATTACTTAAAACGATTTTAATATTTCCAAATAATTTTGTCAAGTCGGTACTTATTTTGAATTCTCAAGAAAGTTATTAACCTTTTCATATAATTCTTCTTTTGGATAATACTTGAAATAATGGCCGAAAGCATCTTCACCTTCTAGGCATACAATTTCAACATGAGGATTAATAATGCTTCCCCGATGAGCGTATATTGAAATTGTATTGACCGGAATTACATCATCATCGTCGCATAACACAATCATTACAGGAATAAGCGATTTATTTATACCATCAACAGCGGTAAGTTTTGCCGTTTTTCCGAACAGTTGTTTCTCCAGCGCAATGACTTGGGAGATATTAAATAATAAATGCCGCCGATCTCCGCAACCGCCTGTGCTTCCATTACATCCTGTGTACTGTTGAAACCGGCGAAACTTACAACGGCGTCTACACGATGATTGTAATTAAGCACGGCGCAAACCGCGTAACCGCCCAAACTAAACCCTGCCAACATGACGGGCAATCCGTTGAACACGCTCGTATTTTCAATATAGGTGAGAGCCGCGTCAAGATCGATAACTGCCTGAGATAGGCCGCGCATACTTTCACCTTCGCTCTTGTCAACTCCGGTCATGTTATAGGAAAAAACACGCCAGCCTTTATCAGCCAAATAAATGATTATCCTGTCATATTCATCGGCATAGGAATATATTCCGGGCGAAATGACAACTAACCCTTTGTCATTTTCCCCGCCGTAAATAAACCCCTGAAGCCTGTTTTTTCCGGAATAAAACCACAGCTCTTCGCGGGGATACTCGGCAACCCATGAATCAAAAGGCCCGCCGCCTTCAACTCTTTCAAATACATTTGAATATACTTCCAGCGCGATAATTGTACATCCTGAAAAAATAATGCAAGTAAATATTATAATCACGATTTTAATAATACCGAACTTTTTCATTTTTACCTCACCTGTACGCAAAACCAAGATCAAGCATAACATTCAAACCTAAACCGCTGCGGCCGTTATAAACAAACCCAATCGCAGGTGTAAATACAAATCCTCTTTTTGTTACCAACTGATAGCCGGCATTGGCTTTTGCGATGAATGCCGCTCTTGCTCCTTCGTGAAAAAAGAGAGACAAACCAATTTTAGCGTCCAGAAAAAGTCCGTTCTTGTCTTTTTCCGCCGGTCTTATCGGGATATATTCCACTCCGCTTAAAAGCGAAATCTCAACGCCGGGCAAAGCGCCCCATCCGAAGTTTACGTAAATCTCCGCCGGAACTCCGAGATTGGGTAAAATATACGGCCTCCATATTACATATATGCCGGGAAGTGCGTTATGCAAATTAATGAACATATCGGCAGGATTAAATCTGACAGTCCCCTTCCATACATTTTCCTGTTCCTGTGCAATGCACATAACAGAAATAAAAAGTCCATAAGTAAAAGAAATATTTTTTTCATTTTATATATTATCTTTTTATTTTTCCTGATAAATAATCTTCGATCTTATCATTTTTTATCGTATCTTTTTCATTTCTATACTTTTCGACAAATAATTCATCAAATATTTCTATTAAGGGTTTTATTTTATATGCATTGATTATCTGACCAAATTTTTGGTTTGTATATTTTTCATAAATTCTAAATGTCTTTTCCTGTTCGTCAATTCTAATACTGCCCTGAATATGAATTATGAATTCATTGCCCATATCAATTATTTTTATGCTATATTTTGTTAGAAGCCCTTCTCTTTTTTCGACAATATTTAATTCTTTCTGTATTTTAATAAAATACAAACCGGGTTTTAAAATACTTTCATTAATGTTTTCTTCAAGATATTTTATATCATCTTTACTGTAATCATCCAATATTTTTTTATTTATCCTGTAAAACAATTCAACATTATTGTTTTCTGTATTATTTTTGTTTAACAAATTCTCAAAGGATTTAAATTTTATTCCATCAAGTTCATTCTCCTGTTTTTTCTTTGTTTCATCAAGTTCTTTTTTTGTTTTCTTATCTAATTTTATATTTTTATCAAATTCTTTATATGTAAAAATATTTCTTACATTCATCGGTGTAAGATAAAAATCCTTATTTTGCGTTGTTAGTTTCTCTATTATATCATTCAAAGAAAAAAGTTTTGAATCATCAATTATTACATCAAAAGTTTTTATTTCTTTTTCTATGTCCTTTATAATTCTATCAAAAACATTTACTAATTCCTCCTTTTTCTCAAGCATATTATATTCATTTAAATTGGAAAAATATTTCTTTGTATAATTTGATATTTCCAATGAAATATCTTTTGCAAAAGAAAATATTGACATTTTATTTTTTATTGATATTTTCTCACTTTGTTGAACATGAACAAGAAATATAAGATATTTGTTTACTGCTTTATCAAAGTTTAGATAATATTCAAACGATATTTCTGCCATATTAATACAAGCCTCTTATAATATTATATAACATAATAATAATGTCAATATTGTATTTATATTTGAAAACGGTGTATGAAAAATAATACACCTCATTTATGAAGGGTATATTGTATTTGCCCAAATGACATATAATGTTCCGGTTATAACTTATGCTGCCAGCCCCCTATAAGGCAACGCGTAGCATTGAAAGGGCTGTCAATATGGATCATTTGAATTGAGCCGTAATGCATCTTCAAAGTCTGAGATTGTTTGATCATAGTCTTCATTTTTAAAATTTTATTCTGACTACCTGTCACCAGGTCCCCAATCTCCCTCTAATAAAGAATGTCTAGTTCCGCAAGGACAGATTATGCTTGTTATTGAATTATAACAATTTCTGTAGTTTTTGCAGGACATGCCAGAATTACCAGTCTGACCACATTCACCACAAGTCCAAGACTGGCAGTCATAAGGTTCACCGCAAGCCTTGCAGTATTTGCCATTATTCCCATTTTGACCGCAAAAACAACCCCATCCTTCATAAAAATAAAAACTGTCACAGCGGAAGCCGGTAAAGAATAAAAAGTCTTCATTGTATTTGTTAAACTTGGTGCAGGCAATAATAAAGTCTACTAATGCCCAGATACCAAATCCCCCCAGTGTAAAAAGTTTCCCGCAACCAAACCCGATTTGTTCCCTTATAAATCTATCAACTCCCAAAGACCCCAAAAAAAATGCGGCTAGTAAAAATGAAACTTTATTAACCCGTTTTACCATAGAATTCCTCCTAAATATTACGTTTAAAGCCCATCGGCACATTAATAAATCATACGAGTCATTTTTGCAGGATATACTACAATGTTTATTTGAATCAGGAATAATCACCATTTTTAGGACGTAAATTCCCTGCAATAATACGAATTAAATCTATTAACCAAAGAATACCAACCAAGCCAAATGTTATGAGTTTAAGTATTCCCATCCCAATATAACCTAGATATAATCGGTCAATACCAAGTATACCCAAAAAAAGCGATAATACTATTGCAACTCCTTTGCTTTTCTTCGAGGATGAAACCGTTTCAGGTGAAAAATACGATGTTGCAATTGCCGGATCGTTTATAAGTCTTTCTATTTCTTCACCCAATGATTTCATAAGCTCTCTGTTCCCCTGCGAACCGTCAATATTGAGTATGCCTTTGGCTGCTTTTACCCTACTGGTTATTCCATCTACCTTACCTTTTATATTAGAAATACCAGTAAAAATGCCAGAAGTATTAGCTATATTTTCGACTATAGCCATATTTTCAACCACGTCGCCAACCTTACTGCCTTTAACTTTCTCTTCTTTTGTCTGCCTGATGAATATCATATTCTTTATTGAGGATACCATATTCCAATGCTTGTCTACACCATCAACAAGAATTCCTTGCCCGCCGTATTCATCATTACGCAACTCCATCTCCCCGAATTTATCCTTAAGACGATCTCGCATAAGGTTGAAAAGCTCCTGAATAGGATAATGTCGCTTTACTTCGATAAGTAACGTAATACCACCATCAACAAATTTCATCTTTATTTACCTCGCTCTTTTTGTGATTATTTTAACCTATAATCACGAAGATTTAACCGCCTTTTCCGGGCGATAATATTTGCCAACGGCAAATTTACTTATTTAATCAAGTGCTAATATTTTCTATAGCATCTGTCAAATAATTATCCATACCTGCACAACTGTCGCCTAACGTTCCGGTTGTATGCGAAGCATTTTTACGGAACCCAAACCGCCGAACAGGCAGTTTGCGCATACAATCCTGTTAGGCGACGAAAAAACTTACATCGCACTATCGGACTATGCCGATTAGACTATTGTTTTCTTAACCAATAATCTCTATCAAAAGTATCTGCATACATAATTGCACCTGAAGTAGCTTCGAGAATTAGTGTTCTTGCATCAAATGACATTGTAATGTTAAATATTGATGAATAGCGATCATGGACAATTATTAATTTTGTACCATAAATACCATATGTTGCTTCAGTGCCGCCACTCGTAGTTAATTTTCCATCAGCACTAAAGGTCCATATGACATTGTTAGCCATGTTTGTCCATGTTCCAATAATTGCATATTCATTGATTGTATTTTGTGCCGCACATAAACTAATAACTGCCATCGCCAATACAAAAGAAACAAAAACCTTTTTCATACAAAATTCCTTTACGGTGTTAATGTCTCCGTAGACATATTTTAAAATTTCCTATGAAAGTCTAATTACAAAATATATAATTGCCTCTGTAAGACGAGTAAACTATGTTCACCATTAATAATTAAAAAAACTCTATTCGCGCCGAAGGCACATTCTCTTGTTTTTAAAATCATAAATTCAAAACCTTTGGTTATGTTTCAATCGTATATATCTTCAAGTTTCTTTGTTGCCTAACTCCTTTTATGTAAAAAATTTTCAAACCACCCATACAGGCAATTTCTCAGACCATATCAATATCTGATAAAAAATATAATAGACCATATAATGGACATTGTCAATCAATTTTTATTTAATATTTATAAAAAATCGAAAAAAACCTAGAAATTAATGTAAAATTATTGATAATTGAATATACTTCACAAAATATGTCGGATATTACGTTAAAAATAGTTAAATAAAATGAGCTAAATATTATTAAATAGATCATAAAATGATCTAGCAAAAAGACAGTTTTATACTGTTTAATAATTGTGAAAAAAATTGACAGGATATTTGCAGAAAATGTCGCAAAGTATAGAAAGAAAAAAGGATTTTCCCAATACGATTTAGCCCAATCAAGCGGTATAAGCAGGGGCATGATAAGTCATTATGAAAGAGAGGGAATGTTTCCCCCCGCAGACCGTCTGCAAGCCCTTGCCGATTCTCTTGAGATTCCCGTTTACAAACTGTTCAAACAGCCGGAGATAGATCAGTCTCCCGACACTGAGCTTTCTGACATTGATCCCCGAAGCGTTAAAAAATTACGCGACATTCTTTCCCTGCCCGCTGATGACCGGGGCGATCTGTACCGTATACTGAATAAAATGATTCGAAAAAATCAGCTTGAAAGGCAAAATCTTGAAGCGTTGAATATCGTGAAGCAGAAAAATAAAAAATAAAAAAAGTTATACTGATTTCCTCTACCGCTTAAACAACTCCTTCAACTCATCATGACTCATCCGCGCAATCCACGACTCGCCTGATGCGATTGTCATATCCGCGAGTTCCTGTTTGCTGGCGATCATCGCGTCTATTTTTTCCTCAAAGCTGTTCTTTGTGATGAAGCGGTGAACAAAGACAGTTTGTTTCTGCCCGATGCGGAAGGCGCGGTCTGTCGCCTGATTTTCTACGGCGGGGTTGTACCACAGATCGTAGTGTATGACGCGGCTCGCGGCTGTCAGGTTAAGTCCAAGGCCGCCGGCTTTCAGGCTGACGAGCATTATCCGCGCGTCTTTTTCATTTTGAAAACGGTCTACGGTTTCTGTGCGTGTTTTTTCGTTGAGGCCGCCGTGGTAGATAAGCGCCGATTCGCCCAGTTCTTTTTTAATTATGCGCTGGAGACAATCAAGGGTTTCTACATACTGACTGAAGACGAGAGCCTTTTCCCTGTTCGCGAGAATCTCTTCAAGCAGGGTAACAAGAAGCTGCGATTTTCCGGAAAGTTCTGCCAACGCGGGGCTTTCCTTGTCATACACTCGCGGATGATCGCAGATCTGTTTGAGCGAAGTGAGAAGCGAAAAAATCAGGGATGAGCGTTCTTTTGGGTCAGTCTTTTCTGATTTTATTATCGATTCGGCTACAACATTTTCGTATAAGGCCGCCTGTTCCTTTTCAAGAACCGCGTATTCGTTCGTAACGATTTTCTCAGGCAGGTCCTTGATGATATTCTTGTCCGTTTTTAATCGGCGCAGAAGAAATGGCGATGTGATCTTCCGCAGGGCCTCCGCTTGTTCACGTTTTCGCATAACTTCGATGGGGATGCGGTACTGTTCCCTGAATTTTACCGCGTCCCCCAGATAGCCGGGCAGGATGAAGTCGAAAAGTGAGCGAAGGTCTTCAAGGCGGTTTTCGACAGGAGTCCCCGAAAGAGCCAGCCGGTACTGGGAGCGAAGCTGTTTTACGGTACGCGAAACTCTTGTCTGCGAGTTTTTCATCAGGTGCGCCTCGTCAACTAACAGCAGGGAAAACGCCTCTTTCCTCAATTTTTCCTCGTCGCGAACGGCGGTTTGGTAGGTAGTGAGAAAGACATCGCTCTTGCGATCAAGGCGGCGGCGGTTTCCGTGATAACGCGAGACGCGCAATGACGGCGAAAAACGCGACAGCTCTTTTTCCCAGTTGTTGAGAAGGGCGGCGGGGGCGATGACAAAGGCTCCGTTTTTTAAAAGTTTTTCTTCCTTGAGCCGGAGTATCGCCGCGATAGACTGAATCGTCTTTCCAAGTCCCATGTCGTCGGCCAATATACAGCCAAAACCGGAAAGTAAAAGGGAGCAGATCCAGTTGTAGCCGAGTTTTTGATAGGGCCGAAGACGGGCGTTAAGTGAAATGGGAATGGGAAAGTTATGTTCACGAAAAATATTGTCGATGGTTTCACGCGCGTCAAAGGCAAGACATGAGTCGCCTGAAAAGTGGGCTTTCAAAAAATCATTGACGTTAGGTGAAGCGCTTTTTGCTTTTTTAAGGAGGCGGGAAAATTCCTCCGGGTCCATTTTTACAAAGCCGTCCCTGAAACGGACAAGGGCGCGTTTTTCCTTTACAAGCTTGTTGAATTCCGCAATCGTTATAACTTCATCGCCAATCGCGATCTGCCACTGAAAATCCACAAGCGCGTTTAAATCGAGATAACGCACCAATGAGCCGGCTGTGTTTGCCTTGATCACAAGCCGCGGTTTTAATTCTTTTGCGAGGGCTTTTGGAAGATTGACAGTCATGCCGAGGCGCGTTAAAAGCGAAGACGCGGAATCGAGGAAGGCGGCAAGGCGCGAATCGGAGAGAGAGACTTTTTGAGTGTGCATGAGTTGTTGAATCTCAGGCAGATAATTTGACAGGGCGACAGGCGCGCGCAGTATATCAATGTCACTGCATTTTGAGATAGGCGTCTTTGTGGTGATACCGTCTTCATCTTCGGTGATCACGTCCATTGAAAGCGAAAAGTCAAGGACAAATGAGTCGGTGTTCCGTTTTGACGCGTCCCTTATCGTGAGCGCGTAACGGTAAGCTGAAAAATTTATGTGAAGGACAGAGAGCCAGCGGTCTATGGCGGCGGGAAGGGAGCGCTGAGCCGGAGTGGAAATGTCAATATAGAGTCCCATAAAAAACAAATTCAAAAGTCTTCGGTACTCGTCGTCTCCCTCTTTTTTCAATTTATCCTGAAAACTCATAAATTTGCGCCTGACCCATTCGTTTAAAAACGCGCAGGAAATGATATCGACGACGCTTCTTCCGCTTGTCAGCTGACGTCCTGTAGAACTTACCTGCTTTTTTTCAAGATTGATCTTGAAAAGCACGGGAGTTTCAAGCATACCACATTCAAGGGATGCGGCGGCGTTCAGCATATCGGGAATGGGAGGCAGCGTTTCAAAGGGCCGCCAGACGATTTTCAATGTCTCATCGTCAACTAACACGTAGGGGATAAAGGCGCAGGCGCAGCAGACGAGATTCAGCAACTTGAACAGATAAAAAAGAAAACTGTAGGAAGCCGTTCCGTCATCTGACGAAAATTGCACAAAATACTCAAAGGCTTCGTATAGCGAGTAACGCTTTTTCTCTCCGTTGACATCCTGCGCCTGCAGGACAGGTTCAACTCCGGGAACAAGGCTGGGACAGTGAACCGTCCAGTGCGAACGCGAAAAATCTCTCTCAATCTGCGGCAGTGTCTCCTCATCAATCTGCGCCGATTCCCACTCCTCACAGCTTGCGCAGAGGTGGTAGAACTCCGCAAGCACAGCGGCGAAGTCCCTCTCGCAGAATGGCGGCGAAGGAGGCAAAAGGGAAGTGATAAGCTGTCCGCAGTGCGGAATTTCCTCAAGCGGCAGAATATTTTCACGCGTTTTTTTTGTCTTCTCCTGAGACATTTTCTCTTTTTTTGCAAACGTTACGGTAAAAGGCTGGGCGATACTGTGAACAGCCGCTTTCCCGAAACGCGCCTCAAGGTCCATACCGCGCAGACGGAAAAGTATGTGCGGGTCAGAATCAATTTCCCTTGCGATAATGTAGTAGAGGGCGGCCATGTGCTTGCAAGGGTCTCCGTAATCGGGACAGGAACAGGAGCGCTTCATTTCCCGCCAGCGCTGTGGAATAAGATTTATCCCCTTTTTTTTCAGCTTAAGCAAAAACTCTTCCGGCAGTTCCCCGGATGCAATGCGCGTCAGCAGATAGGGATCTCTTTCGATCATTTTGTAAACCTGATCCGCTTCTTTTAACGGCGGGAAACCAATCGTTACGCGATAAAAAGGGCTGTAGTTTCCTTCGACCTTCGCGGCGGCGCGTCCTTCCGTAAGTTCAAGTGAAAGCACCCTGCCTGTATTGGCGTAACGCCTTCCCCGCTCAAGCCGCTCTCCCATTTGGTAGCTGTCAAGAACGTCGATGAACCATTTGCCCCAGGGCGTTACGCCAAAACGACTTTTCATGAGGGTG
>JGI24697J35500_11274948_pt1 | contig 17768 bp, 20 predicted proteins | sample TergutMp193P1_FD_35500 | JGI IMG/M metagenome (IMG submission 35500) | reverse complement strand
CCGCGCCAGTATATCAAGTTCCTCATCGGGGATTTGGTCAAGGCGGGTAATTTCCCTGCCGTATTTTTGTGAAATCTGAAAAAGCCAGACAAGCGTGCTTTTTGCTATCAGCACCGTCTTGGGCATCCAGTCCTGATCGGGACTGAAGCGCTCATATTCATCAAGACCGGCGAAGGTTAACACCTCGCTGGGTCCCGGCCCCAAGAAACTGGGCTTGTCTTCCTCGTTTATAACATCAAGGCTCATGAGGAGACGCGCCATGAATTTTGAAATGAGGAGCCCCCAATGTCTCCTCATATAATCAAGCTGTCCGAGAAGGGAATCGGGGTAAGCGATTGCGGGGGAGCGAAGGAAGTCCCAGAGGTTCATACCGTCAGGGCCAAAGACGGGCATCTCTTTCAGGTGCGCCTTCAGTTCCTCAATCGCGTCAGGGTAGACGGTTTTCTGGGCGAGGTCTTTATCATCAAATAAAAATTTGAAAGGTTTAAAGGCCGGATTGAGATTCGCGATAGAAAGAAGCATTGTCTCTTCGATGGAAAGGGCGCGGCAGCTTTCTCCGGCTTCCTTGCTTTTCAGGTATTCATCAACCTTTTTTTCGCCAGTGTACACCGGTCTGGGTGGAAACTGCCCGGAAAATGTCTTCAACAGGCCGCCTGTTTTATCCTCGCCAAGATTAGTTTCCAGCCTGTCAAGCGCGGTCTCAAAAACATCGGACTGTACCTCCTCACGGTAAAGGGCGACGACAAAGTGCAGTATTTCATCAATTAGCCCCATCGCGTAAAGCTGTCCGGCTTTAATGAAACGCTCAGGATGCGCGGGGTCTTGTTTTGAATTGAATTTAACCGCCAATTCCCGCGTCTGTTTCATGTCGGTAAGAACCACGTTTCCGGTGAGGGAAAAAAGACTGTCCCTTAAACCATATTCCTGACGGACATCGCGGTTAATATGGAACTCCATGCGGGCCTTGCGGGTCTTAGCCCAGTGCGTCGAATCGTTTTCCAGCTTATCAAGTTTAATTCTTATCCTTTCCATGGAGGCTCCTTTCTACCGCAACAATGACTAAATTATAGTATAAAACAGAAGAATTTGCATAGTAGTTGCTGTATAATGAAAAAAGGTGACTGTCACCTTTTAGGAGATTATTTATGAAAATGAAAGTAATGTTTCTGATTTTGTTTACGGCGATTCTGGCCTTCAGTTGCAGCCGCAAAATAGATGGGGAAGAAATCGCCGCCTATCAATTTCAAAGGAGCAGTTCCAGTGACAATTCGGTTGTTTACCGGAAGGCAGCACCATCCCTTGAAATGTCAGATCAACACGAGATGATAGCAGAGGAAGAATCTACCGGAGATTCAATGTCTGCGGATCTCAGTAACGCAGAGCGAAAACTGGTAAAGCGTGCGGAGGTCAAAATCAGGGTAGATAATCTTGAGGCGGCGGATGCTTCCGTTGCCGATATATTGAAAAGATACAATGCTTACGCGGCATCAACGAACATTATGGAAAACGCCAATTATTATTCTTTGCGAGTACCATCGCCAATGTACGATATTTTTCTTGGCGAGATGAACGGCATAGGCAGACTGATAAACCGCTCGGAAAGCACAGAGGATGTGACGCTTCGCTACTATGACCTTGAAGGACGTCTGGAAACAAAGAGGGAACTGTTAAGAACTTTTCAGGCCTATTTAAGAAGAGCAAATAACATTGAGGAGATTCTTGAGGTAGAGACGCGGATATCGGAATTGCAGTACGAGATTGATGGAACGGGAAAGCAGCTTCGTGATCTCGCAAACAGGATAGACTATTCTACAATTGAACTGACTATTCTTGGACCGGCAGCGGCTTCACCAAACCGGAATTTAACCTTTGGCGAAAGAATCAAACAAATGTTCAGTAATTTTGGCGCTTTTCTTTCAGGGATGGGGGTGTTCATTTTAGGTTTCATTATCTATTGCATTCCCGTTTTATTATTGGCGCTTTTCTTATTCTGGCTGCTTTTTGGCAGAGTTGGCTTGTTAAAAAAACTCTGGCGCGTTGTAATGGGGAAAAAGCAGGAAACTTAAATTGAACATTGTTCAATTACGTCAATCTATCTACACTTACGCCGAGGCCGCCTTCTCCCGCTCCGGCGGCCCGGGCGGTCAAAATGTAAATAAAGTCAACACAAAAGTAACGTTAAGATTGCGCCTTGGCGAAATAGCCGGACTCTCAGAAACGGAGATGGAGCGGTTAAAGTCGTCTCTCGCAAACCGCATTTCCAATGACGGTGAAATTGTCATCACCTCGGACGAAGAACGCTCCCAACGAATCAATCTGAACAAGGCGTATTGTCGAATGGAAACCCTCATAGCCACAGCGGCAAAGCTCCCCAAACACCGCCGGCCTACAAAGCCTAGCAAAGCTGCCAAGGAAAGGCGGCTTCAGTCAAAGAAGCGGCTGTCCCAGAAAAAGGCGGAAAGGACGCAGAAAAGTTTCACGTGAAACAAAGCATGCGCCATTAAAACGGCGCATGCTTTCACGATAGACGACATTAAAACGTCGTCTATCGCAGCGGTTTACGGCTGACCGCTTAAGCGGTCAGCTCACATTCCGCCTGCGGCGGAACGTCGTAAACCGCCATACAACAATTAACCGCACCCGAAGGGTGTCTCTTAAGTAAATTTAACATGACGTAGCGCAAATACAATCCTTTTTTTAACTAATGCGCGAGGACTTTAGTCCGAGCAGCGCGCACCGAAGGGTGTAGATAAGAAAATTCTTAACGTTGTAGCACAAGAAAACGTAATTACGACGAATAAACGCGATGTATCCTTTAGGATACCGACACAACAACAAAACGCACAGCGTAGCTGTGTAGATCAGTGATTCAGCACGTTGTAGCACAAGAAAACGTAATACGACGAATAAAAACAAGGTATCCTTTAGGATACCGACAGTGCGCAATTGCCATTAAAACGGCAGATACCTTACCGATGACTGATTATAACTTTTGAATATTGACTTTTAATCTACTGAATCCATTGCCAAAAACAGTATAGGCCAATTTACAAGTGTTGTTGCAGTTAAGACCGGAAATATATTATCTAGTCGTACTGAAAAATAAAAATTATGTTCGCCGGCCAGATTCTTATACCCGCTTTCCAGGATTAAAAAAGAATTACCATAATAGCGACACGCGAATCTCAATCCGGTAGTAAAAGTTACGCTATTTATATCAAGCGAATTAAAATTATGGAGGGTCAGCCAATTTACAGAAACAACAGGCCCAAAAGATAATATGTTTGTATTATCCTTTTTAAACGCATCAAAAATAGACCAAGACAACCCTGCATTCACAAAGGTCATCGTTTGCGAGTTATCAAAAAATTATAGAAATATTTTGCTGGATTAATTTCCAATTCAAGTCCGGTTGTCAGATATCTAAAGTATAATGCATATAAATCAATTGATAATAAATACTCACTTCTATTGGCGCTTGACTGTCCAACTACACCAAACGCTCCATAAAATGGGAAAAATTCAAAATCGGAGCTTTTTCCCTGTTGCGGCGGGGTTGTTTTTTCTCTTTTAAAATAAGCACTATAAAGCCTATTATTTTGATTTTCATAAATTGTAATTGAAATCTCCGACCCTGAAGCATATTCATTAAGACGACCATTCTTTATTTCACCATTATAAACGATTTGTGTGTAATAATATCCACCGCCTATTATATTGAGTTTACCTTCAGACGTCTCAAATTTCCCCCGTATGGTCACTTCAAGCAGAAAATTAAGATCTTCGTCTATAACAATATGGTCATGATCCTGACTGTCGGAGTTATAATACCAATATTCGCCTGTAATATCAGCCGGGAATACCCATGCGGCACAACAAAAAAGGAAGATAAATAATAACGCCTTCATTTTTACCATGTTTTGATATTATATAACGCGCTTGTCTCTTTGGTAAATATGAGGCGGGTGACTGACACGAGTTTCACGTGAAACACACGCCAAAAGAATGCAAGTCGTGTTTTTCATAAACAACCATTTGATAAAAGAGATAGCTTGTATTATACTTTGGGTAGAAACATTTGTTTATTATAGTTAACCATTGGTAATAAAAAAGACCGTCACAGTAGCCACTAATTAAGACACACAATACATTTTACAAGGACAGAAAAATATGGAAAACGCGTTGGTGTCAATTCTAAACATGATCTACGAGATTCGCGGATATAATGTCATGCTAGATAGCGATTTGGCACGATTGTACGAGATTGAAACAAAAACCTTAAACAGGGCCGTTAAAAGAAACCTGGATCGATTTCCTGATTTTTTTATGTTTCAATTAACAGAAGATGAATTTGATTCTTTGAGGTACCAAATTGGTACCTCAAAGGAAGGAAAAGGCGGGAGACGTTATTTGCCTTTTGCTTTTACCGAGCATGGCGTTCTTATGCTCTCCAGTGTTTTAAATAGCAAGAAAGCTATAAGCGTAAACATTGAAATAATGGTAACGTTTATCAAACTGCGTCAGTATGCGCTTTCACAAAACGGAACAGATGAGCAAATAGCCGAACTGCGCAAGCTTCTCATGCTCTATATTGAGAAAAATGATAAGCGCGTAAATGATATTATTATCGCTTTGAACAATCTCATTGAGAAACCTAAGGAAACCAAAAAGATCGGTTTTTGTACGGATTAGCTTGAAAAACCAATCTTACTTCACCGCCTGCAGCGGAACGTCGTAGATCGCCATAAATGACTGACACCAAATCAAAGTCCTTTTTCACGTGAAACATATATAAAGGCATAGATTATGTTAGGGGGCTGGGTTTACGGATTTTCGCCTATTTTCCTATACTAATTGTATCATTTGTTATTTCATCTTTTTCATAATACGGTTCTAAATTATAGCTATAACACCAGCCTTCCATGCCAAAATTTGTTTTTATTTTGCAACTTGGCATTTCAGACATTTCTTCTTCTAATTCCAATAATTGAACAACTGTCCCTGCTTTTAAATAATAAACCTCATTTTCTTCTTCATTCTCATCCGGTTGCTTAAAATATATGATAATATATTCTTCATCATTATTAGTATCTTCATTTATTATAATTTTATGAGTTGGATTGAAGTTATATGCCTCAACTTTTGTATATGTTCCTCCCACAGTTCTGGCATCATTTTCAACTATTGGCCATTCTTGAAAACCCGCGTCTATTTCTTTTAAAATATTAATATCTCCAGAGTTGCTCATTATTTTTATTTCATAGCCCTTAATCGAGTTATAAAATCTATCCCTATAAAATAACCTATAAATATTTGAAGATATATGCTCGATTTTATATATATCGTCCCACCCATTCCCAAAAGCTGTTGTAAAAGAAAGAACCCTGTTGCCGCAATCTATAGTTAAAGAACAATACTCAATTCCATCCAAAACATACTTTCCAGACAATTCATAAATACTGTTCAGGAAGCCTTTTTCTATCTTTTCCACTGCAGTATTATCATTTTGATTTCCTTCAAAGTAAAAATTATCATCATTTTCTATATTTGGATATTTTTCATTAACCTTTTTATTACTTTCACAACCCGAAAACAAGAGAACAATAAAAAAACTTATTATTACAAATTTCATCTTTACGGCGAAAAAACCAGCCTTACTTCGCTGCCGTTTTGGGTTTTTGAGAGAAGTTCAAGGTTGTTGTTAGCCAGTTTCCACGAATAGGCATTTTGCATATAAGTAAAGAAATCGTGTTCTGTGAGATTTTCCGGCTCCAAAAAGGTAGCCATCAGGGTTGAGCGTATAAGCATTATGTTGATAGCCTGATTATCGCCCAATGTGTAAGGTGCGGAATAGCGGTTTGGAGCTCCCACTCCGCTGACGGTTTGTGCGTCAAAGTTCACCGTGAAAAAGTTTTTTATCTCTTCCGGCAGTGTGTTCCTGTTAAAAAGAGTGTTTCTGTCGGCAACATAAACCTCGATCAATTTCCATTCGATTCCTTCTATGGTCGACGGGCTTGCGACATTCGTGCCGGTAGACGAAGGATCAGAAGTATTACCGCTGACGTCCCGTAACCCGGACGCGCTTGCGTTCGAACTTGCATAGCTAACCATTAAAGCGGCAGTAAATAAAAGTGAAAATATTTGCTTATTCATCTTTGGCTTTATCCCCTTACGCCATTATATAGTGTTTTTTCTTTTAATTACTTTTAATTATAAAGAAAACACCATTTTTACTTCGTCGCTATCTTCGGTTTTTGAGTAAAGTTCCAGCTTTTTATTAACCAGATTCCATTTATAAACATTTTTCAGGTAAACAAAAAAATCATTTTCCCTGAGTTTTTCCGGCTGTTTTAGGGGAGCCAACGAAGTTGAACTTACAGGATTCAGACTGATAGCCTGATTTGCGCCCAGTGTGTACGGCCCTGAGTAGAGGTTCGGCGCTCCTTTCCCGCTGACACTTTGTGCGCCAAAGTTAAAGGTAAAAATATCTCCGGCATCTTCGTTGGCCAGCTTACTCCGGTCAAAAATAATGACTCTGTCACTAACATTGACCTCGATCAACTTCCAGTCTTTCCCGGAAACCTCCGAAAACCTCGGCGTACCGGTACAGCTAATTATTACAGCAATAACCAGCACAAGTAGAAAATATTGTTTCTTCATATCGATCCCTCTATACATCATTATATGTTATTTTTATTTTTTTTAACAGTATGTTTTTTAATTTTAAGAAATTTGATATTAAAAAGAAATTGCATTACTGTCATTCACTTTTCATGGAAAGGCAGCTGTTCTTGAGTATCCTCATTTTGAGGAGTATCCTCTTTAGCTGCAGTTTCAATATCGATTTCTGTTCCGGCAGTATCCGCGTCTTCTTTGACAATTCTATCAAGCCCAATCACGAAATCGGGCTTGTCGATACTAAGCAAGCGCACGCCTTGCGCGGAGCGTCCCATTACGCGGACTTCTTTCACTTTCAGTTTGATGGACTTGCCTTGGCTGGTAATGCACATTATGTCCTCATTATCCAGCACGCTGACACATCCGACAATTTCGCCGGTTTTTTCGGTTACCGTGTAGATTTTCTGGCCGCCGGTTCCGCGCCCGTGCGAGGTGAACTCGCTGAAATCGACGCGCTTGCCGTAGCCGTATTCGGAGAGGATCAGCATTTTTTCGACTTTTTCGGGCGGACGGCCCTCGCCTGTGTCTACACGCATCAGTCCTGTCAATTCATCGCTTTTTGAGAGCTTCATGCCGGAAATGCCGCGGGAAGAGCGTCCCATCGCGCGGACGTGATCTTCGTGGGTGCGCAGTGCCTGTCCGCGGCGCGAAATCAGCACAACCTCGTCGCTGCCCTTTGTCAAAAGTGCGCTGACCAGTTTGTCGCCTTCATCGAGGTTAATCGCGACTATGCCTCTCGTTTTTGCGTTGACGAACTCGCTCGTTTTTACCTTTTTGACGACGGAGCGGGCTGTCCCCATAAACAGGTACTCGTTGTCGCTGAAATCTTTGAGCGAAACTATTGCGGTGATGTCTTCGTTGGGCGAAACGGTTAGCAGGCTCTTGATGTGGGAGCCTTTACTGGTGCGGCTGCCTTCCGGCAGTTCGTGGACTTTCATCCAGTAGGCCTTGCCCGCGCTGGTGATGAACATGATGTACTCGTGTGTCGATGCGACGAAAATCTGTTCGACAAAATCGTCCTCGGCGAGTTTCGCGCTCTGCATTCCCTTGCCGCCACGGCCCTGATTTCGGTACGCGGAAACCGGAACGCGCTTTACATAACCAAGGTTTGAAATCAGGATCATCATCTCTTCTTTTTTGATAAGGTCTTCGATGTTGATGTTTTCCACTTCTCCGGCGACAATTTCTGTGCGGCGTTTTTCGCCGTATTTTTCGGCAATTTCCCGCGTCTCGTCTTTGATTACGCCGCGCAGTTTTTTATCGTCGGCTAACAGGGATTTGTAGTAGGCGATGCGTGTTTTCAGCTCGGCGAGTTCCTGCTCGATTTTTTCAATTTCAAGGCTGGTGAGCCGACCGAGTCGCATTTCGACGATTGCCTCGGACTGCGCTTCGGAGAGCAGGAAGCGTTCCTGCAGTTTGAGCCGCGCGGTTGCCACGTCGCGGCTGGCTTTGATTATGGCGACAACTTCGTCAATGTTCGCCAGCGCGATGATTAGCCCTTCGAGGATATGGGCGCGTTCTTCGGCCTTGCGTAAATCGTAGCGGGTGCGGCGCGTTACCACTTCGACACGGTGTTCTACAAAGTAGTGGATCAATTCTCTCAATGTGAGACACTGTGGCTTGCCCTTGACCAGCGCCAGATTGATGATTCCGAAGGAAGTTTGAAGCTGTGTGTTCGAGAAAAGCTGATTGAGAACGACTTTGATTATCGCGCCTTTTCTTAATTCGATGACTACGCGGATGCCCTCACGGTCTGATTCGTCATTTACGTTGGCGATGCCGTCAATAACTTTGTCACGCGACAGTTGGCCGATTTTTTCAATCAGCAGGGCTTTGTTGACGTTGTAGGGGATTTCGGTAAAGACGATTTTTTCCTTGCCCTGCTTGGTGGTTTCAACGTTGAACTTGCCCCGAACGAGGAGTTTTCCTCGCCCTGTTCTGTAAGCGTCGCGGATGCCCTGCCGCCCGAAGATTATGCCGCCTGTGGGGAAGTCAGGCCCCTGCACAAAGCGCATCAGATCGTCGTCGTTCATTGCCGGGCTGTCGATAAAGGCGCAGATTGCTTCGCAGATTTCGTTCAGGTTGTGGGGAGCCATGTTTGTCGCCATACCGACGGCGATTCCGCTGGAGCCGTTGATCAACAGGTTGGGGATGGCGGAGGGCAGGACGGCCGGTTCGTTGAAAGATTCGTCGTAATTGGGGACAAAGTCTACGGTCTCTTTCTGGAGGTCCTGCAGCATTTCGTCGCCGATTTTGGAGATTTTTGCCTCGGTGTAGCGCATGGCAGCGGGCGGGTCGTTGTCTATTGAGCCGAAGTTTCCCTGCCCTTTAATCAGCGGGTAGCGGAGGGAGAAATCCTGCGCCATGCGCACGAGCGCGTCATACAGCGACAGGTCGCCGTGCGGGTGGTACTTACCCATTGTCTCACCGACGATGAGGGCGCTCTTTTTTGTCCCGCCGTTCGGACGCAGTCCGAGGGTGTCCATTGCATAGAGCAGGCGTCTGTGTACTGGTTTTAGCCCGTCGCGGACATCGGGCAGGGCGCGGCTGACAATGACCGACATCGCGTAATTGAGGTAGTCTGTCTTTACTTCGTCTTCTATCGCTATGGGGATTACTTTACCCAAGGGCAATTCCGCAGGTTGTCCGCCAGGCGGAACGCCGGTTTTGTCAGTATCAGCCACTTTTTGTATCCTTAAATCACGTAAATCAATATTATATTGATATTTATTATACAGATTTTGACAGATTTAGTCAAAAGGCAGGAAGCTTCTCTTGCCTTTTCAATTGCGGTGACTAACAATTAATAAAGGATTATATACAGGAACAGGAAATTATTGGCGAGCTAAAAAATATAAATAGTACTCTTGGCGGAATGCTGGAAATAATGAAAAACCCTCAGAAAAACAAGGTTATGCAGGTGTTTTAGGTTGCCGGTGCAGGCGTTGGCGTTCTCGGTGTTATAACTATAGCGGATATAATTAGAAAATGGATTACCGGAGGTTGAGTATGTTTTTTGAATTAATTATTGCAATTTCTTTGACTATTCTTGGTTTCTCAATTTTTTTCATTGCTCGTAGTCTTAGAAAAAGTAACTTTGAGTAGCACTGAAATTTTTTCCCTCTATTAAATCTAGTTATCAAAAATAATCTGATCTAGTTTTTTGTTTTCTTCCTCTAATATCTTAATTTGATTATTTTGTTTTTCTACTTCCAATTCCAGTATTTCTTTTTGATATTGCATTTTTTTCAACTCGTGTTTGTCTTTAGTAATTTTATATATAAATGAAAATAGTATCGCCGGAGCTATAACAAGCGTAGATATTATTGCGACAATTCCCGTGATTTCCACTTTTTCTCCTTTGAATTGTTATGCGTTATTACACCGGGCTTTTTCACGTTCGGCGACTGTCTGTCCTAGTTTTTTCAGTGCTTCTTTAAAATCTTCGTCTTCTATTGCGTCATAACTCTGTATGGCAGGCTCGTCTGCCCGATCGGTCGGCTCTTCAATGACGCGGCTTTCTGTACGTTTTTCAATGTTTTCAACTTTCGCTTCTTCTTCCTGCGGCGGTTTACCGCTGTCAAGTATCAGGGATATTCCCGAAATATCCATCTCCGGAAAACGGAGACGGAAATCGTTGAGCAGTTTGCTTTGCTTTGTCTGGAGTATCTGTTTCCAGCCGGGATGATCCATTTCAACTAACAAAATGCCCCTGTCAATGTCTTTGATGCGGGAATGTGCCGCAGCTGCGGCAATTCCGTTTTTGGCGGTGATGTCTTCCCATGAATCAAAAAGTTTTGTGTATTCATGGGCTTTTTCCACAAACCGTTTGTCAAAGAGCACTGAAAGTATGTCTCCCACCGTTTTCATGTCAAAAGCATATCACGAATCTTATCAACTTTGAAGGCTTACCTGCCCGCCGTTCACGTTATAAACCAGAGTGCCCTCTTTTTGATAACGCTGATACGGCTCTTCGGGGAGGAAGGTGTAAAAGGCCTGATCGTAGGCGGGCATTACGGAGAGGAACCTGCGGCGTTTTTCACCGTCCATTTCAAGGAGGACATCGTCGAGTAACAGCACGGGATTAAGACCCGTCATTTGGGAAAACCGCAGTGTTTGCGCGGCGCGGAGGAGCAGGGCCAAAAGCCGCCGCTGTCCCGTGGATGCCTTTCCGGTAAATTCCGAGCCGTTATGTGCAAAAACATAGCGATCACGGTGCGGCCCGGAAAGCGAAAGACCGGCTGCCATATCTGCGGCGCGCCTCTCCTGTAAAAGAGCAAGAGCGTTGTTTTCTCTTTTCCATGAGCGGATATACTGCACGTCTATTCCCGCTATGCCGGAAACTTCTTCGTAGAGCGGACCGAAGACGCCGGAAAATTGCCGCGCCGCGATTTCGCGCTTTTCGATTAATTTTTGTCCGTACATGGCGAATTGCGGGTCGAGGGCATCCAAAACTCCTTCGGGCCTGCCGTCAAATTTACGCTGAGCAGAATCGCGAAGTGCGGCGTTACGCGATTTTAAAACATGGCGGAAGCGGCGCAGGTCTTCAAGATAGACAGTATCGTAAAGGCTCAAGGTTTGATCGAAAAACCAGCGCCGCCGTTCGGGACTGCCGCTTACAAATTCCATATCCTCATGGCAGAAAACGATTGTCGGCGCTATCGAAAGAAGTTCCCTGCGGTCTTCGGCGCGCTTGCCGTTGATAAAGACCGACTTTTTTCCCTTTTCAAACTTAACAAGTATCTTATCATTGACAGACTGCGTTATTTTTACTTCTGCGGAAAAATCTTTCTCTCCGTTACGCGCTATTTCACTGTCGCGGACGGTGCGGAAGGACGAAGCGTAAGCGCAAAAATACAGGGCTTCCAGAAAACTTGTTTTTCCCTGGCCGTTTTCACCTACCAGAAAAACATCTTTCGCCTCTGTGAGAATTTCCGTATCGGCGATGTTTCTGAATGCCGTTGTCCGCAGAGAAGAGAAAAACATCTATTAAGACTGCATTGGCATTACAATATGGAAAAAGTCTTTTTCCGGAATGGGTTCTATGGTTATAGCCTTTGTCGCGCTGCTGAAACGGATTTTGATTTCGTCGTCTGTCATTGCTTTAAAGGGCTCTTCCAGATAGCGGTAATTAAGAGCTATTGTTATTTCCTCACCGTCGTATTTGCAGGGAATTTCATCATCTACTGTTCCAATTTCGCTTTCTTCGGAATAAACAGCCATTTTGCCGGATGATATGCCAAGGTAAATTCTGTGCGATTTTTTATCTACCATGAGAGAAACACGCCTAAGGGCGTCCGTCATTTCATCACGTTTCACAGAAAGAGAAAATTCCTGATTTTCTGGAATTACTTTTTTGTAATTTGGGAAGGATCCCTCAATTAAAACCGAAGAAAATTGATAAGACGCAAAATTAATGAATATCATTTTATCGTCTATTGAAATATTAACGAGTCCTTCATCTCCGGACCTTTTTATGATTGTGTTCAAAATTTTAGGGGGAATTATTATCCCCTGAAAATCTTCAATTTTATTATTTACGGGCTTTCCTACAAAGGCTAAACGTCTCCCATCGGTAGCGACCATATTTATTCTGCCTTCACTTTTTTCCATAAAAACGCCGTTCATAAAATAGCGGGTTTCGTCATCTGAAACAGCAAAAACACTTTGTTGAACCATCTCTCTGAAATCTTTTATAGGCATTTCAAAAAAAGGAGAATTAGAAACAGGGAATTCAGGAAATTTTTCTGATGCCATACTTTTAAGTTTGTATTCCGGCTTTTTTTTGGTAGTTGGCTTTATAAAAGCAACATTTTCATTTTGTGAAAATTCTATTTCATCGTATGGAAATGAACTCAAAATCCCTAAGAATTTATCTCCATAAACCATTGCGGTTCCACTTTCAATTACATTGACAGGAATCTCTGTCTGAAAATTTACCTTCATATCCCTAGCTTTTATTATAAGACGGTCCTTATCCGCTTCGAGATATATATTAGATATTATCAAAATAGCGTTTTTTGAGGATATAATTTCCTGTGCTATGGAAATTTCTTTGAGAATTATCTCTTTATTACATGTAAACTTCATATTTTACTCTCCTATTTATATGAATTTATATATATAATAATAGTAATAATAAGCGGTTGTAAATGTGTAAAACACACTTATTTCCGTATATTATATACACTTACATATTTCAAAAAACACGAACAATTATACCTTTTTTCCCACACTTTAAACAAGTCCTTTTCTTTCCACATAATAATAACACCTTTTTCAATATTTTGCACTGAATTCTTTTATAGATCGTTTTAAAACTTCAATTGTTGAGTCAAGAGTAGGGTCTGTAAGGAGTTTTCCCTTTATTTTATCAATAGAATGCATTACGGTAGTATGATCTCGACCTCCAAAGTCCTGTCCTATCTCTGTTGTTGAATAATCCGTCATTTCCCGGCCTATGTACATTGCAAGTTGACGGGGAAAAACGATATTTTGAGACCTTTTTTTACCTTTCAGATCGTTTGGAGTGAGGACAAAATACTCCGCCACCACCCTGATTATGTTATCCATTGACAAATTTGCCTGTTTTGGACCGTTAAAGACGTTTTTCAACCGTTCCTGGGCGATTTCCACGGTAATAGGCTTTCCCATAAGTTCGGTGTAGGCGATGAGGGTGTTAAGTGCGGAAATTAAATCCCGGACATTGGACGAAATGTTTTTGCTTACAAGGTCGATCACTTCGTTGGGAATTTTTACATTTCTGATTTCCGCAGTCGATTTTAAAATAGCGCAGCGTTCCTCATAGCGGGGAGGTTGTAAATCCGCCGGCAAGCCCTGTTCAAAACGTGAGATTAGCCTTTCCGAGAATTTTTTTAATTCGGAGGGAGGACGGTCACAGGTAAAAACGAGCTGCTTCTTTGCATTCGCGAGGGCGTTGAAGGTGTGGAATAGCTCTTCCTGTACCCCAGGTTTTTCAGAAAAAAACTGAATATCGTCAATTAAAAGTACGTCGGTATACCGGTATTTGTTTTTGAAAGAATTCATGTTTTTCTGCCCAAGCCCTTCGATATACTCGTTCAGGAAATTTTCAGAGGTAGTAAATATTACCTCGTTGTCTGAATTTTCGTGAATGTAGTTGCCAATTGCCTGCATTAAATGGGTTTTTCCCATACCAACACCGCCGTAAATGAGGAAAGGATTGTACGCTTTTCCGGGATTTTTGCTGATAGCGGTAGCGGCATTTACCGCGAATTTGTTGTTTTCTCCCATTACATACCTGTCAAAGGTGTAATCATCCCGCATATGGGGGTGTTGTCCTTTCTTTTTTTTCTGTTTTTGCGTTTCTACAGGCGTCTCTGTTACCGAATTCGTGTTTTTTTCAGATACTTGCAGCGGAACAGTCTCTTTTTTAGTTGTATTTCCGATTATTTCCAGTTCAAGGGCAAGTTCTATGCCGGCAATAGCCTTTAATTTTGAATTTATGGCGGTTTGGTAGCGTGACTGCACCTTGTCACGGTGAAACGCGGAGGGAATCCCTATTACGATGCTGTTTTCCTTGGTTTGTTCATCAAACCGAGCACGCAGGTATTTCATATCTGAAAACCAGCCGCTGAACTCCTCCTCCCCCAGGTCAGTTCGCAGTTGGACAAGGGTCTCATTCCAGAAACCCTCGAAATCCAAATCAGCCATTTATCGCCCTTTTCTCTCGATTATCAACACATTATCCACAATGATAATGCCGATAAAATTAACTTTCAAGCCATTTTTGTTGAAAACTTTTCAACTTTTTACTTAATACCTGAACAGTGAAATTACGCTAACTCTTTATCAGATAAGGAATTAGCGCAGTATCTATCGATCTGTTCTGGAGCTTTAACACTCTCCTTTTTTCCCAGTAAACCCCGCCGGATTTTTCCGGAATTTATCCACAGGTTTTGCACCGAAAACGATGAACAATAGAAGAAATTCCTATGGATAGGGAATTATTATAACCTGTTTTTATTTTTTTTTGCAAGGGGGAAATTTGAAAAATGTCAGGCTTTTGTGTAGACGCAAGTTTTATGGATTTAATGAAGCTATAATATCCTTCTTGATAGCCTCTACCAGATGAGAGATAAGCTCCTTTTTAGCGTGAGCGGGCATTTTCTTCAAGATGTCCTTTGTTTTCAATTTTTTTTCATCTTTTTTTTCAGTAGCCTCATATACAAACAACTCGTGCGAAGGAACTCCCAAGGCCGAGGCGATTTTTTCAATCTTTTCAAAAGAGGGTATTCGGCGTCCCATCTCAATTTGACCGATGTAATTGGAAGTTGTATCGCATTTTTCGGACAGGGTCATTTGAGAAAACCCCCGTTCCTTGCGATATTTCTTGAGATTGGCAATGAAAATCTGTTGTAAAGTCATTGTTGTCTAATAGACATATTTTGATAAAATTTCTCACTTGTCGTACCGACATATATTAACATTTCATTTATTATGTCATTTAGACATAGTTAAGAAAATTGTTTGTGGATTAAGAGGAAATTTTTATGAAAAATAAGAAGATGTTGAGAATAATTGTTGTGATGATTTTGCTTGGTTTTACCATGCTTTTCACAACATGTTTTTCTATACCGCAATTATCAAATTCGGGACAACCTACATTTACAATCATTAATAATACTGGATATACTGTTCATTATGTTTATATAAGCCCGGTAACAAATGCTTCTTGGGGACAAGACTGGCTTAGAAACGACCAAATTATGCGAAATGGTCAATCGGTCTCCTGGTATTTATCGTCTTCAATGAGTGAAGGAAATGGTTTTGATATAAGGATTGTAGATTCGGATGGTTTCACTTATACAAAATCAAATTTTCGGATTTCAGCAAACAGTCAATTTAACTTTACAATAAATGATGCCGATGCCAGATATACAACAAATACAAATTTTACACCGTATTTTCTTTGGTCAACGGGAGCTAATCAGCAAAATTCTGGCATTAGGTCAGTAAATATTGCAACTGCAAGGTTTGAAATATTACGTTTATATAAGTTGTATAATCGTATTCTTTTTACATGGGCTCTTGATGCTCATTATGATACAAGAACAAATTATCAATATTATATAAATCGACAATATAATGATTATCAAAAATTAAATAATCAAATCCAAGTCTTTTACTATTCATGGGTGCGTCATTGGCTAAGTAATAATAATCAGTTCGCATTTGCTTATATTAGCGAATTACCTGCACCTAGGGGGGAAGGGGGGAGATTGGATTGGTATAAAGGCGTTCGTGTAACAATAGTCAAAGGAGATGAAGTTATATCAATGTCTTTCATAAATATTGATCCTATAGGAAATAGTTTCCCAACCAATGAAGATAATAGAAGGGTCATTGAGAATATATTGAATGAAAATATGAATTAATATTATTTCTATATTGGAGGATAATTGTGTCATATAAATTTCAGAAATTAAAAGATTATTTCCTTAACCAACATAAAGAATGTGTTGATTTGACATTTGAGCAAATTGAAAAAATCCTTGGTTTCAAAATGTGTGATTCTGCTTATATTCATCGGGCATACTGGAATCATAAATCTTCACCAACACATACTTTCCCAAAAGCATGGGTAGAGGCTGGTTATGAAATAAAGGATATTTCAAAAATAAATGATCGTAAAATGACATTTATACGTAAATAAATATTTAACAGGAGAAAAAAATGAAAAAAAACTTGTTTTTTTGTTTATTTTTTTCAATTGGTTTGACTTGTTTTAGTCAGGAAATAACAGTTACAAGTCTAGTATCGGATGGAAACATTGGAATTTTTGATGGAAATGGTTACTGGCCTAGTAATACAGTAAAATCACGTTGGGATAATCTTCTCGAGAGATATAATCTTGTACAACTTCAAGACAATGATCCATTTAATCCAAATGAATTTATTCAAAAAATTGGTAGTACCGCATGGAATGCAGTAAAAGCTGATGATTTTCTTATTTCCACGGGGGAAAAGCAAATACAGTATATCTGACAATGGGTAATAGAAGGTTTATTTGTCTTTTGTATAATGATTTTGGTCTTGATAGTAATAGATATTGGTTTTGGGTTTATGAGGTAAATACACAAAATAATTCTCAATCGAATGCACAAAATATTTCTACAATAAGAATAATGAATAGTACAGGGTATCCATGTCAGGCTTTGTGGATTAAACAGGCAGGTAGCAATGACTGGGGTAACAGGCATAATCTGGAAAATGGTGTACTTCGAAATGGACAGTCATCCACAGTTCGTTTTTCTTCTCCGATCAATACTGCATATCGGTATGACATTGCTTTAATTGATTCTGATGGAGATTTTTATATTAAAAATAATATAATAATAAATGGTTTAATTACATTTACATTTGATGATTTTGTAAGTGGTAATTGAAAATAATCTTATATGGCAAACGACATTTAACGAAGCTGTCGGAAAAGTAAACATGTAGCGCAAAAAGCACCTGACATTGAATTTTTTTTGCGCTCTCAGCGACTTTGCGCCTCTGCGTGAACCTCAACCGAGCGCGAAGGTTCCCCTCTTGAAACTCTTCCGCCATTGCCCATTTCCTTTAACTATGCTATACTCTCCATGTGGAACTTGATTTTGAAGTAGACAAAATCACCGAATCAATCGAAAACGCCGAAACAGGCGAAACGCTTGACACTCTTGTTTTACCAGTAACAGAAGCCGATCTGAAACAAGTAACCAAAAAGAACGGCTGGCTTTTTGACTGGAAACTGGAACTTGACGAACCCGAACATCAAGTGTATAAACTCGTTACCGAAAAAGAACCGCAAACCATACAGGGCATAGTATCGCTTGAAAAAATGGAAGATCACGTGTATATGCACCTTGTAGAAAGCGCACCGTACAACATCGGCAAAGGCAAGAAATATATAGGGGTGTGTGGTAATTTGACCGCTTTCGGCTGTAAAATGTCAAAAGAGTACGGATTTGACGGAGTTATTGCTTACGAACCGAAAACCGCCCTCATTCCCCATTATCAAAAAACGCTTGGGGCGGTGATGATAAGCGAGCGGAGAATGGCTATTT
>JGI24697J35500_11274949_pt1 | contig 17776 bp, 16 predicted proteins | sample TergutMp193P1_FD_35500 | JGI IMG/M metagenome (IMG submission 35500) | reverse complement strand
TATATACTGAAAAATGGCTATTAGAATGCAAACGTATACTAAAGAAAAATGGTTCTTTATGGGTAATCGGTTCATTTCAAAATATATATAGTACAGGGCATATTTTATTAACTAATGGTTTTTGGATATTAAACGATATAATTTGGGAAAAATCAAACCCCGTCCCTAATATGAAAGGTACAAGATTCTGTAACTCTCATGAAACGCTTATTAGATGTGTAAAAGATAAAAGTGCAAAAGCTACATTTAACTATAAGACAATGAAGTATATAAATGATGGTAAACAAATGAAAAGTGTTTGGAATATACCCCTTTGTACAGGAAAAGAAAGATTAATAGATGAAGACGGAAATAAGTTACACAATACACAAAAACCCTTAAAATTATTAGAAAATATAATTTTATCTTCTACGAAAAAAGGCGATGTTATTTTAGACCCTTTTTCTGGGACAGCAACTACAGGAGTTGCTGCTCTTAAATACGATAGAAACTATATAGGAATAGAAAAAAATGAAACTTACTTAAATGCTTCAAAAGTGAGACTAGATAATGTAATCCTATCATCAAACGAAGAATTAATTAATAACTCTTTTGACATTCCAGATGAGAAAGTTTCTATGGCAGAGCTTGTAGCAAAAGATTACTTTAAAATTGGACAAGAATTATATACGAAAAATAAAGAGTTAAAAGGTTTTATAAGTGAAAAAGGACATGTTATAGACAAGGACACTAAAGAAGAATTGTCTATACATAAATTGTCAGCCGCACTTCTTAATAAGACCAATAATAATGGTTGGGACTACTGGTTTGTTAAAAATAATGATAACTATATATCAATAAATGAATTTAGGAAAAAATACAGAAAAAAAGAATTAGGGGGTAATAATGAAACAACAAGAATTTAATGAAATAATAAATAAAAAAATTTTTGAAGAAAATCTGACTAAACTTCTTGAAAAAATTGCAAAATACCCAGATAGATATGTCGGCTTATTTAGACCAACAAAACCATATAGTAAAATAATTCAAAACATTTCACAATCTTATGAAATTCGCTTTGGTGATGCTCTTGAAGCAATATTTGAAAAATATATGGAGTATATAGGTTTTGAAAATCTTGAAAAACGCATAATTACTAATACTGGTCAAATATATAATATAGACCTTCTCTTTAAATCAGAAAATACAAAAACTGTTTACATGGTTGAACAAAAAGTACGTGATGACCATGATAGTACGAAAAAGCGTGGTCAATATACAAATTTCAGTGAAAAATACGAGATTATAGAAAAAGTCTTTAATGGTTACACAGTAACCGCTATAATGTGGTTTGTTGATGATAGCCTTAGGAAGAATAAGAACTTTTATGAAGCTAAAATTAAAATAGAAATTTTACAAAAAGATAAAGACAGTATGCATTTAGTTTATGGAGAAGAATTTTTTAATATCTCAAATGAACTAGAAGAAAAATCTTTTTGGGATGTATTTATTGGGCAATTAAAATCATGGAAAGATGGAATACCAGAACACCCTAATATCAACTTTGATGATGAAGAAAATATAAATGAAGTTATAAATCAAATATCACCAAACAAGATTACAAACAGTATTTGGAAAAATCTATTTACGGACGAACGTATTTTGAATGATATTTTTCCTGTAATCTTTCCAACAGGACTCGCGTTTAGAAAATATTTAACCATATTTGAAGATAATAGTAAGAGAGGTCTTGAAATAAAAAAATTTATGAAAGAATACTTACAAAAGGTGTGAATAAATGCTATTTGGTACAAGCCTATTATTTAGATTTTTCTATTTTTTCACTTCATTTACACCAACATTATTTTTGTTATCGTTAAATTTTGGTATTGCTAATAATATTTACACTATAACAGCCTTGCAAGTAGACAAAAATCTTAATGAATAACTCTTTAAATTAATACATGAAAGGTCTTTATGTGGATAATATACGCAATTTTAGCGGCAGTTTTTGCAGCTGCAACTTCAATACTAGCAAGAATAGGCATAGAAAACGTTAATGCTAATTTAGCAACTGCTATACGCACCATTGTTGTGCTTATTATGGCTTGGTCAATTGTATTTATAACAGGCGTTCATAGAGAGATACCTAATATTACAACCCGCTCATTAGTGTTTTTAATTTTATCTGGAATTTCAACAGGTGCTAGCTGGTTGTTTTTCTTTAGAGCACTGCAAACAGGGGAAGTTATTAGAGTTGTTCCTATAGATAAATTAAGCGTTGTGATTACTATGGTTATGGCTGTTATTTTTCTAGGTGAAACACTAGACTTAAAAGCTATAATCGGCGGCATTTTAATTACAGTAGGCACAATAATTCTAATTTTATGAAAAAATTGTAGACAAATTTACAAAATATTTTGAGAAAGTTTTAACAACTTAATCCAAAATTAACAAAAAAAATTTTTTAAAAAACTTTCACAAAAACTATTGACTTTTGAGAAAATAAATTGTAAAATTGTCTTGTAAATCAAATTTCATAAATTTAATAAGGGGTGCCTAAATGAAAAGTTACAAAAAAGGTCTAAAAAAAGCAGTTGCAGCTTTCTTAGCTTTCATCATGTTTACTAGTCCTGTGTATGGGTATGAATTAAGGAATAATACCTACTCTGAAAATGATGAGAGCGGCAATAACAGCTATGATTATAGTATAACTTACTATGAGAATGAACAAAGCTATAACGAAGAAGACGAACATAAGCACGAAGAAGCTGGCGGGTACTACAAAGAAAACGAAAAAGAAAATGAAGAAGAAACAAACTATTACTATGATTACCAAACCGAAGAAAAATACGAAGATGAAAAAGAATACTACGAATATTACGAAGAAGATTATAACTATGAGGACGAAGATTACAAAAACAGTGAAGAAAATAAAGCCCTTAATCTTAACTATCCAAATATTACAGAAAACACAATCGGAACACAATTTAGGCGGGGCATATATGGCTTAAACACAAATATAACTATGGGCTCTCAAGGGCAAGCACTTAGAAATATGTGGCTAACCCGTGCCATTTCTGACTATGTACAATCGGTTTACAGTAGCTTTAATGGTATTTTTGTAATAAATAATGCTTCGCTAGTTGCCCCTGCCGGTGGTGTAGGTGCTTTTAGATGGGAACCGGAAGATATTTTTGATAGAAACACTTTAGAATCAAATTTTTCAGCACCCGCAAGAAACAACAACATAATGCTTGCAAACGTTTTAGGGGCAGATTTAATTAATTTCTTGCCTAGTAACCGATTCACAGGTGCCTTTTATGAAAATGGTGAGTGGTTTTTTACAAATGGAACGGAAATTAACTTAAACAGTGTATATACAATAGCAACTACCAATTTTCTAACTAATAATAATACTAATATATTTAGCAACGTTACTCCTTTAGAAAGAAATTTAGTTGATGCTGCCGCAATAGAATTTACAAGAAGAAGCAAACTGCCGCTAAGTGATACTACCTCTCTTTTAACAGTAGAAACAACTGATCTCGGAACTATAGAAATTGGGCGAGTTGGAACGGGTGGGGCTGCAGAAGCTATAGGAAATGCTATAGTACCTTTTGCTTCAACTGCTAGTAACGATAGCGTTTTAAACATAAACGGCACACGTGTGTTTTTAACTGCAACACCAGCTAGCGGCTATAATTTTGCAGGCTGGTATTTAAATGGAAATAATCTATCTACAGAGCCTATATTCTCAATTTACCACTATAGTACAAAAACTATAGAAGCAGTTTTTGAACAGGAAGCTAACCCTATAATACCAGTAAGAGGTATTTACGGAATTAATATAGGCGGCACTATAACTGCTAATCCACACGGGCAAATTCACCGAAATATGTGGACTGGAAGGCTAATACGTGATTATTTATACCGAACTATAGAAGATTTTAATGGTATATTTATACAAAACCATGGTGGTGCTTCTAATATGAACACCGAAGCAAACCCTATGATGTGGCAGCCAACAGACCCTATAAATAGAGCAGCTGTATACAATACTTTTGCCCCTGCAGGAAGAGCAAACCATATTGTGCTTCACACTATGACAGGTAGAGACTTAGTAACCCTTTTAAGTATACAATCTGGTGCTAATCAACAAAACATTAATTTTGGTGTCGCTAATGATAACTGGGTTGCTTCTGGTGCATTTAGAGGTGATTTTTTAGGGCAGCACAATATAAACGGTGCTAATCGACCACGTTGGAACTGGTATTTTCTTGACGGCACACCAATAGAAGATAATGAAAACACAACTTATATAATAGCTAGCAATTCTTTTATTGGAGATGCTGGCGAGCGTTTCCCTTTCCCGCACAACATATGGGGTAGTTTCGCAGGGATGACTTTAATAGAACAACCACGCCCAGTATTGTATGATAATAACAATTTACTAGTTATAGATGCCGCATATAGAGAGCTTATAAATAGAGCGGAAAACTTCCCAAGCTTTGAAGATTATACTTCTGTGTTAACTATAAATACAAGCGGTGGGCAAGGAACAGTTACAACATTCCCACTTTCTCCATTTGAAGATAGACTTACAAACGTGAACTATACGAGAGTAACTTTAACTGCTGTTCCTGAAGAGGGCTATGCTCTTTTGGGCTGGTATATAAATGGTGTGCGTGTAAGTGATGAAGATGTTTTTGAATTCACACACACTTATGATAAAGCTATAGAAGCTAAGTTTGCAGAGTTTGAAACTATATCTGTAGATATTTTTAACTTTGCAGATTTCCAAGGCATGGTTGATAGTATGATGAACGATGATGACCCAGGGGCTGCTGCTTTTTCAGCGTTTACAACTTGGTATATGAATAGCCGTGGTGCAAATGCTGAAAATTCAATATTAGTAGCTGGCGGAGACAACTTCCACGGACATCCATTAGGTTTAGAGCCCGGCGTATGGATGTTTGATTATCTAGGAGTTGCCTACTCTTCATTAGGAAATCATGAATTTTCATTCGGTGCTATAGGCCCAGACACTGCAAGAAATAGACCACATCCATTTGGGAATATAAACTTTTTAGCAGCAGACTTAGTATACGCTGAACATACTGGAAGATATGGCGAACATCCAGACTTTGCAGCCCCTTATACGATAGTGGAATTCCACGGCGGGGCTATAAGAATAGGTATGATTGGTTTAATGGAACATACAATGGCAACTTCTACAAACCAAAACAACATAGTAGATTATGCACTAAGAATGCCAACGCATAGCGGGGCTCAGGAACACTATATACAATATATATGGGACATAATAGACCGTATGAATAACTATTATGGCGTTAATACAATAATTGGTTTAACTCACTTAGTGCCAAACCAAATGCACAACCTTGCAGAGATTTTTTCTACACAAATAGAGGGTTCTAATTTAAGAAACGGTGCATTCTCGGCTATAATCGGTGGTTCTCAACATTCAAGAACGAACACGACTAATGCGGCCACAGGGACACACATAATGGAAAGCGGTTTCCACGGGCGTACTTTGGGTAGGTTCACTCTTTCTTTTGATAGTATAACAGGCGAGCTTCACAATGTGGAAGGCTCTTTAAGCCCAGTAAATGCTATAAGAAACTTTAGCGGATTTACACCAGCAGGTGGAAACCCAATAGCACCGCATCCAGAATTTGAAACAGTAAGACATATATATGAATATGTAGCAAAGGTAATGGCTAGGTTTAATGAAGAAGTTTCACACATATTAGACGAAGCACTTTCGCCACGTGGTATATATGGTATAGGCACGCCAACAGGAAGCACAACGGTTAGAGGGCGTGAACTACGTGATATGTGGATAACACGTGTAAATGCAGACGCTGTTCGCCGTATATATTCAGGAGAATTTAGCGGAATATTTATGTCTAATGCGGGCGGCTGGAGACAGACAATACCAATGTATGTACACGACCCAGAAGATAGTATATTAATGCGTGATTTAATAGTAACTAGCCCATTTTATGATTTTACCGTGCTTCAAGAATTGACAGGAAGAGACTTAATAACTATATTAAGCTTGCCTACTAGCGGTTCTTCTGCAGACCCTGCAAATCCTAACTTTGGAATTTCTACAGCATATAATGCTATGAGCGGTGCTTTTAGAGGTGAATTTTTAGGAGCTGTAGAAATAAACGGAGTTGCTAGAAACCGTTGGAATTGGTATTTCACAGATGGAACGCCAATAACAGATAGCCCATATGTTACTTATATAATATCGGCTAGAAGCTTTATAATAGGCTATGATGCTGAAAGCGGTGGAAGCCGCTTCCCATTCCCTAATAATGAACTTGGCAGGCAGCTAGGCTTAACAGCAGTGAGCACACCGAGAGTATTATTAGCAGATGGATCTACTCTACCAATAACTATAGTACCCTCAGACCCATATGAAAGAATTTCACAAGGGCTTGAACTTTTATATGGTCGTGAAAAAATGGCAAACGAACTACGCCAAAGAAGAGCACAAGGTTTAGAAAACTTTTCTTCAAATATTACATTTGCTGTAGAAGGAACTGGTGAATTAACATTTGGTTTAGAGGGTATCTCAAATAGAGAGATGTATATTTTCTCACCGCATGAAGATAGAATGAGAAATATAAACGGAACAAGAGTTTTTGTAACAGCTATAGAAACTTCAAACTATGAATTTATAGGGTGGGTTGCTAATGGTCAGCTAGTGTCTGAAGAAAAACTTTTCTCTTTTGTTCATAATGAAAATACTGAGCTTATAGCACTTTTTGAAGATGGAGACAGTGAAATAATAGAAAAACCGCCATTAGAAAAAGAACCAGATGAGCCAAAAGAAGATATAGAAAAGCCACCTGTTGAGCTGCCACCTGCTCCACGCCCACCAATAGTAAGACCGCCTTTCATTTACCCAGAAGAAGATGAGGAAGAAGAACAAATATTTACACAAGTTCAAAGAGAGCCAGAACAAGAGCCATTAATTACAAGAGGTAGAAGAGTAATAAGAAGAGCTGTAGAAGAAGAAGCAAGACCGAGGTTTTCTTTAAGAAAATTTGTTATACAAGCTGTGCAAAGAATTGAGTCTCTTTCTAGAAACTAACAAGTTTTTAGAAAGAAGCGTTAAAGATAGCCCGTTCTTTGGGCTATCTTGGGTGAACTAAAAACAACCAAAGAGAGTTTTTAAAAACCCAATCAACTATGAAAGGTTAAACTCAGAAAAATAAACTAAATAATGAAAAAAGCGAAAACAATATTGTTAGATTTAAGCCTCGTTATAGGCGTTATAATATTGCCTATAACGGCTTCTACAAATATACACACAATTTTAGGGGTTGTTTTCACAGCTCTTTTAACGACGCATATTTTGATTAAAAGAAAGTGGTTAGTAGCTGTTGGAAGAAAAATAAGAACAGCTGAGCCTAAACAGAAACAAAAATATATAGTAGCAATTTTGATGATTAAAGTTTGGTATATAGCTATTTCTGCCGCTATTTTCAGTGGTTTCACAGAAGAAAATTGGCCAATAGATATACACCAAAACTTTGTGCTTATCGGTATAGTTTTAGTTATAATTCATTTATATCAAAATATTGCAAAAATTAAAATGCTATTTACTTCACACCCAAATTAGCTACTACCAGTGCAAGTGGTTATTTAAACGAACATAATCTTCTAAATCTAAATCTTCTGCCCTTGTATTTTCCTTAATTCCAAGTGCTGAAAGGGTAGAAGAAATTTGTTCTTTTGTTCCCTCAAAACCGCTTAATAATAGTGAATTTACTAAAGTTTTTCGCCTTTTAGCAAAAGCCATTTTTATTAAAGAAAATAGCTTCCTTTCGTCTGTTTGGAAGCCATTTTCTTTTTTTTCTAACCGAATTACAGTGCTTTCAACTGCGGGTCTCGGGTGAAAACAGCCAGAGGGCACATTTGCAACGTGAGAAACGGCTGCATAATAGCCAACTGCTAAAGTTAAAGAACCATATTCTTTGCTGTTTTTTTCTGCTTTTAGCCTGGCTGCAACTTCTTTTTGCATCATCATAGTCATTGATTTAATATGTGCCCCGTTATTAGTTGGTTTATAGGTAAGTAGTTTCATTATTATAGGAGTTGATATATAATAAGGCAAATTAGCAACAACATGTAGTTCAGAATACCCTTTTAGCAATTCTTCCAAATCCAGCTTTAAAAAATCGCTATGTATTACTTGAACATTTAGCAAATTATAGCTTTCCAAAATAGGTATTAAAGATTTATCTATTTCTATACATATTACTTTTTCACAAATTGAGCTTAAAGCATTAGTTAAAGAGCCAAAACCAGGGCCTATTTCTAAAACTATGCTCTTTTCTGGCAATTTTGCCCCATCAACAATTTTATTTATCATTCCTTTGTCTATTAAAAAATTTTGCCCATAACCTTTTTTAATTGAAAAATTGTATTTTTCTATTTGTTCTTTTAAATTGTTCAACATACTTTCGTATACATCCTTTGTAAATCTCACTGCAAATTTGTCTAAAATTAAAAAAATTTAGCCATTCCTCAAGTGGTAAATATATGATACCACAAAAGGCAGCTTAAGTAAATACTTTTTCAAAATATTGTTTTGTATAACGGTATAGTTCAAAATGTGTTCAAAATAAGGAAAATAATGAAGAGATGAGCAAGTGTGAATTTAATACATTACCGAAACTCTGAAGCAGTATAACGAAGTATGAACACATTTTTAACATACCATTTTCAATTTTTTTGTTGACATAGGGCAATGAATAAGTTATAATTATTTTAACATAAATTTTTAAAGGAGCGAATTATGAACAACGATTATAACCACATAGTAGATATTTTATTACCAGTGCTTAGAGAACAAAAACATAGCTATAGCGAGGAATATAAAAATCAAGAGCATTTTATAGTGGGTCGCCTTTTATATAACTACTTGCAAGGTTGGAATGTGGATAGTTACTATAGAACTGTAAATGTTGTAGACTTTCTAGGGCTTACAGATGAGCAAATTAAAAAGCTTAAAGAATGGGGAGAAACAAACAAAGGGCTAGTTTTTGAAGCTAGTTTATTTAGCCATGGCTTGCCTGCATTTTCTGAAAGTTTTTCAAAAGCATATAGTGAAAAATCGGGTCTTGAGCCTAGCGATGAATTAATAAAAGAAGTTATTCTTGAATATAAGCTTGAAAAGGCACGTGAATTAATAGCGAAAAAAGTTTCGCCTAAAGACATTGTAGCTATAGTAGGGCTTAGTTATTTAGATCTAGATTGGTTAGATAAATATAAAACAGGGTCTACACTATAAAGATTATGAGTTTATTATTTTCAGACAATAAAGTGATAAAAGAAAAGCTTAAAAATGAGATAGTAGCAGTTATAAGAATAAAGAATACTACCCTTGCAAGAGCTGTAACTGAAGAAGCTATAAAAGCGGGTTTAAACTTTATAGAATTAACTTTGACTATAGAAAATGCACCATCGCTAATTAAAGAGTTAAGAGAAAAATACCCAGAAAAAATAATTGGTGCGGGTACAGTTTTAACGAAAGAACAAGCAGAAGAAGTTATAAAAAACGGGGCTATGTTTATAGTATGCCCTTGTTTTGTGCCAGAGATTATAGAAGTTTGTAATGAAAAAGGTATTCTTTGCTTGCCTGGAATAGGAACAGCAACAGAAGCTTATAACGCATATAAATTAGGGTGTGATATAGTTAAAGCTTTCCCTGGCGATGTTTTAGGCTCTAAATTCATTAAAAACTTAAAAGGTCCTATGCCTTTTATAAACTGTATGCCGAGCGGCGGTGTTTCTTTAGAAAATATTAAAGATTGGTTTAAAAGTGGTGCATATGCAGTTAGTATAGGAAGTTCCCTATATGAAAAAGTAACTATGGAAAATTTAGAGCTAATAAATGAAAGAGCTAAGGCATATTTAGAAGCGGCTTCAAATAGTGTGTAACTGTGAATTATTTAAAGAATTCATCTAAAATAGTTTGCAAACTATACACTATTTGAAAGTATAGCTCCAATAAAAAATATATGGAGAAATTTAATGAAAAAATTCATAACTTTTGCTTCTTTTTTATTGCTTACAGCTTGTGCGAGTATAAATACTTACAATACATATACGCAAAATAGCGAAGAAAATATTAACTCTGAAGCAAGTAATCTAAGAATAGTATCTCTTTCACCATCTACAACGGAAACTTTAATTTTTCTAGGGCTTCATGATAATATAATTGCAGTGGACCAACATAGCTCTAGCTTTATAGATAATGGCATACCTGAATTTAATTTATTTGCTGGATTAGATATTGAACAATTGATGGTGCTTAACCCAGATATTATCTTTACAGCCTTTTGGACTTTAGAAGAACACCCTTTTGAAGATATATTAGTTATAATTCCACCGGTTAATTATTTAGCTGAAATAGAAACTCAGCTAATGAAAATTGCTTCAAAAACTAACACAGAAGAACTAGCTATAAAGCTTGCAGAAGAAATGAACGAAAGAGTAGAAAATCTTTTATTCATTCTTGAACAGTTTGACTTACCTGAAAGAAGTGTATATTTTGAAATAGGTGCAGAGCCTGCAATATTTACAGTAGGGCAAGGCACTTTTATAAATGAGATAATAGAATTAGTTGGTGCTAGAAATATTTTTTATGATACACAAGGTTGGATACCCGCTATAGAAGAAGAAGTTGTTTATAGAAACCCGGAAGTTATTCTTACAAACGTTGCCTATTTAGAAGACCCTATTTCAGAAATTTTCAATAGAACTGGATGGGAAGTAATAGAAGCTATTCAAATAGGGCAAGTTCATTATATAAACAGCCATTGGAGCAGTTCTTCAAATATTCTAACTGTTAATGCTATAGAAGAAATAGCACTTGCTATCTTCCCAGAAATTTTTCTAAAATTCTTTGGATAATGATTACTCTTTTAATTGCTAGCATAGTTACAATAATTTTAGGCGTTGCTATAGGCTCTGTAAATATTTCTTTAGTTGATATGTTTTCAAGAGACCCTATGATTGAAGCTATAATTATAAATATTCGCTTACCACGTGTTTTAATGGCATATGTGGCAGGGGCGGGGCTTTCTGTTTCTGGGGTTATAGTGCAATCAGTTTTAAAAAACCCGCTCGCTTCTAGTTTCACAATAGGAACAGCTTCCGGAGCGGCTGTTGGGGCTAGCATTGCTATTGCTTTTTCATTAACTTTTTTAAGTGCACTTACTGTGCCTTTTTTTGGTTTTTTGTTCGCTTTTATAGCTGTAACTTTAAGCCTTACTATTGCTAATAAATTAGGGAATATGCAAAATATTTCTATAATTCTTTTCGGTATGGCAATTAGTTTTTTTGCAAATTCTCTTTTAACTATAATTATGATTTTTAATGCAGAGAGCATCCAAAGACTTATATTTTGGCAAATGGGAAGTTTTGCAAGCTTTAATTTTTCCCAAATTTCTATTGTGTTCATTCCTGTGTTAATGTGTACTATATTTACTTTCTCAAAACATAAAGAATTAGATATATTAACATTAGACGATACTGCAGCAATAGGTATAGGGGTAGATGTTAGCAAATATAAATATATTTTTTTAATAACAGCAAGTTTGTTAACTGGCTCTATCATTTCTTTTGTCGGCATTATAGGTTTTGTTGACCTTTTTTCGCCACACTTAGCTAGAAAATTTTTCGGTGCTAGCCATAAAAAAACTATAATAGCTTCTGCATTTATTGGCGGAAATTTTATGGTTTTAAGTGATTTAATATCAAGAACTATTTTTAGCCCCATTGAATTGCCAATCGGTGCTGTTACTGCTTTTATAGGCGGACCTATATTTATTTATATTTTTGCTTCTTTGAGAAAATGATTAAAAAACCAGCTTATTAAACATAGGCTTTTTTTATTGCTTTAAATATTAAGAGTTGGCAATTATCCAACATTTGTTTATGGTGTAATAGTTCCCTGCTTTATGGTCTTTAGGTGGATTTTTCATTAAGTCTTTATCGTCTTCTGGGATATGTTTCAAAATTTCTTCTATCATGAAACCATCTAAATTTTGTATACTTAAATGTTGTTTATGTGTCTTTTGAGCATACTCTATGCTGTTTATCCAAACAGACCAAAATTCTAAATAATTTGCTTCTTGCAAATGTTCTTTTATGTATTCAATTAATTGTCTTGCTCTTTCTTCTGTATAAACCATTCTTATTTCTTTAGTGTATGGCTTTTTTGTATAATCTTCAGTGAGATAATAAGGCATTCCTATTTCTAATTCACCAAAATCTTCTTCACTTTGGGCTGTTAAAATTATTTTTTCATCTTGGTTGTGATTTTTTAAAAAATCTTCACTTACATAGCTAGGAAGCAGCTGACCAAGTGCTTTTACTTCTCTTATTGACAAAAATTGCAATTTTTGATTTTCAACATCTTTTAAAGGAAAATCACTAGCTAGAAAAATCATCAAACTCATAATTTACACCCCTTATACACCGCCAAAATTATATAGTTTTAATTTTAAAACATTATTTTGCCAAAGTCAACTGGAAATAAAATCTTAAAAGATTTTTCAAAAAAGCACTTGACAAACGAAAAAAATAAATATAAAATGTTTTTGAATAATTAAAAAGGAGGTTTTTTCAAAATGAAAAAACAGAGCATCAAAAAAATTACAGGAGCATTTTTAGCTATAGCTGTATCTTTTCAAGCATCTCCAATTAATGTATTTGCTGAAGATATTTACACAGCAAATATTCAAGCAGAAAACAGAAATATAGCACAAAATGCACCTATAATTGTACTCCCTGGGATAGCAGGCACTGAGATGAGAAACCCAGCAAATTCAGTGCTGCAACTAGTTTGGATTAATATCCTTTGGCATTTCCAAGGTCACTTAGAGCAGCTAGGGTTAGACAGAGAAGGGATTCCACTAATAAGCACAGTGCACCCGGTTTCTACGGGGTATGGTGCAAATAACACATACCAAGCATTACTTAGACATTTAAGAGCAGAATTTGGAGCTGAAAGAGTTCACTTTTGGGGTTATGACTGGCGTTTAGATAACGATTACAATGCAGAAAGACTTAGAGAGTTCATAGATAGATTAAATGCACCTACAGTAAACATAATTGCACATAGCATGGGCGGGTTAATTGTTGCAAGATACATAGCAAATGGGCACGGCTATAGAATAAACACTTTAATTACACTTGGAACACCTTTTTTAGGGGCTCCTAGAGTACCTTATATTTTTGCAACAGGCAACTTAGTGGAAGTGCCTTTGCTTCCGGGGCCTAGAAATGGCGTTAGAAATGTTTCTTCTCACATGCTTTCGGCATATCAAATGCTGCCATTTGAAAGCCCATATAGATATATAGGAGTTGGTCAAAGAACAGGTATGCTTTGGTGGAGCAATTTAACTTGGGCACCTGTTGCAAATGAAAGAGAATTCATAAGAGATTACTTGCCAATGAGAGGAATTGAAAATAGCCAAGTGCCTCCATTAGTTAGAGCTGGATTCTTAGAAAGAGCACCAAGATTTATAGAAAGTACTTTTATGGATGGTGTTCACGCTGTGCAAACAGTAAATAGCCACATAATAGTGGGAAATAACATTCCAACATTACACACTACTATTTTCAATAGAAATAATGAATTTATAGAATATTTAAGCTTTACTCACGGCGATGGAACAGTGCCAATGTGGAGCCAAAATATTAACAATAGAGTTAATACAATACCTTTTAACTATGAACATACAGCCCTAGCGAGACAGCCAAGAGTGTTAAGTGAAATTAGCAGGCTTCTAAATGGACTTAATGCTACTGGCGGTGATATTCTTGAAAGAGATACACCATTTGTTACAATAAGTGCTACAAACGCTTCAAATATAACGATAAACTATAACGGTGAAACGCTTTCAAGCACAGAAAACGAAATAAACACGATAACTAACTTTGGTACTATGCACTTTATAGGCCCAGATGGCGAAACTACACTAGTTGCTCTTTCTGCTAAAAACGAACATGATGTGTTAATAACGAACACTGAAAGTGGCACTATGGACTATTTCATAAGATTTTACGACAGCAACTTTGAAATTATAGAAGAAAGAGGATTTTTAAATATACCTGTAAATTACGACACAATAATAACTACAAACACAAGTGAATATGAAACTACACTAGCTTTAACTTTTGGCTCTGGAAGAGGAAGAGCTAGGACAACAGTTGTACTACAACCAAACTATATATACAACACAGAACTTGGTTTAATACAGCCAACAGCAGAATAAAAAATAAAATCCCCTCTCTTTTAAAATACTTTGAAAGGGGGGGGGGGATTTTATTTATTTGAATACTAGCTAATTTTAATTTTTTACAAAATTAACCTTGGTATAAATTGTACCTAATATCAATTGTTCTAGTTAGGGTTATAGCTTCAGTTATTACAAAAATATGCATTAAAGTGCCATTAATATTAATTATAACATCTTCTATGTAACGGGATAAAATTTGATTTCCAAAGCGGAGTGTGTTATCATTAACTCTAAAGTCTATTGTGTTGTTGTGTGGATAAAAATTTATTCTTTGCAGTGTACCATTAGCCCATGTTTCTAATGAAAAGCTTTCAGATTCATAAATGTGGATTACTATGCTATTCATTGCGAGATTTGCATTAAAAATTTGCTCATTATTAATTTGAACTTGCATAGTTCTATTTAAAACGAAACTAGTTATGTTAACAGCAGAAAAAATAACAATTCCGAAAAGCAAAAGAGAAACGGTGAGCTCTAAAAGAGATAAACCGCTATTATTTGATTTTTTTATTTTCATAGTAAAAAATTAACTCCTTAGAAAGGTGGCTAGAGTTAAACTTCTAAATATAATAATATTGGCTTTATTTTAAAATTGCCTAGGTATATTATAAAAAGGCTATATCTTATTTAGGTGTTCTTAAAATAACTATCAAGAAGTTCTTAAAACTACCTGTCTAAAAGTTCACGAACGCTTGTAATTATAAAATGCGTACCTCTAACGTCTCTTTCCATTATAGCATAAATCGTTATATTGCCGGCTGTGGAATATATGCGATAATTATAGTTTGTGCTTTCAATATGTACGGTTAAATTTTTATTTTTATAAATAAAATCTGTTGGCGGGTTTGTTATGTGTGCATTTGCAAAGCCTATATCTATTCCGCTTTGGGCTAATATTCTTAAGCCCGGCTCTCTATCTACTTGCATAATGGAATTACTCATTGAAATGCGTAACAAAAAAGCTAACATAGAAAAAAGAGAAACCATTAAAATTAAAACGAAAACATATGCATTACCAGAGTTTTTACTTTTCATAACTTGCGAAGTACCAACCATAATTTTTAAATATTTAATAAAAATTTATGAACGGCTTCTGTTATATTATTAGCACCAAAAATAGAGCTTCCTGCAACTATAATATTTGCACCTGCGTTTACTACATCTTTAAAGTTTTCTAAAGTTATGCCGCCATCTACTTGTATATTAAATTTTAAATTATTTTTTTCTCTATAGTTTGCCAAACGCTCTATTTTTAAAAGCATTTCTGGCATAAATTTTTGCCCGCCAAAACCTGGTTCAACTGTCATTATTAGTGCCATTGATATTTCTTCTAAATATGGAAAAAGTGTTTCTACTTCTGTTTTTGGCTTTATAGTTAATGCAGCTTTTTCTCTAACTCCAATTTTTCTTAAATTTGAAGTTATATTTTCATCAACTTCTATGTGAAAATTAATAATATCTGCCCCTGCTTGCAAAAATTTTTCTATATATAAACTAGGGTTAGATATCATTAAATGCACATCTAAAATCATTTCTATATTATCACCATTAGTGCTAAATTTGCCACTTTTTATACTTTCTAAAATAGGAAGCCCAAAAGAAATATTAGGCACAAAATGCCCATCCATAACGTCTATATGCAAATATTTGGCACCCGCTTTTTCTACTTCTTTAATTTGGCTTCCAAGGTTAAGAAAATTTGTTGCCAATATACTAGGTGCTAATATTATATTAGTATCCTCTTTCACTATTTTTCAACTCCTCATATATTGTTTTGTATCTTTCATATCTTGTGTTTTGAATATTTCTTTTAACTTCACAGCCAGGCTCATTTAAATGGCTGCAATCCAAAAATTTACAATCTCCCAAACCTTGAAATTCTTTAAAATAAAGTTTTAGCTCTTCTTTTGAAAAATCTAATTTTAAGCTACTAAAGCCAGGGGAATCTACTAAATATCCATTTTGAAGTTTTATTAAAAAACTTGCCCGTGTAGTATGCTTTCCACTTCCCTTTCCACTAACTAAACCTATTTCTTGAACACTTTCACCTATAATAGCGTTTATTAAGCTAGATTTGCCTACACCACTATTGCCGCAAAACACAGAAACTTTATTATTTAAGGCTTCTTTAAGCTCTTCAATTCCAGTATTTTTTTCAACAGAAGTTAAAATAACTTTATATCCAATTTTTTTATAAATATCAATGTTTACTGTGCCTAAATCTAATTTATTAAAAATTATAGTAACATCTAAGCTGTGCCTTTCTGCTAAAATTGTGAGCCTATCTAAAAGGTCAAAATTGGGTTTCGGATTTTTAGCACTAAAAACTATTATAGCTTGGTCTATATTTACAACCCTAGGGCGGACTAGCTCATTTTTTCTAGGCAAAATATTTGTTATTAAAGCTTCTCTATCTTGTTCGTGGGTTACTTCTATATTTACAAAATCACCAGCTAATGGGCTTATATTTTCTAATCTAAAAAGCCCTTTTGGTTTACAAAAGTATATACCAAAAGGGGTGTCTACATGATATAGACCCCCTATTCCTTTTAGTATTCTAACATTTTCAAATTTTTTCATTATTGTACCGATTGGCTGCTAACTAAGTCTCCGTCTGCCCAAAATATAACTGTGCCACTTCCTTCAACTGTGAATTGAAAAGGAAATTCCGAAATATCAACAGCTCTATACAATAAAAGTTGATTACCGGCTAAATCTGATTGAAAAATAATATTTGCAAAAACTAGAGTTTGATCTTCATCTAAAACTGGCATAGGTATAGTAACGGTCGTCTGGGTAACTGGAACTTCTGGAATATCTTCTTCGCCATTATCATCTTCGCTTGGTTCTTCTTCGCTTATAATATCTTCTATTGGCTCATCTTCTATTGGTTCTTCTTCATGCGGCTCATCTTCTGGCTCTGCTGCAGGGGGGTCTGGTGTTGGCTCTATTATTGTCGGTGTTTCAACAATAGGCCCAGTTGAAACTACAAAATTAATAACGTGCCCTTGCAATACTGCCGAGCCAACAGGTATTGTTTGATTTATTACTAACCCCTCTGGCATATTGTTTGAAGTGAAACTAATATTACCTAAAGCGAGCCCTGCTTCTTCAACCATTTGGGGAAGCACAGAAGCTTCAATTCCAAAAAAGTTTGGAACAATTACTTCATCACCAGTAGGCGGACCTGTGCTAATAGAAAAAGTAACTGTTTCATTAAAAGCAATTTGGTCGCCTGGCATAGGTGTTTGGATAAAAATTGTACCCACAGGCACTGTTACATGCGGTTCATTGAGAGACTCAAAATTTAAAGATGAATATTCTTCTATTATTAGCTGAGCTTCTGAAAGTGGAAGCCCAATTAAATTTGGCACGGTAATATTTATAATTCCTAAACTTATGCCAACATCTAACAAAGTGCCAGGCTCTATAACTGCCCC
>JGI24697J35500_11274950_pt1 | contig 17825 bp, 12 predicted proteins | sample TergutMp193P1_FD_35500 | JGI IMG/M metagenome (IMG submission 35500) | reverse complement strand
TTTTATTCATGGCTACATGTTTTGGCTCTAATTGTGAGTCATTCTGTAAATGGCCTGATGATGCCGCCCAGTTAGAGCCAGAACATGTAGCCATGAGTGAAACTGATAAAAACTAGTGTTGTGTGTGAATGATTTAATACACATGTTTGTGATGTGTTAACACCAATGGGGATGTGTTACCTCAAAACTACTCCTTCATACCTCATATTTGTGTTGGTCCATAGGCTTGGCCTGCAAAGTGACCAGACCTCTCTACCCTTGATACTTGTGAAGGCACATGGACTCGGCCTACTGGCAAAAACTGCAAGCAAGAGAAGAACTGTTCCAGCAAATCGTGGGGTGTGCTGACTGCATAAGGGGAAATTATGAAATATCAGAAAGGCAACATATCCTGTTTGATATGTGCAGAATTGTGCACACAGAAAAGTGAAGGTCATTTTGAAAAGTAATCAGTGTAACATAACTGAAAATTGACATTCTTTAATATTATGTGATCAAAACTGATGTTTTTGTTCCGTCTTGTAAAATGCTACTTTGACTAATGTCAATAACACAGTGACATAACTAAAAATTTGTCCTTTTTTGGTATTATCTGACACATAGTTTTCTTTGGACATTGTCCATACAGTAGAGTAAGACTTAATTGCTGCCTTGTTTTGTTATGTGATGAAAACATGTTGTACACTAGCTGGAGACTTGATGGATATCTGTTTTTTGGGGTATTATCTGATACATGACTTTGTTTTCGTTTGTGCAGTATGATAAAACACACCTATTTTACAATTTTCAGTTACATCCATGTATGTACCTTGAAATGTTTACAGCTGTGTTATGGTTGGTATTCAGGCATGTGTTACAGAGCACTTTCTACTCAAAACAAATCATATAATAACATCCTGAAGTTTGGCACACCATATATGGAACAACCTGTACATGTTAAATAAGCACTTACATGCAACCTGTTGTTAACTGTTTGGTGCCAAAGGATTACTGTAGTTGTCATGCACTGTAATGCCAAGAAAGCCAATCAGTGACTGATCATTGGCCAGTAACACGCAAAGTAATGTGTAGGCTGTTTAAATCCTGGTCTTTTGCAAAGTACACTGTGCATTTATGTGGGGTGCTAAAGGGTTAACTAGTAATGTTATAAGTGCTTATTTTCTTGTGTGCTTTTATGCCTGTGCCTGATTATGGCTTATGAATAATCTGAAAAGTGGAGAACTCTATAGACAGTAAAAGAGATTGGTTTATTTGTTTACTTACATGTCACAACAGGCTGTCTCACACTAAGCAGACTTCATTTTGTGTTGTTTCATGTGTGTTGTATCACATCACCTTGAAAATCATATTTTGCTACAAACTGTGGTGTATGTTGACAGTTTGAAGCATGCAGTTGATCTAAATGAAAGATAAAGGTAAAACCTTACCATCATAATGTGGGAGAGGGATGGTATTGCTCCACATACTCCTAGACCTTGACATTGGGTGGAGGCCTGTCCCATGGATCAGGTGGTTAATTGTCAGGCCCTACCATGGAGGCCTCAGTTCATTCCTGGGCCAGTCCATGTGAAATTTGTGGTGGACGAAGTGGCACTGGGACAGGTTTTTCTTTGAATAATTTTGTTTTATACTGTCATTTTTGCTCCATGAATGCTCCCTGTTCAGTTGTTCATCTGTTACTGACAATGATCTCACCGGTCAAAGGTAGCACTAAATAACAACATATCTAAAAAGAGATAAATACACTGATGGAGGTGAGTCATTAACTCCATGCTCCCACTTTCCCACTTTTTTACTTTGGGGGGGGGAGGAGAAGGAGAAGCACTGTCTTCCCATTGGCTGGGAGGTCACATGTGTCTCAGAGCCAGTATGAACACTGCAGAAGATAAGTCTGCCCATTCTGGCAATTGAGTGCCTCTTCCTTGGTGATCAAGCACAGTCTAGTCATTGTAGCGTGCTGGCTGTCCTGGCTTCACATTTTATCAAAATAACATTCAAAATTTCAGTTGCTGCCTCACACTGTGCATTGCATCTGTCAGAATAACAATTTACTGTGAGACTCATACACAACTCATGCATGCACTCTGTGAACAAAATGCAAAGTCTTTTTTGTTAAAGTAGGTGCTACATAACAGTAATCAGTATTCTTTGGGTGTTACAGAGGAAGACAGACTTACCATTGGGGTTTTTTAATGATGAAGAAAGAGTTGCTAGCGTAGAAAACTTTGAAGTACATTTTGTCTTATTTTGGAACAGGTTGTTCAGAAAATTCTTTTCTCGTTGCAGGAGTTACAGTCAACAATAGAAGATATTTATATTGCAAGCATAGAAACAGATAGAGGAACAAGGGAGAAGGTTCGTTTTTATGACACAGCGGGTCTGGATAGTGGGAAAGAGCAGAATCAGTTGGCCCGTCAGTATCTTGGATTGACTGATGGATATGTCCTGATATATGACCCTGATCGACCTGAATCACTAGATGCTCTTGTGATGGTCAAGAAAGATATTGACCGTAACAGAGACAAAAAGGAGGTATTTGAGTTTAGCCATGTTCTGACCAGTTGCTACAATCCAAGATTATTGTTTTGTGGGATGTGATGCCATGTAGTATAGTAGTGTACTAGACTGCACACTGCTGTGATAACCTTAAATTGTATACAGTTACCCCAGTTGAGATCACATATATGAAACTAATAATTATACTTTGCTAGATTTGAGTTTTACACAACAGTGTTGTTGAGGATTGAAATCTTCCCAGTTGTGAGACAGCGTTATTGGGCGAATGCTTCCTGATGTTTGAAAGTGTTACAGTGTGTTCATCTTCATAGCAGCTTAACCCTGAAGATGAAGGCACAATGCTCCTTCAAAATGTCTGGAACCACTTTGCTAATGACACAGTGTCACATCCCAGAAGACTGTTGAGTCCTCACCGTACAATCTTATCCTTCTTACCTTGTACGATAGTGACTCTGCCTTTTCTTATTTTGTTTACTTGGGCTTATGTGTGGCACCTTCTGATTGTAAAGTAAGTAGATAATGTTCAATGGATGTACCTCCTACAAGGAATGCTTGATAGTTCTGTGCTGCCCATTGTTTCTCAGTGGGACATTTATGAAAAACTGCTTTTCATTCAGGTTGATGCAGCACCTCATTTTGTGCTTTCTGTTTTTGCATTATTTAGTAACCGTTTTCCAGGTGGGATTGAGTGTTCCAGGACCAACTGAGTGGTCTCCAGTGTTCCAGCCTTACTCCATACGTTTTCTTTTTGTGAATTTGGGCCAGAGGGGAAAGGTACTGATCAAAACAAAGAACACTTAATGAACTGGACAAGAGATTTGAGATAATTTTGCTGTTGTTCCTCTCAGCTTTTCAAAGAAGAGTGTTGAGTTTGTGTCTTTCAGGTTGCACTAAATGCTCATGTGTGGACTTCAAAATGGAGCAAGTGTTGTGTTAATATAATATTTTGTTTAGGAAGTACATCCATTTAACCTTATGTATTTACTTTCCAGTCATCCTGTATTTTAATATCTTACTGTAAAACTGACAATGTTACTGTTACCTTTACTAATTTAATTACTGGCTGTAAATGCTATTTTATAGTAATGAACAAATACATTTTTATACACAAAGCAATACATGGATAACTGTATGATCAGGTGACTGTGATTGTACTTGGGAACCGAATGAAACCAGTCAATATGGGGAGCCTTGAAAACACAGCCAGCAAAGCAGTACATTGGGCTGCCAGAGAGAAAATTCGACATTATGAAGTGAATGTGATGGATCGGACGACTCTGTATGAACCGTTTGTTCACTTGGCATCCAAACTGAATCCACCTCCCAACAAGAGTACTTTTGCACAACTCAGCATGGTGAGGAAGTCAGTTGGCAGACCTGACACCAGTTGAAGGTAACTGAAATATTGAACATTTACTGTGATTTGTGTATTTGCTTGTTTTTGTCCTAAAAATTGAAATTCATGACTTTTTTATTTCACTCACTGTTTGTTAGGAATAGGGATTTTAAATATTCTTGTTTTGTGGGGCTATTTGCCATATTTTAACTCAGGCAGTAGCATTACAACACACACTGTTTGACTACATGCCTTTAATTCAGTGTGTGGCCAACAAGGCATCTCCATAACACCAATGAACAGTGACTTTTGTATAACTAAGATGTCTGTGAGATTTAAGTCCCTCACAGCAGTGTTACTAATGGGTGCACTCTTCTGGGATGTGACACAATGTTGTTGGGTGAGTAGTTGACAACGAAGGCACTGTGTTTCTCAGTCCGATTGTGTATTTCACAGAAAAAAATTATTGCAGTCGTTTTTGATGATGTGACTGTTGTCTTTGTAAAAACAACCCATTGTTAACTGACACTGTCTGTAAGATGTGGCTGGCCACACTGTATGAAGAGCCATACTGTCTCCAAGATATTTTGAGGTGTCCTGTTAGATTTTGCTAGTATTTTGATGTATCATCAACAGATGGCAGCTGTATGTTCTCTATTTTTTTTTACCAAGGAGTATACTGTATTTTGCCAAATAAAGGCAGCTCAGTATATAAGATAAACCCTCCCTCCCCCAGCAGTCTTCACCTTTCAGGAAATGTCTCCACAGAACATTGTTTAATTGTGTACTATAACCTCACCCCACCCCCATTTTTATGAGATTATGAATTATAAAGAAACTCCTATTGTATGTTTAGGTAAATATGGTACGACATTTGTTGATATGCACCAAAAAAGACCTTAAAGTAAGGTGACACAGCAGCAGCAGCAGTTGATGCCATTTAAATGTAGCAGCAAGGGCAGACAGACTGCCATTTGAAGAACTCTTCAAATGGGTAAATGTCTTAATATTTTTCCATATGCAGTGCATCACAGAATTACGTATATAAGACCAGTGACATGCACTTGGAGCCAATTTGTGTATTTTATTATTACACATAATTATATATTTTAATTATTCAAGTTTTCATCAACCTTCATATTGTGCATTTAAAACTTGCTGCTGTGTCTTACACATGTATTAGCTACACATTCTGGTGAGGATAAACACTAGTGGCTTCATGCATGATTTCTCATCTGCTTGGTTCACGTCGACAGTGGCTCAGACAAGCCAAAACATGTAGGAGAAAATTATGTGTAATAATACAATACAGAAATTGACTTGGAAGTGCATTTCGTTGGACTTACGTGTGTAATGTGGTTACGTGTGTGTTGGCCAGTTTGTGCAGTGTTTCCTGACATATTGCAGGACTGTTGGAATGCCAGCTAAAGTCTGAACCCCAAATCAGTGCTAAATTCCTAGGATATGTAAGTATTCAGAACACAACATATTTTATACAGTACATAGATTTATATGCAAAAGGAATTAGCACTTGAAATTTTTGGTCTGCTGCATTCCATAGGGAATGGAAGGTTGGGTGTTGTCATGTCTGTGCATGTCTCTTTCTTTGTGCACATTTAGGACCATCTGACAAATATTCATGTCACTTTGACATATTGTAGTCTGATATGTGGATGGCAATGTTCTGGAGGATCATACTGGCTTCCATCTTCTGAGACACTGAAGGTGGAGGCAGTGTGTCCCATCTGCCACACTACACACTGTCAACCAGAAGTCCATACAGTATGAATCTTGTGAGTCTGGAGGTTTTTATAGAAGTGTAATTGAGGACTGAGGTCTTCTGGTGTGTGATGCTGCATTGTTCCTGACAATGTAGATGATTTTGGTGTCTTCATTGTCAGGGTCAAACAGTCCACTTGACCCTGAAGATGAAGGCACACCACATTCCTTCGATACATCAGGAACAACATGCCCTATGACACAGCATCACATCCCAGAAAATGTTGAATCACCACTACTCTCGATTAATATTAACTTTGGACTGACCTTCAAAAAGTAGTATAAAAAGCTAAAAGATGTTCCAATTTTAAATTAAGCACCACCCCTTGAAAACTGATGAGGCAGTGGAAGTGTAGGGCCACATATTGGGTGGCAGTGAGGGCAGAAAATTGTGTAGCAGGAAAGAAAATCTGTGCCCTGAGGCCCTTCATCAAGTCTGGTGTCCAGTCACTATACTGACAGAGCTATCCCGGCTCTGTATAAATTATTATTGCAGTCATTTAACACAATGATATATTCAGGAAGAATGTATCTGTTTTGGCTCAAGATGATTAGCCATTGTCAGGCCTAATTGCAAGAGTACACCAAGAGGGCATATTTTACAGTGGTACTTCAGGTTTGATATCAGAACCTTCACAAGCCACAATACACATATAGTGTAAAAGATATAGCATGCCTAAAATATACAACTTAAGGTTTATAAAATAAATAATAAGATGTTGGTAGTTAGATATAAAATTCTGGGACGTGACATACATATATATTGCTGTCAGATCACTGGAGTGTCGAAAAAGTGCGAGTACAGCAGGACTAGCTTCTTGTATTGCGATTTTTTGATTCTGTTACTTATTCTGTAGTATATAAAAAACATATAAATTAGGACTCTTATGGTGGGATATATATTGAAGAGGTGAAAAACTACTTACTTGGGTATATTGATGAATAGAATAGTTTATTGATACCACTGACACTGCTAAAAAAATGTTGATGCAGTTGTTTGAAGTTGTTTAATTTTAACCGAAACATGTAGCCTATATTCTTCCTGAATGTAACATGGTGTGTAGTCAGTGCAAGATTCACTTGTATTTCGCATTGCAACAGGGATGTCCCACGTGAGAGCTGTGTAGGGTAGCATATGAACAAGTGTCAGTACATAAAAGAGTGGTGGTAGAACCATCGAGTGCAGTTATTTGGAATTAATAAGAATCTCATACAATCATTTAAAACTCTTATCCTTCGTACTCTGAAGAAATGGTATGGTGTGTGTGGAATGGATTACTCTGGCTCATGATGGGGGCAAGTGGTGGGTAGTTGTGAACACGGTAATGAACCTTCGTATGCTGTAGTGTGCAGGGAATTTCTTGACTAGCTGAGACACTTCTAGCTTCTCTTTCTCCCTGAATTGAACATCCAAATATTTGTTGAGTAGCACAAATCATTCAGCTTCTCTTATATTTGCTGCCTCCCACTGCTTCAAAATTTCTTCTGTGAGTTCTCCTTCCTTCTTTGTTACTTCAGTTTCTCTGGCTGCCTTCCTTCCCACAGCTTCTTACCTGGTGCTCATTATGGCCTTCATCACGCTTATTCTCTCCCTCCGTAATGCAACCATTTCTCCCAAGTAACCTCTTCTCCTTGGACTATGCCAAAAATGGAGGCAGCCCTAGCTTCTCCATATTGTCTGTGACATAACCAATCAACACAGCATGATAACCCAGAAGCATTGCTGTGATAGCAGTTTATATATTTGAAAGTGGAACTACAGTATAATAGCTGACTGGCATCTCACTATGTTTTATTCCTCGTATGAGTCTGCTGGTGTGTGTCACTTGTGTCAGTTATGCCTGAATTAAGTTCTTGTTCTTTGCTGTGGAGTCACATGGATGTGTCTTTGCTGATCAGCATTCAGATTTTAAGCATTTAATTGTATCAATGAACATGAAAAATAAGTCATTTTTATTGAAAACCATGTAAAGATACAAAATACTGATTTCAAAATACAGAATTGTTTCTGATATCAACTGTATGTTTAACAAAACCAGAAGCAGTATGTATCAAGGCAAGGTATTTCAGCATTCATGCAAAATGTAATGGATAGTTACTGCTGCTGTCTGTACTTCATACAACTAGTGGCTGTATTTGTAACGTGTTAAGTAGAGGGGGAATGACAGGTGATAACATCAGTCCAGAATGTCAAGAACACTGTTACAGTCACACAGCAACGACATGTGGAATGTCACTATTTGAGAAACACCACACTTTCAGTAGAAAGTTTGAATGTGTCAGCAAAGGTCTGTAATGTCTGTATCTATTTTGTTTGACTATTCTGTCCTGAAGATGGAGACAGTATATTCCTCTGAAAGTAGGTAAATATTTCTGAGACCACACATCCCAGAAGACAGTGGTTTGCAAATTGATTGTATGGGAAGTGAAATAAATGATGGGAATTTGTGGGAGAGTTGAATGGAAGAATACATAATGAAGTGCAGTTCTGTCACCATCCAGAGCACTGCATGTGTCATGGGAGATGCAAGCTTACTGTGATAAAACTGCTGTGTGTTGTGTGCAGTGTGGTGACAACAGAAAGACTCCATAGTTATGAATTCTTTCTCATAGTGCAAGAAGTGTTATGGAATAGGGGCATCTAAAGAATGCAGAATGACATTCTGTAAAGTATGACATGAGGTTTGGTTGGTAGCAACTATGAAGTGAGGGCATTGCGTTGCGTAGTTTAAGCTGAAGCATGAACTGTTACAAAGAGAATCAAAAGCAAATTCCAGAAAGTAAATCTGAAAAGTGATGATGAAAATACAAGCAGGGATAGAATTGGAAGTGATATGTTTACAGATGCTGGAATCCAGCGTTTGTTAATAGAGTTAGTGGAAACGGCTGTAGTGGTTTGACCATGTGCAGGGAATGGTCTGAACAAGCATCTCATGAAAGACATTAGAATTGTTTTAAAGGAAGGAGTTGTATGGGATGAAGCACATGATGGTTCAGGGAGGTACTGGAAGATATCACACAGAGAGTTGAGAGCTGGAAAAAAAAAATTGTGGGAAAAATGGAAGAGTTGGGAGACTCTTAATTGACCTGCATAAATGTGAAATACTGCTGAAAGAAGTGGTGCATATGCATGGTTACGTTTAAGTGTCAGTCCTTCACATTTGATAAATACTGAAATGCATCTTAGGAAGAGACTGTTTGTATAGCACGTTGCTCCTTAGCTCTTGGTCCCATAGTAACATCCTAGAGTGTCAACATCAATATTCTCAGAGTTCAGATCTTCTGGGTTATGGTCCTGTGGTACTGGGTGAGAGACAGCTTGTTGCTTGAAGATGCAGTTGCTACATTCATTTGAAACATCAGGAACCTCTCTCTCACCCTTTGGCACAGCATCACATCCAAGACTCAAGTCTTCAGAGGTGATGCTGTGAGAACCTTATATCTCACATGAATATTCTTACTTTCCTGCAGCTGTTGCGTGTTGTGATTGTAACACTATACAATCTTAGTATGTTCTGAGGCCGCAGAACAAAGGCCGATATGGTGGGGCTCATAGTATGCTTATATCTCTCCCTCTGTTCTAAGTCAGCCAGTCCACAGTGTGTAGTGAAGTTAAATTATTCTCACTGCTGTTTGTTGTGTGAACAGAGTTACTGGACAAATGGAGGGACAGCATCACAGTTTGAGGGAGTTGTATTGAGGGCTGATCTATGGTATGTCTTTCTGTGACCTCAGTACAGGTGATGTTTATGTGTAGGTCATTAGTGTGAAGTATTGTACGCTTGTGCGGCTGTATCTGATAGCCACTCTCCTGTACATTGCCGTGCGTAAGGGAACTGGTTCACTATCACCATTTGAGGGCACTGCTTAGTTTTCTGAGAACAATTTCTGTTCCAAAGATTTTGTCCCAGAAGCTACTGGTTATTCCAAATCCTGTAATCAGATACACAGAAGTAGGATTTGAGTTTTTATACTAGAGAAGATTCTTGTTGTGGTCTTGTGGGTTAGGCACCATGTAGTCGGGTAGCTGGGGGATGTGCTGTGTGCAGTGTTACGTGCCAGTGTGGAATGTGAGATTTGAGGGTCTGACATCAGTGTTGCTGAAGATGCAAGTAATCCAGGATGTGATGCTGTGTCATTGGGTGTTTAGTTTCTGGATGTCTCAAAGGAGCATAGTGCCTTCATCTTCATGGTCAAGCATTGCTCCTTTGAAACATCAGGAACTACACACTCACTGACTCAGATCATGGCCTGGAACACTTGAATCTTCAAGTGTGGGACGGTTTCATTTGGATGGACAGAACATTCCACGGAGACTGGTCAGGATTGACCAAAAGTACGTCTACTGCTATCGGCCATAGCAGAACGCAAACCTAGGTCACTGTATCATGCTTCTGGACATTGGTACCATACGTGAACCGGATTGTGGAGAAATCGGTAAATTTGGAGCTTCGTGTACCAGACTGTGGTGTCATAGTCCATAAGACCACAATATGAAGCACACAAAGTTTTATTTTACTGTTTTCTGAGAAATGAAAATGCTAGAATGAGTAGAAGTAGTGTGTCAGTCAGTAATACTGGGCAGTAGTGTTGAGGCTACTGTGTATTCTTTTTCAAAGAGTTTCAGTACAACTAATTTCATCTGCAATACTCTTTTTGCAAGAGGTAATGCATTTAACCTGTTCAGTGTTTCAATTAAATTTAAATTTCTTATGGTGGAGACTGACATCTACAGACTTCTGTGATATAAGAGCCTCAGTTTGGTGTATACATGCCCATATTTTTGAGGAACCTGTTGTTCAGGGTGCAGCAGCATAAGAAGTGCTGGACCATGTGGCCTAAAGATGGAGGCACTGTGATCTTTCAAAATGTTATGAATGAATTACCTACCAACACTGCTTAACATCTCAGAAGACTTGAACTTTCAGATTGTTATCTATTTGCTTGTTGGTATAATTTGTGTCAAACCCCAGACATCAAGGTTTTGAGACTGGTTGTGCTAAGGGGCCCAGTGGAGTGTGAGTGCTTTGTGTTACCGTCTAAAGAAGGCAGCAGAATGACTTTCTGACTTGTGTCTGGTATCCAGAACATCAGTCAAGAACACTCTTGAACATGGTTGTCATAAACCTTCGACCTGGGATCTTCCTAGCCTTGTGATCGCCAGCTTGTCTCTGGTACTGGTGATCACACTAAAATATTGTGACCATCAGCATGCATTTTACCTGTTTCATAATGTGTGAAGTGGTGCTGGTTGTGGTAACGCTTCATGTAATACAAGTGTGATCCTTCTGTTGGTGACCCATGGTGAAGGTAGAAGTGGAGTAAGTCATATACAATATAACCTGTAAAGAGTGTAACATTACTGTCTGTACAGGAAGGTAGAGATGGGTTATCATTAGTGCACCATTCCGTAAGTTTCTCCTTTCACCTTGTTCATCATCTTCGACATGAAACAGGGCTGGATTGAGATGTGGGTGCTTTGGGAAGGTTTATAATTTGGTGCAGCTTCTAACCCATGTTCTGTAAAATTTACAGTCTATCACAGGGCTGGTGAACCTTTTTGTGGGTGCATGCCTAAACTGTGGATAATTTTGAGAGAAATTGTTAAATCATGCACTGATGGGGATTTTCAGCAGCAAACAAGGTCTAGGAGTTGGCCATTGTCGTTGATTATTATATAGTATAATTATTATGCTATGTATTATAATAAAGAGGATCCTCAAGAAGTATGAACTGGAGGAGGGAAGCAACTGAATCTCTTACTGCTCTACATATCAAAAGACTGAAGCAATAAATATATTAATGTAACCACTATATTCCTTTGTATTATTATTATTATTGTTGTTGTTGTTGTGAAAAATAATTGCAGGGAAAGAACAACATGCTTGAAAACATTCCTGGCACATCTGTTCAAGCAAACAAAAACACTTGTGAATTAACAAAATGAGACCCCTTACTTACTTACTTACTTACTTACTTACTTACTTACGTAAGTAAGGAGTCTCATTTTGTTAATTCACAAGTGTTTTTGTTTGCTTAAACAGGTATGCTAGAAAATGAGACAGTTTCATAAATTAAATGTAATTTTCACACGAGAAAAAAAATTAGTGACTTTGTGACAAAAGTAAGGGACCAATAATAAGTTCGTAAAAAACTAAAAGAATTGCTGATTTTTGTTGTTTTGGTTTTATTTTGCACTTTTTATTTACTGGTCTTTATATTTCTACTAATGAGAAATTATAAAAGACAGAATTTATAATATATGCAGAAGCTTGGAGAAGCAAGTAAGCATTTTACTCCCTGTCAGACTTTTGCTGCTGCACTAAGGATGACAGATTTTTTTATCAGGTTTGTAGTATCTTGCTTCTGTATGCTTGCAGCACTAACTTCTTCATTAGGACTACTTGTGTAGTTACATTTGATGTAGTTAATTACTCAACCATGAATCACGTGAATATGTAGATGAAAATACAGATAATACTGCCATTGCTGCGCTTTTGAACAGTCAAAATTTCGGGAATGGCATTCCGGACTTTAAGAAATCCATTGTCTGCAATACTGAGTTTTCAAATGATTTAGTTCTTTCAGCATTTTCTAACCAAGCTATTCCATGGACAAACTTCGCCTTTCAAGTCAGCTTCTTTGTGAATCAAATGGATCTCACAATTATTAAAATCTATCCACTGCAATATTCCGAAATGCGGTTTCTCCAGTGTTAAATTACACATTTTATGGGTTTTGCCATTTCTTCAAATGACCTGAGTGGAGTAAATCTTGAAGAGAATAGCTGAACCATTAGCACTTGAAAATTTCCTTGTAGTGGCTGTGATTGTCTGGTTTATCATGAATTTCAAGATCAGTCTTGTAGTTGGTGGGTGTGGGAAATATTTAAAATTGCCATTGTCAGCATCATGTTTAAAAATCCCAAGTTTGTTGAAAGCTTTTATGTAGTTAAATATAATATCAGTCACTTTGCAAACCCTTGTAATTTGGGGTCTAGGTCATTTAAATGCAATGAAAATTTGTAAAATGACATCAATCTACCAGTGCACACATCGCACAATTTGTGAGATGACCAGCTTTCATTCATCAAAAATAAACACGTTTCATCCAAACACTCAACAAGCCAGTCAGACACAGAAGCTCGGCTCCACCACAAACATTATTTCACACAAGTAGTCTTTTATACACCAAAGTCACCTTGCTCAGTAAATTCAGAAACTGTCTGTATCTCGAACCACACACAATAATAATATTTGTTACTTTGGTTACTACACTTCTCTTTTAAGAGATTCTGAAATGTGACAAAGCTGCTTCTTGAATCCAGGAACTACAGCAGTCCAAGTAACAGTAACATAAATATTTGCCATTTTGTACTCTTCACTTGTCTGTGTTGATACACTTATTTCCCTCTAAAAGACTGTGTTGACGGTGCGCAATCTTTTGTAGCTGTGGGCCACTCAGACACAAGTGTTTTGGTGAAGTGCTACAGAGGATTTTTTAAACATAATGTTAGTGCACTGAAAAATTGAATTTTATTGCTTTTATTCATATTTGTATTAAATCAGGATGAAATGTATAGCTTTTTTTTTTAAAAAGTAACACTGATATATTTGTATCTACTCTTGACAGAATTTCTGCCTAGGATTTAAAAAAAATGCTGTCTGACCCTCCATTTCCCTTTCTGAATATTATGACTTCTTTTCTAAAGTCCTTTGGTTTCATAATTTTGACAAATGTTGCAATTAATAGCTATGAATGTAATGGAGTTTTTGCTGGAAACTCATACATGTCACTTATATCAGTGGAAACCTCAATTTTCTGGCACCATATTTCTGATTATCCAGAGATGACACGCCCCTATAGGTTGGTGCCCTAGCTGGCCCACCCCTTAATCTGACCCTGCATGAAAGCATTCTTCAGTCTCAGTTCTTAAAATATGTAATTAAATATTAAAGGAAATAGACCAATGGAATGACCTGAAGTGGGATGGTTGGCAAGGTACTGCAGAATATGAGCCGAGGAAAGAGCTGGCAAGAAATCAAAGTGGAAATATGAGTAACTGATGCACAAGGCACTGTGATGAACCTGCCTGTAATATATAATATTAATATCTGAACAAGAGCAAGTACTTCTAACATTGCTTCTCAGCAATATTGTGACCACTAACAAACCTCCCCATTACCAACTGTGGTGATAAGGAAGGGCATGTCCTACCTGTCGACCATTTACTATAGATTTTAAAAATCCTGCCTTGTCAGTTCTCCCTGAAGCTGACAGTAATGCATGGAAGGAGGACAAAAGCCTAGTTCACAGGTGCAGCATTCATGTGAAAGAAAGTTATGCACAGATGATCAACCAAGTTGATAGTTTTGCATATTGCTAATGGGGGTTCTGCTATATTCAGATAGCTTGCACTGCAGTCAAGTGCTACATGATGTTCTTGGCTCCTTCCTTAAGAAAGCAGCCTGTTAATCCCTGTTGCCTTAGTTTGGCATAACAAGAGTTGTTTTGATATGTGGTGGGAGCAGACAAATCCCAAGTCCATAAATTTCATTCTTCAAGTAACAACATGAGGCCTACACATCCGTTTTACCTAAACTATTCCCCTTCTTTCAAAAATTAATATCCTATGTGTGTAATCTGAAGTACAGTGTACTGACAGCTAAAGTTTACGTGGTTTGTATAATAGTGTATGTGTAGGTTACGTTTATATATTCTGTTGTACAGTGTTTGTGCAAGTTAAGCTTCTACAGTTCAGAAGTATATACATATCTGAATTCTTAAGTTCATGTTTGCAACTAACTCCCTTACCCTCTATTCAAAATGGTTGCAGATCATGAACAGAGAAAGGCTGATCTGTTTGGAAAGTTCTTACCTATGGTAGTGCCTCCTGCTGTGAATGACAGCATCCACGGTGGAAATATGACTGTATATATTGAGTACAAGATCAGTGCCAATATGGCTGCTGGTACAGGTGGGAACAGCAGCCTGCGACCATCGAACGGCACCTGTGTGATCAGACAAACTTAATCATGATACAGTCACTGAATGACAAAGTTGACTTCTACATGAGCTACTGTCATAGGCTGTTAACATGTGGGTGTTGTGTGTGTGCCTGCAGATATGTTATTGTCTGTCCTGGATGCTGCCAGGAATGAAGGTAGGACACCATAACATAAGGTGGAAGGACCAATTCAGTGGGATTTCCATTTTGTTTCTGATGATAAAATGTTAGCAGATATGATGATTATCATAATGACAGGCAGAATGGTTTTATATTCCTAATTGGAGCCAGCTGGTTTCAAAACTCAGGTCTTCAGTACCTGATCTGTGGATCCTGTGACTCTTGTAGCTGGCATATTCATATTTGATTTAATATTTTGGAAATGATAAGAAAGGTAATGTTGACATGTGCATAGCAAGAGGCAGCCCTCTTCAAGGAGTACTGGGACACTGCACAAAAGATGGCAAGATTCACACTGCCAAAAATGGCCCATGGCCTGATGGTGATAGTTATGATGATGATGATGACGACGACGACGACGACTAATGACAGTAAGGTGATGTTGAAGAAGAAAGAGGAGGAAGAGGTGAATGATGTTTTCGGCATCCTGGTGCAGATGGGATCTAACTAGCCTGTTATATATGCTGCAGAATTGCTTCTATTGGGTTTATATTTTTTGTTTATTTATTCTGTTGACAAATAATGTCAGAACTCATTCTTTCAGCATTGTCTTTTTGATATAAAAAGCATGTAATTTTTTAAGTAAATTCATTATTTAATGCTGCTGTCTCATGAAACATGTGCGCTGTGAAACTGGCTCAGATGGTTGGTTGCCACCCTCTCACCTCGGAGGTCCATGTTCAGTTCCAGGCCAGTTCGCGTGGGATTTGTGGTGGAAAAGTGACATTGGGACATGTCTGACTCCAAGTACTTCAGTTTCATTCCACTGCACTGTCAGTACCATTCCACTGATGCTCCATACTCATTCTTGCATGTCACTGATGCTATATAATCTCAACAACAATGTTAAAGTACACTTTGAAATCGTGTGTTGTAAGCTCTTGTAAGTGATGACATGTAATTAGTGTGTATTGTGAAGCACCATATATTTTAAGCAGGATCACTGTAGCAATTGAGAATTGTTACTTAAAAGTGTCAGGTTGGACATTACTGCCACATGTTGTTCACAAAAGTTGCTTTCATGTATGTTTGAACTCGCAGAGCGCTGGGACATCAAGGAAAATGGTTTGGTGTTATGGACTGTGCTGAGAGAATGTGTGTGACAGATGGCAATAATTGTGAGTGGCTTCAACAAATCAGTTGGCTCATGTGTCCAGTTCAGATATTGGCCTGGGTACTGGCTATGCTTTCAGAGGCTCTTGTGGTCTTCCTCAGACCATGAAGGTGCTGGTTTAGTATTTTTTATCAGTTCCTATATGCCAATAATCCAGTAATTTTGTGATGTATATTCTGTGTCACAGACACTGTTATTAAACAAAATACACATACAACATATCTACCATGCACTTCTTCTTCTTCAGTTATCCAAATTAAAAGACCATCAATATACACAATTGTTTGGAGAACACCCAGCTGTGTGTAGTATTAGAAGTTTCTGCATTGTGAGTTGTGAGATTGCAGGTTTTTAAAGTGGTGAAGTGTAGTGTGGTCTCGTGAGTTACAGCACTGTGCAGTGTGGTAGGTTGGTACCACTGTTGCGGACGAAAATACTGCCTCTACCTTGGGGGTAAAAGGGAAGTTTTTGTTACTTTGTTCAGTTTTATATATGAGTGCTGGGCATTACATTAAAATGTACTGCTGGCATCCTCTCCAGCTTGCCTAATGTGTTTTTTATAATGATTGGCCACTTGGCCCCATTCTGAGACTCTGAACTAACCACACCCTATTTTCTTTGGCTTTCAAATTTCACTTAAATTTACCAGCAAATAATAAACTGCTCTGTGCAGGAATTATGTGTATTCTGTCCTTCCATTTTGATTTGTACGTCTCAGTGTGTGTTCTTACACTAAGTAACATTACAAATTGTGTGCTCTGTATGTTGGGCTCAGACTTACCAAGGCATTCTTTACTTTCAAAATGCCATATGCTTTCACAGTAGACATATAAATACAGTTTTGTTAACACCAATAAGAAGACCAATTTCATAAAACTTACAGATTTTCAACAGCATAATGTGAAGATCTTTTATCCCAGATTTTACCAAAGTGGACAGTAAATGTGGAAAATATTGATGGAAATTCATTTATGCCCCCAAGTAAACTGTGACTTTCACTGCGTACATTTTCATAAAACTCCCTCTCACTCACTCACTCGCTTGCTCGCCACTTGTGAAGTTTTTGTTACATACATACAGACATACATTCCATGGATCCGTAAGTGTGCCATAAAGACAGCAGGATGTGGAACAAGTCATAAATACACAAATATACGAATGTACAGTGTACAATACTACAAACATTTTATACAACAGTATTATAAATCATCTATACATATAAAAAAATTCATCTACAGAGTACAAGCAGTGTGTGTGGGTATTCTCTTAAAGCTGCTCTAAATTTTATGTTGTCATTGTGTACTTCTGTGCCTAATTTTGTCCATATCAGATGAAAAACCTAGGAACTATACAAAATGTTATTTAAGTCCCTTACTGTAAAGAACTCCTGCACTAAATTTGAAGAAAATCTGACACATAATTTAGTTATAGATAGCAGGTCACATAGACGGTGGGCATGGTCTCCACATAGGGCATTTATTTTATTACTTCATAAAGAATGGTCACAGATCTTGAGGTAATATAACTGAGGTCATGTACCTTGTGATGTAAACCATGCATCAGGAAGTGGAATGTAATGAGAAGTGACGATGTTGCTGGTGGCTGCAAATGAAACACCCAACGATGTAAGGAGTACTCCAGAAAGGACCACATGACAATCCCAGTCAGTAAACTAAGCAGTGCCCACACCAGGCCTGTGCCCTCTGTAACATGCAGTCAGGACACATCGTCAGCTTGCTGATTCCTCTTATGTGTTGTATGTTTGACAGGTGACATGTATTGAGCTATAAATGCAATAATGAAGCAGCCTCCGTGAGTCTGCTGAGAGCACCGTCTGTAGGTATTCAAATGTCACTTCATCCAGTGTGTAATTTTTTTTTGTTGGGGGGGGG
>JGI24697J35500_11274951_pt1 | contig 18044 bp, 18 predicted proteins | sample TergutMp193P1_FD_35500 | JGI IMG/M metagenome (IMG submission 35500) | reverse complement strand
TGCAAAGGGACCAATTGGTGAGCAAGGTCCTCATGGGCCAAAAGGTGAAGATGGCGGACCCGGTAAAGATGGTGAGCAGGATCCTAGAGGTGAACAAAGGTCCTCAGGGAGAAAGAGGTCTACAAGGTCCTCAGAGATTGAAGGGAGATTCCGGTAAAGACGGAAAAATCCGTCAGTTGAGGATGTAGCTACTCAATTACTTACTGATGCGAATAAAAATACATTGATAACTGAAGTTGCAAGTAACGAAGGTTTACAAGAAGCAATAGCAGGTAATCAGGTTCTACAAGACGCAGTAACAACTGCCTTGAATGATGATAAGGATTTTCACAATATTGTAAAAAGAGTAACAATAGATAACTTAACAAATGCTAACAACGCGCAGCAAAAATTTACTTTACAAAAAGGAGAAAAATTACTGGACGATGTCTATGAAACAAATATTGTTTCAGATGGTAAGACCATAGCTACTCTACCAAAAATAGGTTACTACATGCTCAATGATCAATTGGTCATGCATAATCATGTTACAAAAGAGAAGGTAGTTATTCCCAGGGATTTTCATTTTTTAAAAGTTGTTAAATTTAATAATGGTGATTATAAACTGACTTTTTGTAATGTACTTGGTAATGAGTTCTTTGAACATAAAAAATATGATCCTCAGTATTCAAATGTTTCGGATGAATATAAGTTCATAAGTTTAAATTGTGCGAAAAAAGAATATAACCCCAATCTCAGCGGGTTATTTAGATATCGGCCGTCGTTTTTCATTACAGAAGGACCTGATGAACCAGGCTCTCCAGGTCATTATCAAGCTGATGTGTTCGAATTAACAAATAACAACAAAGGTAGGAAAATGGCTACATTAATTGATAAATTTTGCTATTTTAATGAAAATGATCAGTTTAAGTGTTGTGCAATTACCACAAAGGAATGGAGTGTCGTATTTATAATACTTCTGAAATCAATCAAGAATATAGGATAACAGATGCAAATAGCAAGTTCTCTCTTACAGGTCATGATGTAATTCTTCATACCATTCTAGAGTTAGTTTAACCATTCTCATATAGCTGACCAAGGAAAGGCTTTCCTGCATCATACCGCTGCAGTATCCCAGCCGCTAACACGTAGTGGAGTGACGGTAGCCATAAACATCAAGAAATTTACCAAGTGAGAAAAAAAAGGCAAAAGAAGCCCTAGTAGCATTCATTTTCAGTGTTGGCGTTTTTTAAGCTTAAACGCTGCGATTTAGCTGCTTTTAAAGGCGACTAGTCCAAGCTATAATATTTAAGGAATTTACCGAGTAGAAAAAAAAGACAATAAAACCCCGTGGTAGCTAGTTATTCCACTCTCTGTTTTAAAATCTGACGTTGGGTGCTGTCTTAAACGACTTATAAGCGCGTTTCAGCTTGAAAACCAGAATTTTATAAGACATGAGGTGCGCATAGTGCAAAAATTTAAACATGAGACGCCAAATACCCTAAGTTTTTTGTCATTAACCTGCACAGATTAGGAAGTTAAATAAATAGCTTCAGTATCATGATAAGGAGGTTGGAGGAATTTGTCAAGTAATTTCTTTGTTTCATCCGATACGCTGCCAAAACTATCCAAGAGGTCTAACTTCCATATATCCGGAGTAATTCTTGTGCATTGGCTTTTATTAGAGTAGGACATTTTCTGTCATTTAATAGTGAATGCAATATTTCAATTGCACCTTTAATGTCATTATTATGTATCTTTATTATAGCGATAGCTTCTTGGCTTGAGTAAGGATACACTGCATTTGCTGCTAAATTATTGATTTTATCTTCATTTATTTTGTCACCATGGTGAAGCAAACTCATTACTTCTAAATATTGTGCTAATTCACGCAAAACTTTAGGAACATCTTTGTTATCTGCCATATTACTATAAATAGATGCTGCGTCTGTTGATGTTGAATTTGAGATACGGTTAAATGCACTTTCAAAGTTTGCTAAATTCTTCCAATTTGAGTCTATTCCCTCTAATGACTCACTATCTTTTTTGGAGAATAACATTTCATAGAACTTGTTGCCTGCAATTGTAGATTGTTTTGCATTATTAATATTACGTAATGAGTACAATGTTATGCCAATTAGCACTGGTACCAATGCAAGTAGAAAGATGTATTTCTTCATAGTGATATTCTCAATAGATATATATTTTTTATATATTAATGCTTTTTGATTTGCAAAAACTTATTGACATAGTAATTATATCACATAATAATGTTTTCAAATTTGTTTGAATAGTTGGAGATTGAAATATTTCTAAAGTAGAAATAAAGACAGCAATATAAAGCTAATTATTTTTTGTCGGATTTATCCGATGTACCCTCAACCTTTTATAGGTTGAAGTCTAAATTTGAGAGTTTGATCCTGGCTCAGAATGAACGCTGGCAGCAGGCTTAACACATGCAAGTCGAACGGAGTTATATTGTGGCTTGCTATGGTATAACTTAGTGGCAGACGGGTGAGTAATATATAGGAATCTACCTAGTAGTACGGAATAATTGTTGGAAACGGCAACTAATACCGTATACGCCCTATGGGGGAAAGATTTATTGCTATTAGATGAGCCTATATTAGATTAGCTAGTTGGTAAGGTAATGGCTTACCAAGGCAATGATCTATAGCTGATCTGAGAGGATGATCAGCCACACTGGAACTGAGATACGGTCCAGACTCCTACGGGAGGCAGCAGTGGGGAATATTGGACAATGGGCGAAAGCCTGATCCAGCCATGCCACATGAGTGAAGAAGGCCTTTGGGTTGTAAAGCTCTTTCGGTGAGGAAGATAATGACGGTACTCACAGAAGAAGTCCTGGCTAACTCCGTGCCAGCAGCCGCGGTAATACGGAGAGGGCTAGCGTTATTCGGAATTATTGGGCGTAAAGAGCGCGTAGGCTGGTTAGTAAGTTAAAAGTGAAATCCCAAAGCTCAACTTTGGAATTGCTTTTAAAACTGCTAACCTAGAGATTGAAAGAGGATAGAGGAATTCCTAGTTTAGAGGTGAAATTCGTAAATATTAGGAGGAACACCAGTGGCGAAGGCGTCTATCTGGTTCAAATCTGACGCTGAGGCGCGAAGGCGTGGGGAGCAAACAGGATTAGATACCCTGGTAGTCCACGCTGTAAACGATGAATGTTAAATATGGGAAGTTTACTTTCTGTATTACAGCTAACGCGTTAAACATTCCGCCTGGGGACTACGGTCGCAAGATTAAAACTCAAAGGAATTGACGGGGACTCGCACAAGCGGTGGAGCATGTGGTTTAATTCGATGCAACGCGAAAAACCTTACCACTCCTTGACATGGAAATCATACCTGTTCGAAGGGATAGGGTCGGTTCGGCCGGATTTCACACAGGTGTTGCATGGCTGTCGTCAGCTCGTGTCGTGAGATGTTGGGTTAAGTCCCGCAACGAGCGTAACCCTCATCCTTAGTTACCATCAGGTAATGCTGGGAACTTTAAGGAAACTGCTAGTGATAAACTGGAGGAAGGTGGGGATGATGTCAAGTCATCATGGCCCTTATGGAGTGGGCTACACACGTGCTACAATGGTGGCTACAATGGGCGGCAAAGTCGCGAGGCTAAGCTAATCCCTTAAAAGCCATCTCAGTTCGGATTGTACTCTGCAACTCGAGTGCATGAAGTTGGAATCGCTAGTAATCGTGGATCAGCATGCCACGGTGAATACGTTCTCGGGTCTTGTACACACTGCCCGTCACGCCATGGAAATTGGTTTCACTCGAAGCTAATGACCTAACCGCAAGGAGGGAGTTATTTAAAGTGGGATCAGTGACTGGGGTGAAGTCGTAACAAGGTAGCAGTAGGGGAATCTGCAGCTGGATTACCTCCTTAAGCTTTGTGCATAACTCACCACTTTTAATAGTGATGCTGTGGTGCACTATATTGCTGTCTTTACTTCTACCTTATTTTAATTTCTTGATAATGGAATTTTATGAGTGATAGGCCTCTTTCTCCACATTTGCAAATATATAAGGTACAAGTTACTAGTTTTTTTTTCTATTATGCACAGATTAACTGGTGTCTTATTATTCCTTCTGTTAATGGTGCTTTCTTGGTATTTTATATTACATGTTTATTCTCCTGAGCTATTTATGGTAAAGTACTTGAATGTATTGTTATCTACTTCTATCGCTAAGTTAGCTTACGTTTTATGCCTTGTAAGCTTTCTATATCATTTTCTCAATGGTATTCGTCATTTATTATGGGATGCTGGACTTAATTTAGAAATTACTGATGTCTCAAAAAGTGCTATGCTACTGACGGTAACTTTACTTTTCTCTACTATAGCTTTTTTATTTATGTTTATATGAGTCAATCTGGAAATTCAGTACATCATTGGTGGGTTCAACGTGTTTCTGCGGTGATTTTATTGTTTTTATTTCCTTGGTTTATCTATTCATTTTCTTGCGCACTTTATGCTGATAGCCCTTTGTCTTTTAATGAAAAATTATTTCGGGCTATTGATCATCCTCTAGAGCTTTTACTTTTTGTTGTATTATTGTTTTGTATTTTCTGGCATGCAGTTCTTGGAATGCAAATAGTGTATGAAGATTACATACACAGTGTACCTCTAAGAGTTTTTGCGATTACATGTATAAAGTACTTGTCGAGCATCACTTATATAGTTCTTACTTTTACAATTTTTTTCTTTTACAGACATATTTTCTTGTAAAATCATCTATTCTGTGTTAATATATTCTTAGCATACTGGTTTTATTATTGAACTATAGTGCTTATAGTGATCTTGGTTTAGCAATATGTTAGAGATATTGAAAAAGTAGGGAACGGACCTTACGCTAAAAGTGAAGGATCTGTTTACTTCACCTGAATCTCAAGTTTATGTCAAAGACCTAAGAAAGGTGATGGTATATAAGGATGGACGGAAATGCCTGTATCCAAAAAATTATGATGAGATTGTAGGATCTTGGAAAATTATAGAAAAAAAAGATAGCAATGGAAAGCTTGTAAAAGATGAAGAGGGAAATCCCGAATACCAGCTTGCATATAGTGGATACAAGTTTGATCTAGCTTTGGTTAAGAAAGTTGATAACAGATCTTATTTTACTATTGGTTTTTTAGTTAGTAAAGATAGGCGTGAGGTTAATGATTATCGTGAGTTTTATAAACCATTTAAGTTTAAAAAGAAAAACCTCGAAAAACATTTGCCGGTTTTTGAGATTCAAGAAAAAGAAGGTAAACTTGAATTAACTAATTCTTCTCTTCTTGCTAAAAAAGGTTGCTCCATCAATGATAAAACGGGAGAGGTTGATGAAAAAGATAGAGATGAGAAAGGAAGAAATAGAGAATTATTGTACATTAGTGATTATAAGAAGCTAAGCACTAGTTTTTTTGAAATTAGAGATCAAAATGGTAATCTGGAGCTAGATAAAAGTCTTATATCTGTTCCTATTGTTTTCGCTGTGGGCTTAGCTAAGATTTGTGCTAAACTGCTGACTTTCATTCCTATGAAGTTAGGGGAGCATTTAATAAGCAGACAAAGTCCAATTGCAAAGTTTTTTGGTTATCTTTTGTTCACTCCTGCAATGGCGGTGAAAAATTTAGTAAACATGGGAGCTACCGTACTTAAGGCTCCAATTTTGTTATTTGTGGCAGATAAGAAAAAGTATGGTGATGCTTACTGGACTATGTGGAAACACCAATTAAAAGAATGTTTGCAAGAAACAAAAGATGATTATTCAGTTGTTAAAGAAGGAAAGAGGTCAGAGCCAGAGAAGAAAGACTATCTTGACCGTGATACTATTTATGGCACATGGAAAGAGCTTGACGCTATGAGACCAGGTATTGAGACAGACTTGGAAAAGGCACTGAATAGAAGTAGTGAAAGTACAAATAAATCTAGAGATCAAAGCTCAGAAGAGGAGAAATCGCAAAACGCAAGTAATGAAAGAAATGAAAACATAGCTGGTGAAAAGAAGAACAGCACTCCTTATACTGATAGAGAGAAAAGAAGACAAGACTCACAGCCAGATATGAGCGCTCCATCACGCCCATAATCAGCAATTACTTTAAATTAACATCCGCTTTCTATTTTAATTACTCCATAACAAAAACTTGCGTGTATTTTACCTTTGGTATAAGATATTAATGATTAATATCTTATACCAAATGCGCCCTGTAATATTGTATGGTGGTAGTAGACTTTGGTCTTTATCCTAGCCAAAGCAATTTCAGAAAATATTTAGTCATAACACCATGTTTTAAAACACTTTATTGAGACTAAAAAGTGATTATATGCCGCCCATAATTGACACAAATATACAGTATGAGTTGTTAGTGATGGAGGATTAAATAGGCTGCAAGAGTATAAAGTAGTTTTTGAGCCGGTAAAGATCGGAACAGCAGCAGCAATATTGATTGCTGCACTTCTATGTGATAAAGATGAGACAATGTTAATTCTGCCTTCAGACCATTTTATAGGTGATTTAAACAACTTTTATGCCTTCTGCTCAAAAAGCACTCAGATGGCCTCTGAAACTAACTCTATAGTCACTTTTGGAGTAAAGCCTAATGAATTTAATCCTGGGTACGGCTATATTAATGCAGTTTATGGTCAGCAGGAGAAATACCATATAGTGAGGAGTTTCACAGAAAAACCTGAGCACGGGTTGAGTAACGATCACTATTGGAACTCTGGAATATTCGTGTTTAAAGCAAAACGCTATATAGATGAGATGAGAGAATCTATCCCAAATCTTTGTAATTTATGTTGTGCAAGTGTGCAACATTCTACACCACAGGAGAGATTTCCGTATTTAAAACAGCAAGATTTTGTGGGAACTGAAGGCGTATCCATTGATTATTTGATAATGGAGAAAGCGGAAAACGTTGCAATGATGGAAGCTAATTTCGATTGGATGGATGTTGGAACTTGGAATTCAGTTTTAGAATTAAGTAGGAGATTTGGTAAAGAACCGGTGTCATTTCAGCATGTGACTAGAAAAAAGGGGCCAGTTTTGACGACAGAAAGTAATACAAAAAATTTGTTAAGCAGAGTTTGTAAACAGCAAAGTGTTCTAAATAAGAGTCTAATGTCATTCATCAATAAAGTTAAGGAAGCAAAGGCAATAAGGAAAGAAATCAAGCCATGGTGGTTTTGCAGTGTAGTTTTAATGGGCGAGAATTTTCTTATAAAATATCTTTTTATAAATCCATTAAGCTGCACCTCCAAGCAATTTCATCACTATAGAGATGAATATCATATAGTGCTGTCAGGAGCTGGATATGTAAATTTAGGAAACAAAACACGTGTTATAGCGACAAATCATGTGGTAGAAATTCCAAGGAAAGTTTCCCATAGGATTGAAAATAGAAGCGCAAACTTTCCACTTGGGATAGTTGAATTTCGAGTAGGGGAGCTTTTATCTGATAATGATATAGTGAAGTTGGATGATGTGTATGGAAGATTTTGAAATTTTGATGCACAAGCATTATGATTTGAAAACAGGGAGCCAAGTAGCTGATGCAAAAACTACTTGACAAATACTTCCAACTTCCTTATTATAATAATAAAGCTATTATTTATCTTCAGTCTGTGCAGATTAAATGACAAAAAAACTTAGTATATTTGGCGTGTCATGTTTAATTTTTTGCACTATGTGCACCGTATGTCTTTATAAAACTAGGGTTTTTACCTGTACAAGCTGAAATGCGCTTATAAAGCATTTAAAACATAAAAAATGCCAATATTTAGAAATAGATAGTGAATAACTAGCTACTCGGGGCTTCTTTTGCCTTTTTTTCTCATTTAGTAACTTTCTTAGATATTTTCTTGAATTTTATAGCTAATCAGCGTTACGCGCTGGAATGACACTGTCATAAAGTGAAATGAGATTCCAGTGTCAAGCACTGGGATGACGGGAGAAGGGACGCTGGGATGACATCATAGGGGTTGGGATGAGAGGAGAAAGGGCTACTTGGATGACACCGTTGTGAAGGAACCAGTGTTGGCTTGGATGACCGGTAGCTGTGAAAGAGATACCTAATTCGCTGATAAGGACTTTAGAATAAAGTTTCAATCGCTCCATAGTTTCTGTATAATCTTACAAGTTCAATTGGTAGATTATGAAGATAATAATAGGTAGCGCTAGTAAAGAATTAGGGGAGTCAATAGTTAACAAGCTAAATGTTCAACCATCCCTTACTCAGGTATCAAGATTTGCCGATGGCGAGATGAATGTGTACGTGGGAGGCGATATCTATAATCAAGAGGTATACATAATACAGTCAATTTCTCCCCCTGCGAATGACAATCTTATGGAGCTCCTGATCACAATTGATGCAGTAAAGAGGTCAAGAGCCAAAAGAATAACAGCGATTATTCCTTATTATGGATATAGTAGACAAGATAGGGTTATTAAAAATGACAATATGCAATCTGCTTTGGGTGCGAAATTAGTTGCAAATCTTATCAAGACTGCAGGTGCAAGTGGTGTTGCAATTACTGATTTGCATTCAAGTCAAATTGAAGGGTTTTTTGATGTACCAGTCGCTAGTTTGAGCTGCCTTGAAGCATTTGCTGACTCCATACATACAGAGAATTTGGCAATAGTTGCACCTGATGTTGGAGCAATCGGTAGAGCGCGTGCTTTTGCAAAGACTTTAGAGAAAAAGTATGAGATAGAATTGAGTAATAAGATTATCGTAATAGATAAATATAGAGAGAAGGCAGGCACATCTCAGGTAATGAATGTGATAGGAGAAGTTGCAAATAAAAATTGCATCATTGTCGATGATATAGTTGATTCTGGTGGAACATTATGCAATGCCGCTCTTGCTTTGAAAAGTCACGGGGCAAAGTCTGTAATTTCATGCATCACACATGGTGTGCTTTCAGGAGATGCAGTTGAAAAAATCTCTTCCTCTTCTCTAGATAAATTAGTGATCACAGACACCATGCTTTACAAATTTGAAAAAACTGGTAAAATAGAAGTTGTTTCGATCGCGAATATTTTAACTAACTTCATCCAAGGAGGTAAAGGTGTCAGCTAAGTCAACAGAAGACGTCATCACTTCGCTGATAGGGTTTGTGAACAAAAGAAAAGTAACAATTACTAAGGAAGAAATGCTTAAAATTGCACATCTTGTAAGAATTAAGTTATCAAATGACGAAATTGAGCACTACTCCAAAGAACTAACGATGCTGGATTGGATACATGACATTTTGTTGCAAGTTAACACTGAGGGTGTTTCTCCTATACGTTATGGCAGTATAGATAAGGACATTCACGTACGTGATGACGTTGTCAATGCTCAGAACATTAAAGAAGAGATATTGTCCAATACAAAATCTGAGCATGGATATTTTTTAGTACCAAAGGTTATAAACGATTGAAATAAGGCTAGCTTCTAAGAAAAACATTTAAAGGATCGATATAGGGCTTTGGATGCAGTCTTATTACAGAAGACATAGGGTCGTTTGTTGCAATTATAACCAAGTATACATTTATTCGCATTTTAATGGGTATTACAGAAGCTCTTTAGGTGTGGGCGGTTTTTTAAAAACTATCTAAAATCACAGATAGCTACCAAAGTTCTCCAAAAAAGAAAAGGAAACAATCGAAAAAGTTATAGCAGAACGTCTAAACTGCTAACCGTGGTTGTGAAGTCATGAATTAAAAGGATATAGAAGATTAAAAGTGGGTAAATGCCGAGTCGTATACATAAATGTTATAAAATATCTAGTAACTGTTGTTTCAATAAATATAGAAAGAACATTTACAAGAAAAAAAAGTTGACTTCCCTAGTTTCACCTGCTATACTATAAAACTTTTTCTGTAAAGAATGAGTAGCTTCAAATGCACTAACGTCAAGTTGGTGCTATTTTTTTGGCTAACATTCCTTAAGCTGGTTTTAGTATATACTAAGTTGACGCAGTCACACACTTTCTTTATTGAAAAATTAAAAAAGATGCTGTATACTAGCTACAGTAGTAGACTTTGGTAAAACCTATGGCAGATTTAAAAGTTAGCATAACCTTCGGCTGTGAAATTTCAAGGTGCCTTATTGGACTAGCTGAAGTAAGAAATAAGTCCGTTAAAGAATTAACAGAGAAGTTAGTACGACAAGCGATTGAACTTGAGGAAGATATGATACTAATCGAGCGTGCCGCTGAACTTGATGTTCCAGGTGCAAAAAAGATCAGAAGCGAGGATATAAACTGGGATACGGTATTAGCTGCAAAAATTGAGGGTATAAACTGAAATATAAGATTACTTATTTAGAAAACGTCATCAAGAAAGACTTGCCCGCTTTGTCATTAGAAATTGCAAAAAGTGTCATAAGAGCTATAGATAAGTGAATTGCAATTGAACCAATGAAAGTTGGTACACCATTGCTCTATGAGTTTAAAGGACACAGAAGGTTACAAGTTAGTGATTATCGCATTATATATAGTGTAGACATTGCAGAGCATGAAGTAACTATCACTTCAATAAAACACAGAAGCGAATCTTACAAAAAGAAAAACAAAAAGAGGCATGAAAGGAAAAAGCCTCCTCCTCAAGGCAATGAGAAAACTAAAAATAGAAAGTTTAAAATATTTTATAAGCATTAATATATTTCTATACAGGCATTCTTCCTGACCTCTGCTCCGTAACTTTCATTATTGAAAAATTAAAAAAATCCTGTATACTCAGTATATTAGTAGACTTTGGTAAAACTTATGGCAGATTCAAAAGTTAGTGTAACTTTCAGGTTGTCTTATCGACTTAGCTGCGGTTGCTGAGTGGATTCAGCTACTGAGTTGATGGATACACCAGCTTTAAGTAGGCTTTTTGCTATTTCAATCTCTCTCACCTTTCTACCTTCATTGAATTTTTGCTTGAGGCAAGATAGATCATCATTCTCACGTTTCTGAGCCTGGTCATAAGAGGCTTAATGACTTTACTTGAATGTTTGGTATAATAATTAAATTATAAAATCGATTGAAGTCTAGCATGAATGATGTAGTAACATTTGGCTGTCGTTTAAATTTTTATGAAAGTGAGTTAATTAAAGAAGCACTAAGAAAAGCAGAGAGAGAAAATGTCGTTGTAGTACACAGTTGTGCAGTAACAAATGAAGCAGAACGCCAGGTGAAACAAGAAATACGTAAGATTCATAAAAATGATCCAAGTAAAGAAATTATTGTAGTTGGCTGTGCCGTTCAATTAGATCCTAAATCGTATAGTAACATTCCTGGTGTAAGCAAAGTGCTGGGCAATCAAGATAAACTAAAGACTAAAAATTATTTGCTAAATAATAATAAAATATTAGTCAGTGATAATCAAGCAAGCAAGTCAGAAACTATTTTAATTAATAGGCTTGAAGATAAATCAAGAGCATTTATTGAAGTCCAAAATGGCTGTAATCATAGCTGTACATTTTGCTCAATTACTGAAGCAAGAGGAAACAACCGATCCGTACCAATAAACAATATTATAGAGCAAATCAAGATTTTCGTAGCAAATGGTTACCAAGAAGTAGTGTTTACAGGAGTTGATATTACTGATTTTGGTACAGATTTGTTTGGCAAACCTTCACTTGGTTCAATAATTAGGAGAGTTTTAAAGGATGTACCAGAATTGAAGAGACTTAGGCTTTCTTCCATTGATGTTGCTGAAACTGACGACGAGTTAATGAGCTTAATAGTTAACGAATCAAAATTTATGCCATATTTGCACTTAAGTTTGCAATCTGGTAATAATTTAATCCTAAAAAGGATGAAACGTCGTCACAGTAGAGAACAAGTGTTAGAATTTTGTCATAAGGTAAGGGGCTTGAGGCCTAATATAGCGTTTGGTGCTGATATTATTGCTGGATTTCCAACGGAAACTGATGAAATGTTTCAAGATACTGTTAATCTACTAAAGGAAACGAACATAGTTTACCTACATGCTTTCCCATATTCAAAACGGAGGAACACGCCTGCCGCACGAATGCCACAAGTGCCAGAGAATGTAAGTAAAGAAAGGGTAAAAAACTTAAGGGAAATAAGTAAAGAAATGATGAGCAACTTTTATCAATCTTTGATTGGCACTAGACAAAGCGTTTTAGTTGAGCAAAATAATATCGTCAGGGCGGAAAATTTTGCACTAATAAAGCTTTCATCAGAGGTTCAGGCTAAAAGTATCGTAAGAGCTAACATTATAGGAATGGAAAGTGGTTATTTAATTGGAAGTGTTCTTTCTTAATTTTTTGATATGAGAAAAGTACTGTAAACTTGTTTATGATGAAAAGATCTACTGTTTTTGATGCATTGCTAATCTTATGTATTGGCTTTTTTTCCGCTCAGGCTAATGCAGGTAATGTTGAAGATCTGATGCTTGCAGACAAATTTGTATGCCATAAATCTAGAAAATATGATGGAAAAGAGGTTACATCAGTTAAAGATAAAAGACTTAATTTCTATATTAGCGCCAACGGTGGCAAGATATATTACGATAACTCAGAGACATTTATGAATGGCATAAAAGCAATCGGAGAAAGAGTTCTCACTTTAGTTGAAAGCCATTGCGGTTCTATAATAAGAAATATAGTGGCAGATGAAATTAAGAGTGTACAGCAATTTGATGGTAAAATTGATTTCCAGTGGCTCAGCAGCATATCTTTAGGTTACCATGCTAGAGAAAATGGCCGAATTGATTTTGAAACTATGTATTCTTGGGCCAAAATTAAAAGTGATAACCCTCTACCAGTATTTGATAAATCAGTCAGTATATTTGTATTTTTGTTAAACTTCTAATATAATCCCAGTATTCAGGATACACAATTTGCTCCGTATATCGGTCTTGGTATAGGACCAACAGTTTTTAGATTAAAAAAGGTTAATGGGTTACCTAAAAATTCAATGCCATTGAATGTTCCTTGGTTTGCTTATCAAGTGAAACTTGGTGTTAGTTATTCAATAATTCCAGAAGTCAAAGCCTTCCTTGGTTATCGTTACTTCAGCATTCCAATACCCGTTGCAGATGACATATCAACTCATAATATTGAAATCGGTTTTATGTTCAGCTTTTAGTTAATATGTATATAAATTCTCATCCTTTTTATCTAGCAAACCGAACGTTGGTACAATTGTTGCTTTTAAAAAGATGACGGTTTCTACTGTTCTCATGTTATCCGCAAGCCTTTTTGACTTCTGATGTAATATAGCTTTAAAGCTTTGATTATCTTCTCTATGCTCTATAAGTCTGCCAATTACCATAACTTCACCACTCTTGATTTTTAACACAGAGTTCATTTCCCTAATTTCAATAATTGGAATGTTACTATTCAGTTTTGTTTTACTCTGCTGCGCGATGTACTCTATATTTGGATCCTTTAGTGTAGCCGTTAATTCTCGATAAGGTTGGGTGTATATCCATGAATATTTCACTAGTATCAACATTGATGTTTGGATGGATTATTAACACAACACCTATTGGAACACTATTCATTTTAGTAACTAAGGTATGGTTGGAATTTTTAGTATCTTTTTGTATATCAGAAGTAAAATAAACGTGATTTTTAGTGAAAGGAATCATCGCTTGCTGATTATTTATGGCATGTACTCTAGGGCTTAAAATCACAGTTGAAGTGCCAAATTTGTCTAAACTTTTTACTAAATTCCCTAGATCACCCACGCCAAAGTTTATTGCTAGATTAATAATGGAATTATCTTGATTCATTACAGGTTTCGTTCCATCGCGTAAGTCGTCTAAGTTGATACCAGAAAGGTACTTATCGTCTAACACGACTTCAGCTATTTTTGCCTCTATCATTACTTGAGAAGACGCTAACTGCTTAACTTTATTAATATATTCTTCAACAGCTTTGTGGATGCTTTTTCTAGCATTCAAAATAATAACACCAGCTTCTCTATTAGATGAAAGAAATTCTCCATCATTTACCCCGTTAACATCCATTATTGCATTCAACCCCTTTTCCAATGAGTTCCATAAATCGCTGCTGTATTGAGACTTCATAACGCTATTATAATCCTTATCTGCATTGATTCCGTCACTGCTGGTAATATTGTTGTTAACAACAAAACTGCTTTGAGCAGAGTGTTGAATATTGACAAAGTCTACGTAATAATTTTGCGCATACGGTAAATCTTGCTCAATTCTCGTCACACCATTACTTGTCGAGTAACGCAGTTTGGCGCTATCAGCTATGCTCTGAATTACTTCATTTATATTTTTATCTTTTAGCTTTAAAATAATATTGCCTGATATTTTTGAATCTATATCCAAGTTAATGTCGTTTTCCTATCTCAATCAGCAAATCCTTTACTGGCACTTCTTCACCAATATTAATAGAAATAAGCTGACTACTGGCTGTGAAATCAGGAAACTTTACGGGCAAGGTACAATTTCTGGTACTGTTGGTTCGTTGCTCTCCGAAGGAAAAATTTTGCCCTTGCATTGCCTCAGTGAATGGTCGTGCTCAATATCATGATGATTTTTGTTGTCTATTTGGGTAATATATCCCTGAGTAGGTAAGCATATACAGGAGATGATAAAAAGGAGCATTGAACATCTAAAAATGGTCATTAGAAAAAAGCACACAAAACCATTCTAATAGATTTCTATAAAAATATTAAAAATATATTTAGTTTTGTTTTCATCTGGCAGAATCACTACACTAAATGCTGCAAATTTATAGCCTTAAAGCTGTAGGGTTCTCATCTATAAAGACCATCCACAAAGCTGTACTTGTTTTTGATCAGGATGCTTTTGTTTCTTAAAACTTGAATTAAGTTGAATTGCTTTTTTCACTATTGTTAATTTTTTCTAGCATTAGTTCAGCAGCCTTTTGTTCAGCGACCTTTTTACTAGAAGCGCATGCAGAAACTTCACCATAATTTTCTGTGCGGATTGATATAGTAAATTCAGGGTTGTGTGCTGGCCCAGTCTGTTTTGCAAGCTCATACTCTGGTAGAGGTAATTTATTTTTCTGAGTCCATTCTTGTAGCGAGGTTTTAGGATCTTGAGGAGGGATTAGCATATCCTTAGCCAGCTTCTCCCAATGTTGGGTAACAAATCTTTCAACATTTTTAAATCCGCCATCAGTATAAATCGCACCTATTAGTGCTTCAAGTGCATTTTCTAAATTTTTTAAGTTACATTTCCCTCCATTGCAGCGTTCGCTATTATTCATGATAATAAAATCGCCCAACTTTATTTCTTTAGCAACATTAGCAATTGTGCTGCCACAAACTAAGTCCGTTTTTCTTTTCGCCAACGCACCTTCTCTTTCCTCAGGAAACAATTTAAACAGTATAGCAGACACAATCATATTCAAAATGCTATCGCCCAAAAATTCTAACCTTTCGTAATTTTCAGTTTGATTTTTGCTATTCCTTTTATTTAAGCTTGGATGAGTCAGTGCTTCCTCTAATATCGCATCATTTTTGAACCTATAGTTGATGATTTTAGATATTGCATCGTTCACGTTTTTCATACTTGTTATATTAAAAGAAAGTATTTCCTGCTCTATCTTTATATCAGAAAATTAGTTTTACTCCATCAAAATAAGTTGCTAAGATTTGCAGTCACAACCCACTGCCTCACTGATGTTACTCAGTCCATCTCTTCTTATTAGCTCTGCAAGCTCCAGATTGATTTTATTCACAACTTGAGGCCCTTGGTATATGAGAGCAGTATACAGTTGTACTAGAGAGGCTCCTGCCTTTATTTTTTTATATGCATCAGCACCGCTTGAAATCCCCCCGCATCCTATTAATAATGTTTTGCCCTTAGTGAGTTTATACATGTCACTCAATAACTCAGTTGAAAGTTTAAACAGTGGTCTGTCGCTCAACCCGCCAATCTCGTTGCGATGAGAATTCTGGTTATCTCGACTAACCGTAGTATTGCTTACTGTTAAGCCTTCAATTTTATATTCTAGTGCAAGCTCAGCAATATTTTCTTTTGTTTGCTGATTTATATCTGGAGAAATTTTAAATATTATTGGTATGGATTCAGAATTTTCAATCGATTCTCGAGTTAGAGTTATGGACTTCAACAATTCTGATAATTCTTGTTTATTGTGCAGGTTGCGTAAATTGGGCGTATTTGGAGATGAGATATTCAGCACTATATAACTACTTTTCCCATATACCATCTTTATTAAGTCAACATAATCACTGATTTGGTCCTTCGAAGTGCTATTTTTCCCTATATTGATGCCGAAAACGCAATCATCAAGCTTGGTTTCATTTACTCGTTTAAGGAAATAGTCTATTCCTTTATTATTAAATCCCAATCTATTGATTATTCCTTCGTCTTCAATTAACCGAAAAATTCTCGGTTTTTTGTTTCCGTATTGAGGGTGTTTAGTTACAGTACCAGCCTCGATAAATCCAAAACCAAATGAGAGCATGGGCCTTATAACTTCCGCATTCTTGTCAAAACCTGCTGCAAGACCCACAGGGCTCCTAAGTTTATCACCAAAGAAGTTCACATTTAAAGATTTTTGTAGTTCTATGAGTTTTCTACAAGGCATCTTTTTTAACATCGTGATTGCCAAGGAATGAGCAATTTCGGGTGGTAGCAAAAATAGTAAATTACGTAATATCATTTTGTAAAACACTCTTCAGTTTATTTTCTACCATAAAACGCTATGAGAGTACAACCATAACTTTAAAAGAAGACGTTTTTATTGATTTTGCTTATGAATAAGCTTTCTGGCCTTGCCAAGTTCGTGTTAGTCATGAATATTTAAAAAATTTACCAAATAGAAAAAAAGGCAAAAAAATCCAGGATAGCGAGTTTTGACTCTCTGATACTTTAAATTGGCGCTAATAATAATTTGCTGACGCTTAGTTTAAGCGCGATTTGGCTGAATGTAGAAAAATTTTAAAAGACATGCAGCCGCTATGATTTAATACAATCCACCAAAAAATACCTTAACTTTTTTACTGAATTTTGTCATTGAATCTGCAGATCAAAAACAAATTTTAGAGTCATAAATATCCTTACTATCACAGTAATGAGGCTGGCAAAATTTGTCAAGTAGTTTTTTTTGCTTCTATTGAGTAACGGTTGATCAAATCACAAGGAGTTTCTTACGAGAAAGTGCTTATGTCAAAAATAGAATTTTTTACACTTTAAAAAAGTAATGTATACTTTGTTGACTGAAAATCACTTTTTTTTTTGATATGCAAGACTTTAAAATATTAGAAAACCTAAAAGCCAAAGCACTAAAAGCTGAAAAAGGAGGCGGTTCTGACAGGATCAATAAACAACATGCAAAAGGGAAACTAACTGCTAGAGAAAGGCTGAATATACTTCTCGATGAAAATTAGTTTGAAGAATACGACAAGTTCGTAAAACACCACGTAACTGATTTTGGCATGCAAAATGCTAATTTTCTAGGTGATGGGGTTGTGATTGGCCACGGTACTATCTATGGCAGAAAAGTTTTTGTTTATTCTCAGGATTTCACCGTCTTTGGTGGGTCACTTGGTGCGTCACATGCAAGAAAAATATGCAAAATTATGGATATGGCAATCAATGCCAGGGCTCCAATTATCGGGCTAAATGACTCTGGTGGAGCTAGAATTCAAGAAGGAGTGAATTCCCTTGCTGGCTATGGAGAAATCTTTCAAAGGAACGTAAATGCATCAGGCTTTATACCACAAATCTCTCTAATCATGGGTCCATGTGCTGGCGGTGCAGTTTATTCTCCAGCATTAACTGACTTTACTTTCATGGTAAAAAACAGCTCATACATGTTCATAACCGGACCAGATGCAGTAAAAAAAGTCACATACGAAGATGTAAGCCACGAAAATCTCGGTGGGGCAAAAATCCATACAAGCAAAACAGGAGCCGCAGACTTTGCGTTTAATAATGATGTTGAAATGCTGCTAAAAATGCGAGAATTCTTCACCTTTTTGCCGGCAAATAATCAACAATCCCCGAAACTTGTACCAATCTGCAACGGTGTTGATGATATTGATGAATCTTTAAATACTCTAATTCCTAGCAATCCTAATACTCCCT
>JGI24697J35500_11274952_pt1 | contig 19401 bp, 19 predicted proteins | sample TergutMp193P1_FD_35500 | JGI IMG/M metagenome (IMG submission 35500) | reverse complement strand
AAAGCTTCCATTGCTTTTTTTCTTAAGTCATAACTATACGCTGCTGGCATCTTTACCTTCACTACTATAAATCCTTATCTTACCTCTTTTGGACTATTATGGGAGGGGCTATAAAATTGAAAATAACCGTTATTGTTCTCTAACTCCGGAGCAAACAGCGCTTTATCAAGAAGTCGTTAATGCAACGATGGAAAAGATAGAAAAAAGTGAGGTAATTGAACGTAAGGGGCTAATCTCAAACTTATCAATGCTTTAAAACAAGTTTGTAACCATCCATCACAGCTTGGCAAGAAAAAGCGTGCAAGTGTCGAACGGTCAGGAAAAATGCAGATGCTAGAAGAGATATTGATAGGAATTAGTGAACTTGCAGAGAAATCATTAATATTTACCCAATACACTGAAATGGGTGAAATTATGGCTAGACTGCTTGAAGAAAGGTTTAAGTCAATGGTACCATTTTTGCATGGAGGTCTATCCCGAAAAGCACGAGACGAAACGGTCAATGATTTTCAAAACTCATTTCAATCAAATATCCTTATAGTATCTTTTAAAGCTGGTGGAATAGGGCTTAATTTAACAGCGGCGAATCATGTCATACATTATGATTTATGGTGGAATCCAGCCAGTAGAAGCACAAGCAACAGATAGAGCATATCGGGCAAGAACGCAATGTTATGGTGTACAGACTACTTTCAACAGGTACTTTTGAAGAGCGTATTGATGAGATGATTCAAAGTAAGAAAGAGTTAGCAAACCTGACTGAAAGTAGTGGTGAAAGTTGGATTACAGAATTTAACGATGATCAATTGAAAGATTTAGTTAACATAAGAAATACTGTATAAAGCGCTAGCTGTTGTAAGTTAGAAATGTGATATAAAAAAGAGCAATAATATCAATAACTTAGCATTATAGAGACAAAGATCACAATTTATTTATTTACGTCTCCAATTTTATCACACATAATGGAGACAAAGATTTATATTTCGCGTTTTATGTCTCCACCATTTATTGGTAGGCAAGCTGAACTAAGGCAGCTACTTGGGCTTAAAGAAAAAAATACCGCTTCTTTTATTATAGTCAAAGGAAGGCGTCGTATAGGAAAAAGTTTTTTAATTCAAGAGTTCGGTAAGCATTTTTAGCAGTATTACTCATTTATAGGTTTGCACCAGAAAAGCATACTATAATGTCCCAAAAATATTACTGCTATTTGATGAAATCTCTTGGATAGGCTCAAAGGATCTAACTTTTTTAGACAAAATAAAGAATTTTTTGGATATACAGCTAAAAAATAACAACAAGCTAAAATTTTTGTTGTTTGTGGATCAGCTTCATCCTGGATCGAGGAAAATATGCTCAGTAGCACTGGCTTTGTGGGAAGAATATCGTTGACTTTAACACTTGGGGAATTATCACTTTCTGATTGTAATAGATTTTGGCCAAAGAATATTTCGGCATACGAAAAGTTTAAGATGCTCGCAGTAACCGGTGGAATTCCAAAGTATTTAGAAGAGGTAAATTTTAAACACAGTGCTGAAGAAAATATCAAAAAGCTTTGTTTCATAAAAGGTGGGTTTTTAGTTGAGGAATTTGATCAAATATTCTCAGATTTATTCATGCGAAAAACGGCTTTTTATAAGCAAATAGTCAGGGCTCTTTCTGCCGGAGCTAAAGAACAGAAAGAAATTTGTGCTGCTTTAGACATCGCAAGACATGGACGCATTTCTGAGTATCTATATGAGCTCGAGCTTGCTGGTTTTATTGCAAAGGATTACACTTGGAATATAAAAACGGGTATTGATTCGCGACTGGGAATGTACAGACTTCAAGATAACTATTTAAGGTTTTATCTAAAATATATTGAAAAAAATCTAGGAAAAATTAATCGTGACGCCTACTCCATGAGATTGCTCGCATCTCTACCGGAGTGGCATACAATCATTGGATTTCAATTTGAAGATTTGGTGCTTAATAATAGAAAGAGCATGCATAATATCTTGGGAATTGATGGAATAGTGAGCGAAAATCCATTTTTTTCAGAGGAAGACATGCAATAGTGCTGAATGTCAAATCGATTATATGATTCAAACAAAGTTCAACACTCTCTACATTTGCGAAATCAAGTTTTCGAAAAATAAAATTGGTCATTCAATAATCCAGGAAGTACAAACGAAAATAGATACACTAAACCGTCCAAAAGGCTTTTCATGCAGTCCAGTCCTCATTCATGTTAATGGTGTGAGTGATGACGTCATGGATAGTGACTACTTTGCAAACATAATTGATTTTGGAGAGTTATTGAATTGTAATACCAAATCTCAATAGTAGTAGGACAAATTAAAAAGTTTCCCTACGATTAGAGGTTTAGCGAATTTATTATGTATCTTATTTGACTCCCAGATAATGAAAGTTGGTATAACCTTTATGCTTAAGAAATTTACTAAGTAGGAAAAAAGGCAAAAGAAACCTAGAGTAGCTAGTATTCAAATTCTCCCTTGTCTATTTGACGTTCTATACTGTCTTAAACGACTTATAAGCGCGTTTGAGCTTAAAAACCAGAAGTTTTATAAAGACATGAGGTGCACATAGTGCAAAAATTTAAACATGAGACGCCAAATACCCAAAGTTTTTTGTTATTAACCTGCACAGATTGCGAAGATAAATAAATAACTTCAGTTCTATGATAGTGGGGTTGGCAAGATTTGTCAGTAGTTTTTTTCGTTTCTATTGGGTAACGGCCGGATCAAATTGCAATGTTCATGCAGTTGTAACTGAAATTGCGCTAATTTGCTGGTCTATGTAAACATAGGCACTATCCTGTTGATAAAGCTCAAACTAACTGATAAATTCTTAACACAGTTATTGTTGAAACAAATGTTTTTACTAAAACCTACACATCTCTCTTATTTTTCCAAAAAAGCTTTGCCTTGGCTTGGGGCTGCATGTTTCGCATATTTTTTAGTTGGAGTATTTCTAGCTTTATTCTTCTCTCCGGAAGATTATAAACAAGGAGAAATTGTACGAATTATGTATCTTCATGTGCCTTCTGCATGGCTTTCTCTTGGAATATATGGATTAATTGCATCGCTCAGTTTCATCTCCTTAGTGTGGAATAACAGCATTGCTAGCGTTCTGGCCCACGCAGCCGCTCCTGCGGGAACAGTCTTTTCTGCAATATGCTTAATCACAGGTAGCATCTGGGGAAAAGGAACCTGGGGCACTTGGTGGGTATGGGATGCAAGGCTCACTTCAATGTTGATTTTATTTTTCCTATATGTTGGATACCTTTCGCTGTGGAGCGCTTTTGATAATGAAGAAAGAGCTAAAAAATCGGCAGCGGTATTTGCCATCTTTAGTGCCGTAAATATCCCCATAGTAAAATTTTCCGTGAACTTGTGGGCTACTCTCCACCAGCCAACAAGTATTCTCGGAAAAGGTGGAATAGCGATAGAAAGTTCTCTATTGCTGCCATTAATTGCAATGTTTATATTTTGTGCCACATTTTTTTTGGTTGTGTGGACACTCTATTCACTTCACCTGATTAATTTGTATAAGATAAAGAAAGAAATTAGTGCGCGGTATTAGACCTACTACAACTACTTTTCCTGCATCATTGTCTAACTTAGACGGCTTTACATAAATCACTTTCTTTATTGAAAAATTCAGAAAAATGTTGTATACTAGCTATAGTAACAGGCTTCGGTGAAACTTATAACAAATTCAAACACTAATATAGCTTTATAATCATATAGAAAAATATGCTAGAGGAAATTAAGCAAAATACCTTTGGTCACTTCAAATACCTGCCTGAAGCTGCAGGTTTTAGTGTAAAAACAGACTAGGCCCTCACGATAATTAACTGTAGGCTCTGGTCTTCGATGTTTAACATCGTTTGTGGCGACTACCACGCAGAAAAAGTTCAAAGTGTTGTAAACGAATTTAAAGGTCAGCCTTTCGCATGGTGAATTAGCCCATCGATTGAGTCAAAAGCATTAAGCAGAAAATTGTTGGAGAACGGCTTTATTACTGAAACTGAAGAGCGTGCTATGTTGCGTGATCTAACCAATTTTGAAAGCAGCAACAACCAACTTATCAGAATAGAGCAAGTATTGAACCGAGATCAACTTGAACATCTTATCAAAGTTCTTGAAACATATGATGCAACGGCACGTAGCTTTTATGAAAAACTCACAGAACCACTCCTAAATCAATAAGAAAAATTGTTTTTGGGTATGAAGATAATATTCTCGTTGTAATTGCTATTCTTTTTATCCACAGTGACACAGCTGGTTATTTTTAGCTTAATAACAGAAGAAAATAAAAGGGGGCTTGGGTATGCACCCAAATGATAACTCATCTTATGGATATTGCTAGAAAAATCGGTATAAGATATGCAACTCTTTCTGCGTCAAGTGATTCAGGATATCGAATCTATGAGCGCTTGGGGTTTCATACGTTTGGTTAATTTGAGTGTTTTGAATGGAGGAGTTAAAGATGAAAATCAAGCATACTATGTCCCCAAACAATAGAGATATTGAATTCCTGTCCAAAAAGATCAATGAAGAAACCGCTGACAAAGGTACATATAATCCATTTGCTTTTTTTATTCTTGATGATGCTAGACAAATTGTTGCAGGCTGTAGCGGTCTTATTATCTATGGTTCAATTTACACTGATCTGCTTTGGGTGCATTCCGACCATAGGAAAAAAGGTATGGGAAAGCAGTTAATGGAAAAAGTTCATGATTATGGTCGGGAAATGCACTGTAAAATAGCGACTGTTGCAACCACGAATTTTCAGAGAGCAAGAGCATTCTATGAAAAACTTGGGTATGAGTGCGATCTTGTACGCCCAGGGTATGTTGATGGAGCAACATGTATATTTTTGAAGAAAGTATTGTAGTGCGCGGTATGTCTAACGCTGGTAAGCTATAGATTTCTTTATAAATAGCTCCAACAAAGTCTTTCCCGGTGTCTCTAAACTCCTTCGGGGGCAGCCTTTCTTAATTAGTCGTATTTCAGTTTACAACTCTATCTAAAAGAATGCTGAGAAAAAGCAGTAGTCCTACATAGGAGTTATTTTTAAATATGGATATGCATTGACTGGAGTCGTCGGGGTTGAGATTTTTATACTGGCAATGAAACATGAACCCTATAGGAAATAAAGCGATATAAAAAATGTTATTCAATGATGATAAGATACCGGCATATAGCCACATCATAAGAGATATTAAATGGAAACTTTTTAGCCAAGATTTTGTTGTATTACCAAAATACAATGCTGTTGATTTCATTCCGAGTTTTTCATCATCTCTTTTATCTTGATGAGCGTATATGGTGTCGTAACTCAGTGTCCAAAAGATGCATCCTGCATAAAAGAGCATAGGTTCTATACTGATCTGGTTCTTTACTGCCGCCCAACCTAGGAGCGATCCCATGTTAAAAGTAAACCCTAGAAACAATTGTGGCCACCAAACGTAACGCTTTAGTAAAGGGTAAATAATTATCATACACATTGAGATTACCCCAAGTATAAGTGTAGTTTTATTGGTGAGTAGTAGGGTTACTAGCGCAATAGGCAGTAATAGAGAAAGTAAAGTCAAAGCTTGCTTTACTTTTAGCGCACCACTTGCGAGTGGCCTATATTTTGTTCGTTCAACATGTGCATCTATTTCTCTATCAAAAATATCATTGATTATGCAACCCGCAGGTCTCATCAAGAATGCACCTATAGTAAACAAAATAAAGAGAAAAAAAACCTGCCAAGATAGAGAAGTTGAGGCTAGAATAATGCCACTTAAACTAGGGAATAATACAAGCCACAAACCTGTTAAACTGTGCAACCTCATCAATGAAAAGTAATGATTGAAATGCATTATTAAGTGTGATTACTTAGTATTTTGCTTACATTAACAAAATTATCGAATGCTAAATCAGTTTTGAAAATTAACTTGGGCACAAACCGCAAATCAACATAACACAATATGGATTTGCGTATCAACCATGTAGATTGGTTGATTTCATCGATAATAGTGCTGATATTACAGTCTTTTTCGCTTAACGAAGATAGCACTACATATACATCTGCTTTTTTAAAGTCTTTACTTAACTTTACTTCAGATATCACTACATTTTTATTAAGTACCTTACCTTCCATTAAGACTCTGGATATTGCTCTATGCAGTACAGATGCTATTTTTAGGCTCCTGATTTCTTTTTTCATACTACAATACCTTTTCTTCTTGCACTAATTGATAAACTTCCAGAATATCTCCAACCTTAATATCGACATCACCGTCTAGAGACATTCCACATTCAAAGTTTGTACCTACTTCCTTAACATCATCCTTAAATCTATGCAAAGCTTTCAATTTTCCTTCATATATTAATTTACTGTTGCGCATTACCTTAATTAAAGATTCTTTTTTCACGACTCCATCACTTACATAACATCCAATAATATTACCAGCTTTAGATACATTAAATATCTGTCTCACAGATGCAAAGCCAATACGCACTTTCCGTGTTACAGGCTTTAACATTTTAGTCAAGCACATTTTCATACTGTCAATAAGTTCGTATATTACGTTATAAGTACGTATTTCTACACCTTTTTGTTTTGCCAAATCCTTTATTTTTGAATCCACTTTGACATTGAACGCCAAAATTACTGCTCTCGACGCTTCTGCAAGCAGCACATCTGAGTCTGTTATTCCCCCCACTGCCTTGTGTAGGATATTTAATTTCACTTGATCTTTACCAAGTTTATTAATTGAACTTGATATTGCTTCAATAGAACCAGTTACATCACATTTCAAAACTACAGATAACTCTTCTGTCTCACTGTCATTACGACTGAACATGTCTAAATTACTACTGCTTGGATCTTCCTCTTTTCTCTTGATCAGCTCTAATCTGTATTCAACGATTTCACGTGCCTGCTTTTCAGAATTTACAACAACAAATTTATCTCCAGCATCTGGCACACCGTTTAGACCAGTGATCTCAATTGGAGTGGAAGGTGGAGCCATCTTTTCCCTTTGACCAAGGTGATTAACCATACTACGTACTTTTCCATATGTCGTACCCATCACCAACATATCACCAACCTTCAGCGTTCCTTCCTCAACTATCAACGTAGCTGATATTCCCTTGGCTTTATCTATTTTAGATTCTATCACCCACCCAAATGCTCGACAATCCTCTATAGCTTCAAGCTTCATTAAATCAGCAATTAACAAAATCGCCTCTTCTAGTTTATCTAAGTTAATTTTCTTTTTTGCTGATACTGGCACAACTATAACATCACCACCAAGTTCCTCAGGAATGAGGTCATATTGAGGTAAACTACTAATTATCCTCTCTACATCACCAGATTGCAATTTATCGATTTTATTAATAGCAACTATAATAGAAACGTTTGCTGCCTTTGTATGATTTATTGCTTCAATCGTTTGTTTCATCACTCCATCATCGGCCGCAATCACTATTACAACTATATTAGTGATGTTGGCACCACATGCACGCATTGCAGTGAATGCCTCATGTCCTGGTGTGTCGATGAAAGTAATTATTTGCTTATCTTTTGTAACTATTTGATAAGCACCTATGTGTTGAGTTATTCCACCTGACTCTCTTTCTGTAACATTAGATTCACGAAACGCATCGAGCAATGAGGTTTTACCATGATCAACATGTCCCATAAAAGTGACAACTGGCGGCTTAGGTTTTTTAGGCAAGCTTTCCCTGTCCTCTATGAAAAGTAAATCCTTTTCCTTGTTAGCATCGCTCACTCGTTTAGCTGTATGATTAAATTTTTCCACTATTTCACATGCTATATCCGGATCCACAAAATCATCCACTCTGTAACTCTCACCAACTTCTTCTTTCAACATTCTTAACACATCTTTGCTGTCCTCTGCCATACGAACGGATAATTCTCTGATTGTAATTTCATCTGATATAATAACTTCTCTTGATATGTTTTTACCTTTGGTGAATTTTGATTTTCTATTTCTTATACCAATTCTTTGCTTAAACGCAGGAGATTGTTCAATTTTGTCATCTATTGATTGCGCGATTATCAGCTTGGAGTGCTTAGAATATATATCTTTATTAGTCTTTAAAGGTTTTTTTATCGTTATCTTCATCGTCAACTCCACCCTCCATTGGCTTAGCTAAGCTAACACCACTTGAAGCTTTTTCTTCGATTTCTTTAAACGCGGCATCTGAAGCACCATCTTTGTCATCAACCTTTTTATCATTGTCTTCTTTTACTACTACTTCTTTTTCTTCTTTTAGATTCTTTTCTTTTAACAAAGCAGCATTCTGTACAGCATTAATACGGAAGATTTGCTCTTTTTCTGTCAAGGAACCTAATTTACTTCCATCTTGTTCTTCTGTCTCATGAGGTTTTCTTCTTCTTTTTTTTACTATTGTAGCTCCCGTACCTGGACTCGCTGAAGAGTTTAAATCAAGACCCAACTTAAGTTTGTTAAAACCTTGAAGCGTTAGTTTTTTACTACTGATATCTTCGTTATTCATACATTTTGCTATATTACACCAAGCTTCTTACGAGCTTCCATGATTATTGAGTCTATTGTGTCTTTTAAATCCTCTTTATCACCCGCTGAAGAGGAGAGTATACTATAAAACTCATAGCTTGACAAATCTGCCACATCTCCTACAGTTTTAATACCATGTTTACTAAGAGCAATTTTATCGTCTATTGATAAAGGTAAATTGATTATATCATCTTCCATACCTAAACTTCTCAGCTCTTCTATTTTTTTGTCATTTTCTGCTTTTAGATATTTATTTGCTCTGTTATGCAATTCACTCGCAATATCTTCGTTAAAGCCTTCTATCGAGGCAAGATCTTTAATTGAAGCATTGGATATATCCTCTACGCTTGAAAAACCTTCTGTGACTAACAACTGCCCCATAATCTCCTCTAAATTTAGAGCTTCAGCAAATAAAGCTGAACACTGACTGAGTTCTCTACTCCGCCTTTCTGATTCTTGCTGAGTGCTTAGTATCTCAATTTTCCATCCAACAAGCTCTGAGGCTAATCTTACATTTTGACCTTTTTTTCCTATAGCTAAGCTTAATTGATCTTCAGCAACTATTAATTCTACGCAATTTTCATTTTCATCAATAATAACCTTCGATACTTCTGCAGGAGTAATTGCTTTGATAACAAATTGGCCCAGGTCTGAAGAGTAATGTATGACATCAATTTTTTCTCCATTTAATTCATGTATAATGGTTTTTATCCTATCCCCCTTAACTCCAACACAAGCACCTACTGGGTCGATGTTTTTATCAAGAGAGAAAACAGCAACTTTAGACCTTGAACCAGCATCTCTAGCTATACCTTTAACTGTTACTAACCCGTCAGAAATTTCCGGTATCTCTTGATTTAATAGTGCCTCCAAAAAGCCTTCATGGGCCCTAGAAAGAATAATTTGACGTCCATCATCAGAACGCTTAACAGTTTGTATGTAAGCTTTAATCTTATCGCCTTCGCGAAATGATTCACCACCGATTAAATTTCGCAATGGAAGGTATGCCCTAGCGCCGTTTATGTCTATAATCAGGTCTGAATACTCCACTTGTTTAATAATACCATATCTTATTTCTCCTACTTTATCCTTAAATTCCTCATATTGCTTTTTCGATTCTTCATATTTAATCACCTGAGCAATTCTTTGCTGGGCAATTCTTGCTGAAGCAAGATCAGTGCTGAGAGAAAGCAATTCATTAACAGTATCTCCAATTTTTGCATCTTCTCTTATTAACTTAGCTTGTGTAAGAGTAATTGATTCACATCTAGCATTCTCTTCTTCATTTGGTTCATCACTAATAACCCTTAATTCTCTATATGCAATAACTTTACCTGTATTTCTATCTACGTTGACTGTAATCTTACTTTTACTACCATATTTTTGATGAGCCACTGCTTCTATGGCACTTTCTAATGCCTTCATTACCACTTCAAAATCTAGACCTTTTTGAAGTGAAAGCTCTCCTGCTGTTTTTATTATGTCAGTGCTTCCAACTAAGTTATTTTTGTCACTTTTCTGTTTAACACTGCTTTTTCGGTTAGCAATCATACAAATAAATCCTATACAATTAGTTATAATTATAGCTTCAACGGGCAAAGAACACTATTTTTAATATTAAATAATTACTAATTTAAGTCAAGTTTTTTCATGTCTTTGCATCATAAGCAACGCAGGAGTAAAAAATAAGGTTAGAACCGTCGCAGCTAACGTTCCACATGCTATAGTGATTGAAATGTCAACCCACCACTGGCTTGATGGAGCGTTATATGTGATTTGTAACGTGAAATATTGATGTTTAGCTTAGTAATCATCGGTATTAAGCCAAGGACTGTGGTTGCAACAGTAAGCAATATTGGCCTAATGCGAGAAATCGAAGCATTTATTACACATCGCTTAACGTCATCTTTGCATACTTCAACTTGGTGATGAAAAGCGTCAAGTAATAATATATTATTATTTACTATAATTCCTGCTAAAGCAATTATTCCTACTCCACACATAACAACTACAAAAACTTTATGGACAAGAAAGAAAACAAAAAATACACATGTGGTAGATAAAAATACTGCAGTCATTACAATGAATGTGTGGTATACACTATTGAATTGTGTCACTAATACCAAGATTATTAATGTAATTGCCAATATAAAAGCCTTTAGCAAAAAGGCTTCTGACTTTTGTTGATCTTCTTTATCGCCTTTAAAATCAATTTGTACTCTCTTGTCCCAATCCTGAACAATCGAATCTTGAATGAACTTAACTCTTTCGTTAACCAGATATCCAGGATTAACATCAGCAGAGATTGTTACTGTGCGTGATCCGTTAATCCTACTTAGTTTGTTTATCTTTTTTTCGGGAGCGTATTTTACTATATTGCTCATAGGATGCGGACCATTAACTGTATTAATAAAAAGGTTCTCTATAGTCTTCATGTTACGATCTCGTTCAGGAAAACGGAGTATAATATCTATTTCTTGGTCCAGATTATTTGATCTGTATTTTCCGATTAGTACTCCACTTGTGACCATTTTTATAAAATCGCCAATGGTTGCAACACTTACTCCAGAGCTTGCAGCCTTACTTTTATCAATATTCATATTCCACTCTATTTCGGGTGTTGACCTGCTGTCTTGAACATTTATAAACCCTGATGAAGGTTGATCCATAATTTTTAGAATTTGCTCTGCTGCTAAATCCAAACTAGACTCGTCTCCACTGAGATTAATTTGTATTGGTTTGTTAGCTGACGGTCCTGAATTTTCTTCTTGAATATCGATTATTACTCCTTTCATATCCTGCACGCTACTTCTTATATCATTTAATATGTGCCCGGCTTTGCGCCTAAAGCGCCAGTCCACAAGTTCTAATTGAATTTTGGCAATAACGTTATCTGGGAATGTTTCTGATTTAGCAAAAGAAGCATAAACTTCTTTTTTGATGCCCGAGATGCGCTCTTCCACTTCTTTTAGTATCAGATCTCGTTCCTTGGCTGATAAACTTTCCTTTGCTTTAACACTAATTAGAATGTTATCTGAATCCACTTTCGGGAAAAACTTTACTCCAGGGCTAAAGGTGAAATATAATATACTAAACAAGAACAAATCTAATATAGTAGCACACACAAATTTTTTAGGATGATCTAAAACTTTCTCCAGTGTACGTACGTAAGCTCTTATTATAGGCCCAGTATTCTTTATCTCACCACTTTCTATTGCGTTCATTTTTTCAATTTCTTCTTTCGAAATTACCGAAGGCTTACCAAACATTGCACCAAGTGTTGGTATGAAAACCAAAGCCATAATAAGCGAACCTGTCAAAGTTAAAATTATTGTGATTGGTATATACTGCATAAACTTACCAATCGTATCAGGCCAAAATAACAGAGGGAAAAACACTGCCAATTTAGTCGAAGTCGATGATAGAACTGGAGAAAACATATCACGAACTGAAGTGTGAAAGGCTTCTACCTTGTCCATTCCACAAATCATCTTTCTATCAGCATATTCACTAACTACGATTGCATCATCAACCAGCATGCCAACTGCCATAATTAAACTAAAAAGCACAACAATATTTAAGGTTATGCCCATGAAGTAAAGAGCTATTATTTCAACAAGAAAGGAGCCAGGTATCGAAAGTGCCACAAGAATAGCCGTCCTTGTACCCATAGAGAGTATTATTATGATTAATATCAACAACACAGCAAATATTATGCCGTTCTCTAGGTCATCAAGCACATTACGGATATTTTTTGACTGGTCGTTTAAATACACCACTTTTAGATTTTTAGGTAATTGGTCTTTTGCCTTATCTATTAGGTATTTCACTTGATTTACTGTATCTATTATGTTCTTTCCATTACGTTTTGAAATTTCTAACACAACACTAGACAGCCCATTGATGCGAGCAAATCCTTCATGATCTTCAAATCTAGGATACACCTTTGCCACATCCTTTATTCTCAAGACTGCATCGCCTTGAGACCTAACAGGAATGTTCATAATATCTTCTGTATCTTTTAATAATCCTGACACTTTAATTGGATATTTGCCTGTGTCATTGTCAAACGATCCAGCTTCTACTAATCTGTTATTGCTTGATATAGCATGAAATATTTCATCTGATTGAATGTTGTATTTTGTTAGTATTGTGGGCTCAATTATCACTTCTATCGTTTCCTTACGCATGCCTGTCACTTCAACCTTGAGAACATTCGGCAGAGATTCTATTCCTTTTTTTAACTTACGTGCTATATCGGTCAAAGCCCTTTCTGGTAGATGAACAACTAATCCAACATTTAATATAGGAAATAAGCTTAAGTTTATTTCGCTGATTACCGGAGACTCTGCTTCAGCAGGCAACTTCGATTTTATATTTGAAAGCTTTGAACGGACGTTATCGAGCACTTCCTTGTTACTATACTCTGTACCGAATTTAAGTATTACATGAGCGCCATCGTTGGTTGATAGGGCCTTTAGCTCCTTAACTCCTTCTATGGACCTCAGTTCATTTTCTATCGGAATAGCTAATAACCTCTCACCATCTTCAACAGAAATTCCAGAAAGTCCAACAAACACGCTGATTACAGGAATTTGTATATCTGGGTTACTTTCTCTTGGCATTTTTATATAGGCGTATAAACCAAAAATAAAAATCACTATAAGCAATAATATTACTGTTCTATTCCTCTCTATAAGCAAGCTTTTCATGTTAATATTTTATTGAATATGCATACTTTTGTACAACATTATATCTGAGATACATTATATATCAATTAATTCTTATATAACTTTTAGAATGTTTATATTAAGTATTAAAATCATCATAAAATTACAAAAATAGACTTCTCACATAACAGACCAATTTTTGGCAGAGCTAGGCATATAGAAGCAAAACAACTACTTGACAAATTCCTCCAGCACCCTTAATCATAATAGTAAGGGTATTTTTAACTCAAAACTTGCTTTTGATCCGCAGGCTCAATGACAAAATTCAGTAAAAAACCCGGGGTATTTTTTGGTAAATTGTATCAAATTATAGCGGCTGCATGTCTTTTACATTTTTTCTACATTCAGCCAAATCGTGCTTAAGCTAAGCGTCAGCGAATTATTATAGCGCCAACTTAAAGCATTAGAGAGTCAAAACTCGCTACTCGGGACTTCTTTGCCTTTTTTCTACTTGGTAGATTTCTTAATATTTATAGCGAAAGCAATTTAAGAGCATGCAGCATTGCAGAAAACGCCAATATTTAAAGTAACTGCCTTTTTTCTTGGTTATGCAGGAAGTCTACTTTCATTTGACTAAAATTTTAATCATTACTAATATAATATTAATAAAAATTTAATAATAGTACTTAACAATATATTAATTAACATGACCGCATTTTGTATGATAGAGGAAATAGAAGAATATTCTCTTAGAGTAGGGACGCAAGAAATAAAGCTAAGTTCAGAGGAGCTTAGAGATCCTTACTATATGTCGAACTTACTTTCTGATATCGTAGAAGGAAAAGAAGAATGGGTCAAACTAGATAAAACTGCTCAATTAGAGGTAATTGAGAAATTAATTAGGAATTTAGTTAATTCAAGGACAAATCTTGATGCACATAATAGAGATGGACGTACCCCTTTATATGTTGCTATTTGGAAGGGCAATGCTAAAGTTGCAAAGCTGCTGATAAAGTATGGTGCAAATGTCAATGATAATTATGAACGCAATCGTACACCACTGCACATTGCCATCGGATGCAGACAACTAGAAATAGCGAAATTGCTGACAGAAAGTGGAGCAAATGTTAATGCAAAAGCTAGAAATCATGGTAAAGATGACTTAACACCAATGCACTTGGCAATTTTTGCAAATGCGCCGGAATTTATAGAACTACTAGCTAACTATGGTGCGACGATTAACGAAAGAGAAAGTGCTGAAGGACACACTCCTCTCCACTTTGCTGCTTTATATGGAAACAGAAGTATAATACGAGCCTTGATTGATAAGGGACAAAATATTAAAGATACAGATAATAATGGACGAACGGCCCTATTTTTGGCTACTAGGCAATGCACCGAAGCAGAGGATGACAGCAGAATAGAAGTTATCAAGTATTTGGTAGACGAACTCAAAGCAGACATAACAAGAAGAGACAATAATAATGATACAGTACTTTTTCCTGCTGCTAATGATTGTCCTGGGAAAGTGGTAAAACTCATCATTGAGCAATATATAAAAACTTTGGCAGGAATGAGTTAAAGAGCTTTATCAGCCATAAAAATGAAGCTAGAATAGATGCTTTGGATATCGCGCTTAATAGTGGAAATAAGAAAGCTATTGAAGTACTAAGATCATATGGAGCAGATATTGAAAATAAGATAAATGGTGAAAGCCGCCTACTTCGTGCAGTAAAGAAGGTGATATAGAAAAGACAGAGCTTCTTTTAAAACAAGGAGCGAACGTTAATACAAAAGATGAAAAGGGATTGACTCCTTTAGACCTTGCCATGCAGAAAGGCGATCAAAGTATGACTCAATTCCTAAAAGAAAATGGGGCAAAAACAAGTTTAGAGGTAAAAGTGCAATTAGCAGTATTAACTCGCTAACTGTTATGACCCTCGGTTTAGCACTAGTAGTATGTTCTGTTATGAAGGGCATTCGAGAAATTGCTGCAAAAAAAACATGCAGCATTCTCAATGAAGTAGAAGGTGAAAAGGTGGGACCTTCAGTTACGCAAAAAGTACAAGGTCAATTGTTGTAAAATTACGCAATTGCTTCGTAGAGCTATGTCCTGTAATAATTACTATACCATTTTGCTCAGAACGTATTGAGATTAGGTTCAACACTAATTCGCAGGTTGCACTATCAAGATTACAAAATGGTTCGTCTATCAGCCAAATGTTTGCATTAGAGATTAAAAGGCGAGCAAGAGCAACTCTTCTTTTCCAACCCGCAGAAAGTTCACCATATCTAATATTAAGTACAGGTTGTAACTGTAAATAACAAACAGCTGCCATAATCAGTTCCTTAGTATCTCGTATTCCTGCCCAAAGTTCTATGTTTTCAGCAACAGTCAGGCTATTCTTGCAGGCGTTTTTGTGTCCTACATAGACCATAGAAGGTATATAAGACTTTGGATCATCATATATGTCTTTCCCATAGTGCCTTATGTTGCCTGATACTGGTGGCAACAGTCCGGATAAGCTTCTAATTAAGCTGGTTTTACCGCTACCATTTGGACCAGTGATCAAGATCTTCGATTTTGGCTCAACTTTGAAACTGAGATTTTTAAATAGTACCTTATTGTTACGGGCGCAGGATAAATTTTCACATTCGAGCATTTACTGGACCTCAAAAGAGGACCTGGAGCCTAGATACTTCGATGTATGAAAATTGCAACTTGTAGGTAGTTTGTGCAACAGACAGTAAGTGTTTGACACGCAACTGTATAAGCATTGTGATTTGAGAACTCTCTTCACTAATAGGGTGTCATCCCAGTGATCTGGCACTAGGCTCCAGGAATTCTGGTTGAACACTAAATTGGTAAGTATAAAAGTAATTAACCTAATGTTAAAACACAGCGTCGCTTCAATTAACTTTTCCGGGTTCCAAATAGGAACGACATGGAATGACACAAGAAATCTAATGTTTGTTAAACCCATTTGCAAGCAAAGCTTGCTGGATCCCAGTGTCAAGCACTGGGATGACATCCTTGTGTTTGAGGCAACACTGGCTGTAAAACTTAACATAATTCAAGGAGTTTAATATCAGAAAGTAGGCTGTATAACGGATACATTATCTGCCTTTCCCTTTATGTTTACCTTGAGTTGATGCCTGAGCTTTTACAAATAGCTCCCAAAACCCTTTTTTACCACCTTCTCTCTTAATTAATTGCGCTAAACGCTGCATAAATCCACCACTTAGCATAACCATTTTTGTCCATTTACCTACTGGCTTTGTAATGTCAACTATTTCTAGATCTTCTTTATATTGCATGTAATCTTTTTGGTTCTCGCGTAGCATTTCTTGATGTTTCATCAACTCTTTTTGCTTATTCTTTTGATATAATTCATTAAATTTTCTGTCTTCTTCCCACTCTTCTTCAAGGACTTTCTTAGGAAATATGACTTTCCGAACGTGGTTCTTGTATATGTTTCTCAAAAAGAAAAATACTGTAGCTGCAGCAAGTAATGTTATGCTATATATTATGATCTGTGCAAACGGCATTTTTCGTATCCAGATTTATTGAAAATACCCTTATTATTATGCCACAATTATAGAAATTCTGCAAACTTATGTGTGAGCAAAGACAGCACAAAGCAACATTTCTCTATCTCGCAAGCTGTGTAAGTATACGATAAATGGGCTTGTATACAATAAAGTTTATTTCTATACTTCCTAAAAAATTCTGGTGACCAAACAAATATGAACTGCTACAAAACTCATACGTGCAACGAATTGAAGAAGAACGATGTAGAAAAGGAAGTTACCCTATCTGGGTGGTTATACCGCAGGCGCGACCACGGCAACCTGATCTTTGTTGATTTAAGAGACTTTTATGGAATTACTCAGTTGGTATTCAATAACGATAAAGATTTTTTTGGTGAGGTATCAAATTTAAAATCGGAAAGTGTGATTACTGTTACAGGCATAGTCAAAGCTAGGACTGAAGATACGGTAAACAGCTCTATTTCTACCGGAGAAATCGAGGTGATAGTCAACAATTTGCGCGTTGAGTCGGAAGTTGAGCTTCATCAAAATGAAGAAATAGCAAAAGAAGAAAGAAGTATATTGGCAAGCATTACCGGTGAGCAAGAATACTCAGAAAACATGAGATTTAAATATCGATTTCTTGACTTAAGGCGTGAAAAAGCCCGCAACAACATTATTTTGCGCTCACAAATCATTGCTGAGCTCCGCAAGCTCATGATAGAGCAAGGAATTTTAGAAATTCAAACCCCGATACTCACTGCTTCCTCTCCTGAAGGTGCGCGTGACTACTTAGTGCCAAGCAGGCTAAATCCTGGCAAATTCTATGCATTACCACAAGCTCCACAGATTTTTAAGCAGTTACTCATGGTCTCAGGGTTTGATAAGTATTTTCAAATCGCGCCGTGTTTTCGTGATGAAGACGCAAGGGCTGATCGTTCTCCTGGGGAATTTTATCAGCTAGACCTTGAAATGTCTTTTGTAACTCAAGAGGACGTATTCGATGTTATTGAATCTGCTTTATATGAAGTGTTTGCCAAATTTTCTCGCAAGTCTGTTGATAAAGATTTTCCACGCATTACATACAAAGAGGCAATGCTTAAGTATGGTTCTGACAAGCCAGATTTGCGTAATCCACTATTAATTAGCGATGTTGCAGAAATTTTCCGCGATTCGGGGTTCAATATTTTCAAAAGCAATATTGAGCGTGGCATGGTAGTGAGAGCTATCCCTGCTCCCAAAACAGCAGAGGAACCCCGCAGCTTCTTTGATAAAAAGATAGAACACACACAGAAAGAATTTGGCACTAAAGGTCTTGGATATATAACGTTTGATAAAGATGGTACTGCAAAAGGACCAATTGCTAAATTCCTTGATGACAATAGGTTAAATCGCATAAGGGAAATAACGAATATAGAGCCTGGGGATAGCGTGTTCTTTGCTTCTGATCAAGAAAATGAAGCAGCGACAATCGCAGGAAAGGTACGCACTCTTTTAGGGTCAGAACTAGGTCTGGTGGATGACAATATCTTCAAGTTCTGTTGGATTGTTGATTTTCCATATTTCATATACGATGATAAAAGCAAAAAAATCGATTTCTTTCACAACCCATTCTCTATGCCTCATGGCGGCTTGAAAGACTTAGAGGAAAAAAGTCCACTAGATATCCTTGCTTACCAATATGATCTCGTCTGTAATGGGGTAGAACTATCAAGCGGTGCGATCCGCAATAACAAATTGGATATTATGTACGAAGCTTTTGCCATTGCAGGTTATAGCCAGGAAGAATTTGATACAAAATTTGGTGCGCTTGTGCGTGCATTCAGGTTTGGAGTGCCGCCTCATGGCGGAATAGCACCAGGGATTGACAGAATGGTGATGCTGCTTGCTGACGAGCCAAACATTCGCGAGGTAATCTGTTTTCCTATGAATCGGCAAGGTGAAGATGTTCTAATGGGTTCTCCTTCTGAGGTAGACAATGAACACTTGCGTGAGTTGTCTTTGCAGGTCATTGACTAAGTACCCTAGACCATGTTAAACTGAGAAACCATGAATAACATCCAAAAAGCAATACTATCGAGTATAATCTGCCACATGATTATATTATATGATTTAACTCTATTTGGGGTTTTGGCGCATATAATAAGTGACATTTTTTTTTCATCAGAGAGTGAATACATAAAGAAAATCAAATTTCTTGGAAGTTTTGCAATTGGATTTGGATTTAGACCGCTCGGCGCATCCATTTTCGGTTACATTGGAGATAAGTATGGTAGAAGAAAAGCTTTGCTGACTTCCGTAATATTAGCTTCGATATCATCTACTGCAATTGCGGTTATACCAAGTTCTAAAGAGATAGGAATATTTTCTCCCATATTGCTTCTGCTGTGTAGAGTAATGCAAGGAGTGATAGTAGGTGGAGAAACGAGTATCAATTCAGCCTTTTTAATAGAACATTCAAGCAGTAAAAGAGATCTAGGGTTTTTAGGTAGCACGAAAGCTCTCAGCGGCGCGCTTGGTTCTATCGTGTGCTTTATAATGATAGATATTTGCAAAAAGCTTACAGGTGAATATTATGAGATTTGGGGCTGGAGGCTGCTCTTCTATTTCTGCTCTATTGTGGGCGTGATAGGCTTTCTA
>JGI24697J35500_11274953_pt1 | contig 19612 bp, 16 predicted proteins | sample TergutMp193P1_FD_35500 | JGI IMG/M metagenome (IMG submission 35500) | reverse complement strand
AAGCACAGTAACATTAACACCACCAAACGCAAACTAGTTTGTGTTGTTTATAGAAATACAAAATAAAAGCCCCTTTATGGGGCTTTTATTTATTTATAAGAGAAAGCCAGGAGGGTTAACCAATACCTATCATTATAGTAGAGACAACGAGGGTTAACCCCCGGTGCGGAACCGTTGTTGTGTCAACAACATAGGTTATCCCCCCCCTAGTTTTGCCACTGCATGCAGATTGTGCCGCCCGCTAGGCATAATTTTTATTTTCTATCCCTTCAATAAATATAGTTTTCCCAGGGCTTGTTTAATCTTTAAAAATATGTTATAATTATGATATACAATTTTATTGCCTAGCTAGGGTAGCATTGTTAATTATCCCCCACCGTAGGTAGTGTTCATCCGCTAGGGTATTAGCAATTAGCCCCATTATAGGGGTTTTTCTCTCCCGTTAGGGCAGCGTTGTTAATTATTCCTATCACAGGTGGTGTAGCTCCCTCGCTTAGGGTCAAGGAGGTAATGCATTATGAAAATATCATTTGTTGGCAAACCAAATGTAGTCTCTGCTGCTTTGAAAGAAAAAACCGAAGAAAAATTACAGCGTTTATCAAAGTTTCTTTCAGAAGATATACACATTACTGTTGCTTTTAAAATAGTAAAAATAGAGCACAAAATAGAAGTTACTTTTTATGCTTATGGCAAAACTTTTAGAGCAGAAGCAAAAGACAATGAAGATATGTATTCAGCTTTGGATTTAGTCGTTGAAAACTTAGAAAAACAGTTACGCCGTTTAAGAAATAAAACGCAAGAAAAAGCTAGAAGAACTAGTTCAGTTTCAGATTTATTTATAGAAGATACCCCGGAAGATTTTGAAGAAGAAGAAACTACTATAATTCTTAAAAACCAAGAAATAGTTCCCCAAGAAGTTGAAGATGCAATAATGCAGTTAGAGCTTTTAGGAAAGCAATTTTTAGTTTTCAGAAATATTTTAACAGACCGTGTAAATGTTGTATACAAAACTTCAAATGAAAACACTTATGGCTTAATAGAAACTTAAATCTAGCGAAGCCTAGCCCACCGCAGGTGGTTTCTGCAGTAAAAAAATAACGATAAAGCTGGGGGGTTATTCAAAAAATTGAAATCTAGCGAAGCCTAGCCCACCACAGGTAGTTTTTGCAGTAAAAAATAACGATAAAGCATGGGGGTATTCAAAAAATTGAAATCTAGCGAAGCCTAGCCCACCACAGGTGGTTTCTGCAGTAAAAAATAACGATAAAGCATGGGGGTATTCAAAAAATTGAAATCTAGCGAAGCTAGCCCACCGCAGGTGGTTTTTGCAACAAAGAACAATGGTAAATTAGAAGAAATTAAAAAAATAATTGATTGTATAAGCGTTACTGAAGCAGGAATAGACATAGAAATTGAAGAAGATGGTGAAACATATTTAGATAATGCTTTTAAAAAAGCTGAAACTATAGCAAAGCTCACAGGCAAGCCAACTTTATCAGATGATAGCGGCATTGAAATAGAGCATTTGAATGGGTTGCCAGGCAAAGATGCAGCATATTATTTAACTACTAACGAAAACTATAAAGAAAGAAATTCTACAATTTTAAAAATGTTAGAAAATGCACAAAATAGGAATGCTAAATATGTTTGCTATATAGCTTATGTAAACCCAGATGGTCAAAAGTTATATACAGTTGCCACAATAGAGGGGCAAATAGCAAAAGAACCTAGGGGCACAAATGGCTTTGCATATGATGAAATATTTATTCCAAATGAATTCCCACAAAAAACAATGGCAGAGCTAACACTTGAAGAAAAAAATGAAATTAGCCATAGAGCAAAAGCTCTAAAAGCTATGAAAGAGAAGGTGGGCTTATAACAAAAAATAAAATTTATATCTTTATTAAAATCATTTAAAGTTTTGCTTAAAACTGGCAATACAAGTGAAGTTGAAAAATTAATTGATGAAGTTTTAGAAGAAGCTAAGAATTATAGTTAGTTTTTCCAAAATAAAAAAGAGGCGGAAAGCCTCTTTTTTATTGAGCCCTTTTTGGGCATTTTAATTTTATAATTATTCTGCTCTGCTTGCGAAGTATATTTATAGCTCTGCTGCCGTTGGCTTCATAGTAGGGAACAGTATAACATCTCTTATGCTTAATGCACCTGTTAAAATCATTACTAGTCTATCAATCCCTATTCCTAAGCCGCCAGTTGGCGGCATTGCATATTCAAGAGCCGTTAAAAAATCTTCATCTAATGGAACTGCTTCTTCATCACCTAGGTTTCTTAAGCTTTCTTGGTGCTTAAAACGCTCTCTTTGGTCTAATGGGTCGTTTAGTTCTGAATAGGCATTTGCAAGCTCTTTTCCTGCTATAAACAGTTCAAAACGCTCTGTTAAATGTGGTCTATCTTTTATTTTTTTAGTTAAAGGCGAAACTTCTATTGGGTGGTCTATTACAAAGGTAGGCTGTACTAACGTTTTTTCTACAAATGTATCAAAAAATAAAAATAATATATCACCATATGTGTGGTGTTTTTCATATTTTAATCCCTTTTCATCTGCATATTTTTTTGCCGTTTCTGTGTCTGTAAAAGTTTCAAAATCTATATTTGTTTTTTCTTTTACTAGCTCTATCATACTTGCTACTCTAAATTTTTTAGAAAAGTCTAGTTCTTCCCCGTCGTAATTCACTTTATATGTTCCATTTATTTTATAGCACAATGTTTTTATCATATCTTCTGTTAGAGCCATTATGCCTCTGTAGTCTGTATAGGCACAATAAAGCTCTAGCATTGTAAATTCTGGGTTGTGGCGTGTGCTTATACCCTCATTTCTAAAAATTCTACCTATCTCGTAAACTTTATCTATGCCGCCAACTATTAAGCGTTTCAAATAAGGCTCTAAAGAAATTCTCATAAAAAGATTCATATTTAAAGCATTGTGGTGTGTTGTAAAAGGTTTTGCGGCTGCCCCCCCATAAGTAGTTTGTAAAACAGGCGTTTCAACTTCTATATATTCAAGTTCGTTTAAATATTCACGCATAGAAGCTATTAGTTCGCTTCTTTTTTTAAAAGTTTCTTTAACTTCTGGGTTCACAATTAAGTCTAGATATCGCTGCCTATAACGCTGCTCTGTATCTTTTAAACCGTGGTATTTTTCCGGGAGCACTTGTAAGCTTTTTGAAAGAAGAGCAATGCCAGCCACTCTAATAGAAATTTCTTCTTTTTGCGTTTTAAAAACTTCGCCCTCAATTCCTACTATATCGCCTATATCAAACTTTTTAAATGCTTCATAGGCACCCTCTTCAGGGGTTTTTAATTTAACTTCTTCGCAGTCAGTGTATACTACTGCTGTGTTGTTAATATAAACTTGTATAGTTCCATGTGCGTCTCTAACATTAAAAAAGCTTGCTTTCCCCATTATTCTTCTAGTCATTAAGCGGCCTGCAAGTTTTACTTTTTTTCCGTTGTATTCTTCAAAATTTTCTAAAATATCGCTCGTTTTCGTGTCCACATTAAAAAGCGTTATATGAAAAGGGTCTTTTCCCTCTTCTTGCAATTCTTTTAACTTTAAACGCCTATTTTGAAGCTGTTCATTTAAGTCTAATTCTATGTTTTCCATGTTAAAAAACTCCTGTTTGCCTTTGTCTTATAATGTTTATATAATATTACTTCTGTATTTATATTTTCTATTCAGAAGTAATAAACCTGGGGCTTATCGCTAAAATATAATATTTTATTTTTTAATTTTTTGATGGTTTTAAAGCAAGTTCTAAAATTTTATATTCAATAATGCCATCAACTGCATTAATTTCTACTGTTTCATTAGCTTTTCTATTTATAAGAGCAACGCCTAAAGGGGACTCATAAGAAATAAAACCATTTTTAGGGTTAGCTTCAGCAGGTCCAACTATCGTATAAGTTTTTTCTTCGTTAAATTCAATATCTAAAACTTTTACAGTTGAACCAAGACTCACAACTTCAGAACTTATTTCTTCTTCTGCTATAATCTCAGCATTTCTTAGCATTTTTTCAATAGTTACTATTCTAGCTTCTATCTCTGCTTGCTCTTCTTTAGCTGCATCATATTCTGCATTTTCTGAAAGGTCGCCTTGGCCTCTTGCTTCTTTAATTTTTTCTGCAACATCTTTTCTTCTAACTATTTTTAAATTTGAAAGTTCATTTTCTAAGTTTTTAAAACCCTCTGTAGTTAAAAGTATCTTTTTTTCGTCCATCTATTGTCTCCATTTCAAGCAGCTAAAGCTGCGTTTTAATATAACTTTTTAGTTTCGGCTTCGTTAGTTTTAGCCGCTTGTGGCAATTGATAAAATATTATATCATGAATTTGAATGATTTGTCAAGCCTGCTTTCACACGTTTTAAAAGTCTTCATAAAAATTTGGATAATGATTATCTCTTCTAAAATTAAAAACTGCCGAAGACTGTTGCAATTTACCTTGAAAACGTGTAAAATATATAAGTGAGTAAATTGGGTATATCTAAAAACTATCTTTGTTCATTTTTAGATATACTGAAGATAGCCTGAAAAATGGGCTATCTTTAACGTGCCTTTCTAAAAACTTAGCATTTTTTATAGGTGCTCAAATTATTAAAATCCAGTTTTAGTTGGCGGGGTAACTAATGAAAATAGCATTAATAGTTTCTATAATAACTTTAGCTTCAAGGCTTTTATCGCTCGTGAGCGTTCAAATTTATATGGCTTTTTTTGGTCCACAATTGTTAGCATTAGAAGTTTATACTTTTGCTTTAAACGTGCCTAATATAGTTTTTAATATTTTAGGAACTAGTATAACGGCAATTGTAGTGCCTATATATGCAGGTCTTCTTAAAACAGATAAAATAGAAGCTGGCATTTTTATTAAGCGTATGTTTTTAATAATAATTGGAGTCGTTTTATTTTTAATGCTCATAGGTTTCTTTTTGGCGCCTCTTCTCGTAAGAGTTTCTTATTTTAGCGGCTACTATTATTACGAGCAATTCGCCGTATTTGCTTTAAGGGTTATGTTGCTTTCAATATTTTTTTATGGCATAAATTATCTTTTTCAAGGTATACTCCATTCACACAATAAATTTCTTTTAGCCGCAATGGTTACTATTCCAACTAGCCTTTTCATAATAATTTATACAGTTGGTTTTAGCTCTGAATTTGGTGTATATGGCTTAATTTATGCAACAGTTATTGGGCTTTCTTTGCAAGGTTTAATTTTGGCATTGCCAGTAGCCCATAGGCTTTTAAATATAAGCCAAATAAAATTTTATCATTTAAAAAATCAAAAACTAGCAAAGCCAGTAAAAAAACAAAGGCTGGCTGCAAAGCCAGTAGATGAGCATATGGTAAAAGCTTTGCAAATGGTTGCTCCTCTTTTAATTAGTGCTTCAAGCTTTCAAATTATGAGCATTTTTAATACTACTATGGCAAGCCATTTAAATATTGTTACAATTCAAGGCTTCGTTATGAATTTAGTTCTAGTAGCTTCGCTTTCTGTAATATATTCTATAACTAGTGTATATTTGCCAAAGCTTTCAGTGCAATGGGAAGAAGATAAAGAAAAATATAGACAAACTTTAGAAAAGATAATATTAGCAGTTTTAATATTTATGATACCTGCCAGTGCGGCGTTTTTCATTTTAGGTGATGAGATAGTATCTCTCTTAGTCCATTGGGGCAATTTTGATGAAGATTCCGCCGCTTTAACGACTACTCTTTTGGGGATTTTCGGCTTCGCTGCAGCACCCCTCGGCTTAAAAGAAGTTTTGGACAGAGCTTATTACGCACAAAAAAATAGTAAAATTCCTTCGATAGTCGGCTTTTTAATTATGGCTATAAGTCTTCTATTTACAATTTTAACGGTAAATATATTTGGTGTATATACTATAGCAATAGCATATGTAACTAGCTTTTCAATAGGGGCTATTTGCCTTTTTGTAAGCTTAAAATTGATGAATTTAAAATTTTTCATTAATTTGTTAAAAATTTTATTTGCAACATTTTTAATGGCATTAGTTCTTCATGCCATACCTATACTATATTTTACAACAATAGGCGTTTTCTTAAATAGATTACTATCTCTAGTAATCCCTAGTGCTCTAGGTGCTATTACTTATTTTGCGGTAATATATTTTTTGTATAGAAAAGATTTTAACTTAAGCATTTTTAGAAAATGATAACAATTTGATAAGCATAGCCACGGTTTAAATTTAGTGTAGGGATTTTTAGAAAAGGAGAAACTAAATACATGAAGAAACAACTTTTAAATCAATTGCAAGGCGAGGATACGCCTAAAAAAACTTTAAAAGTCGTTCATATTATAAATTATGCTGGTAATGGTGGCAGTGAAAAATATATTAAAATTTTAGGCGGTGATTTTTTAATTTATAATATAGCAGGTCCATTAACTAGCCATTTTAATTGTACAAACATAAAAATGAGACACCCCCTTGATTTAAAAGCCGCTAAGCAAATTGCTAAGTTTTGCAAAAAAAATTCTATAAACATAGTCCATACGCATTTTGCACGTGAAAATTATATAGCTATTCTTTCAAAATTATTTGGAAACAAAGTTAAAGTAGTCTATACTTCTCATATTAATTTAAAAAACAATTTGCCTTGGAAAATTTTAAATAAAATTTTTACAAGGCACAATCACGCTGTAATAGCTGTTTGCAACAGCGTTAAAGAGCTCTTAATTCAAAATGGTTATAAAAAAGATAAAATAAAAATAATTTATAACGGTGCAACTAGTGTGGAGCTAAAGTTAATTGAAGATAACCAATTTGATAAAGGCTATAGCTATCTATCCATACCGCAAGTAGTTACTTTGGCTAGGCTTTCAGAAGAAAAGGGCTTGTTTTTCTTATGCGATATAGCAAAAGAAATGCCAAATATTCAATTTATAATAGCAGGGGAGGGCGTTCTTGAAAATGAATTAAAAAAATATGCCCCTTCAAATGTAAGTTTTCCAGGGCATATAAAAGCAAGTGAAGTTTTAGAAAAAGCTAGTTTGTATATAAACACTAGCACTAGTGAAGCCCTAAGCTTCGGTATATTAGAAGCTTTAGGCTATGGCATACCGATAATAGCTGCAAATGTAGGCGGTAATATAGATATAATAAGAGAATCTAATGCAGGAAAATTAATTGAACCTGGAAACGCAAAAGATGCTCTAGAAAAAATTAAACACGTTTTAGAAAATAGGGCAGAGTATAGCAAAAATGCATTGCACGCTATAAACACTATTTTTAGTGAAGAAGAAATGAAAAGGAAAACTTATGAAGTTTACTATCTTCACTAATGTTTATTTATTTTCTAAAAAAACCTCGTTTTTGTTTATCTTTTCAATATCCTATTCTGTTCTAAGTGCTTCGACAGGGTCTTTTTTAGATGCCGCACGGCTCGGCATAAACCCAGCAATTATAGTAAGTTTTATACTTCCTATAATAAGTAAGACTGCATAAAGTGGGTTTATAAATAACAAACTAGCCATACCGCTGAAGTTTTCAAACATAATATTTATAGGTATAGATATAGCATAAGCTAGGCTAACACCTAATAGACCGCTAGCACTGCCTATAATTATAGTTTCTGCTGTAAACAGGCGTGTTATATCTTTTTTTCTCGCACCAACACTTCTAAGTATGCCAATCTCTTTTGTTCGCTCCATAACAGATACATATGTTATAATACCTATCATTATAGTAGAGACAACGAGCGATATAGCCGCAAACACAAGCAAAACAATCGGCATTATTTCAAAAGCACCACCTACTAAAAACATAGCAAACATTTCACCTATGTTCATTATCGCTATTTGATATTCTTCTGAACGGCCTTGGTTAAAGGATATTATATAATTTATTATCTCAGCTTGTGCCTCGTTGTTAACTGGGAAAATATTTATGCTAGATGGTTTCATGTTTGCAGCTATCTCTACAAAAACATCTTCTTTTTCGTCGTCATCTATAAAAGGCATACCTGTTAACACGTTTATATTTGTAGTTAATTGAGTTGTAACAATTTCAGAAGTTGCAGAATTCAAAACTATATGCTCTGTAAGTGATTGTGTATGCACAAAACCTGGGCTGAAAAAACTAAACATTCCATTTGCATCTTTTGCTGGTCTTAGCACACCGACAACTGTTAGAGGCACACCACCTGCATTATCAAACAAACTAGCATACATATGGGGGCTTGCTTGTGTGAAAAAATCACTTGTGTTTGTAAAGTAATAGTCGTTGTATACAACTTTAAACATTTGGTTACCTACAAAATCACTCATATTAAAGCTATTGCCTGTCATACCTAGTTCGGCTAAAACATCTGTCTCTATTCTATTTTGGCTATCTACTACTAGAAGCAGTTCATTTTTATTTTGTGGCAGTCTTCCTGCAGCAACGTCATAGTGGGTCATTAAAAAATCATAGCTTTCAGGCATAGTTTGCCACATACTGCCGCCTATGCCTGGTAAATTCATTGGCAAGGCTGTGCCTGGGTCAGCATTAAAACGCACTGTGTTTGTGCCTGTTCTTGCAAGCACGTTCATTTCTATATCCCAACCAAATGATATTGTGTTTATATTGTGTGCCATAGTAGCATAAAGGCTATCTATATGTGTTAAAAACTCTGGTGTTATTTTGTTTGTATGGCTTTCTTGAAGTCTTGGTTCATATCGGTGTATAGTTGTTGTTTCTGGGAAATAAGGTAAATTATCTCGGTAGGTAGTTGTATCACCGCCTAAAAATGCTGCAGGCACAGTAGACGGTATAGCGATAGGGAAGTTTCCGAGTGCCTCGGTTTGAATACTTTCTATATAGTTGTTAACACCAGTTGTTAGTGCGAGCACAAGCCCAACACCGACAATGCCGATAGAGCCGGCGATGGCTGTCGTTATAGTACGTCCTTTTTTTGTAGCAAGATTTTTAAAGCTTAGGTTTAGTGCTGCTTTCATAGACATACTTGTTTTCTTAAAGTTTGTGCTATACTGTTTATTTAGTTCATCACTTGTTATATGGTTTGAATCTTTTTCTAGCTTGCCATCTTTTAGGCTTATAATACGGGTTGCATATTCGTTTGCAAGCTCTATATTATGCGTAACCATTATAACAAGCTTTTTATTAGATATTTTTTTTAAAAGCTCCATTATTTGTACACTTGTAACACTGTCAAGTGCACCTGTTGGTTCATCTGCAAGTATTATCTCGGGGTTGTTTACAAGTGCCCTTGCTATTGCAACACGTTGCATTTGCCCACCAGAGAGTTGGCTTGGTTTATTTTTCATCTTATCACCTAAGCCTACTTCTTTTAATGCAGCAATTGCTTTTTCACGCCTTTGTGCTTTGTTAACCCCTGATAGTGTCAGTGCTATCTCCACATTTTCAAGCACTGTTTGGTGGCTTATCAAGTTATAGTTTTGAAAAACAAATCCAACAGAGTTGTTTCGATAAGCGTCCCATTCTTCATCTTTAAAATTTTTTGTGCTAGTTCCTGATATTATCAAATCTCCGCTGTTATATTTATCAAGACCACCAATAATATTTAACATTGTTGTTTTGCCACAGCCACTAGGACCTAGAATAGCAGCAAACTCGTTTTTTCTAAACTCTAGAGATACATTGTTAAGTGCAGTTACAGGTTCACCTGTTATGTTATATTGTTTTTTGATATTTGTTAGTTTTAGCATAATAAAACTCCTCTTATAATTTTTTAGTTCGCTTGTTTTGGACTCATTCTCAAGCTTATAAATATATTATAGAGGAGTTACATCAATTAAAAGTTAAATATTTTTAATTTTTTGTTGATACTCAGTTGATTTTTGAAAGATTAAAGCTGCTTAGGTAAATTCACCACAAAGATGCTGCCAGTTCCTAAAGAACTACTAGCCGATATATTCCCTCCTAAAATATTAACAATTCCTTTAACAATAGCAAGCCCTAAACCGTTTCCATTTTGTTTATGCGATGTATCAACTTGATAAAACTTATCAAAAATATTTTCTATTACATTATAGGGTATACCACAGCCGAAATCTTCTACTTCTATTTTTATTAAATTATGAAAAACATACAAGCGTATGTTAATCTCACTATCATCGTTAGAAAACTTTATAGCGTTATCTAGTAGATTTGTTACAACTTGCTTTAACAAATCTTTATCTGTTTCTAAAACTACATTTTCTAATGATAGATTGAAAGATATATTTTTGTCATTGCTTTTGTGTTCAAGCAAAATTACACATTTTCTTATTAGTTCACCTATATTAACATTACTTTTATTTATAAAAATCTCAGAAGCTTCATATTTTGAAAGGTTTAGTATATTTGTAGACATACCTACTAGCCTATCTGTTTCTTCTTTTATTATTTTCAAATATTCTTTTTTTTCTTCTTCTTCCAAACCGTTTTCAAGCAAAATATCGGCAAAGCCTTGTATAGATTGTATTGGCGTTTTAAACTCGTGTGAAAAATTGTTTATAAAATCAGTTCTTAAAGTTTGTACATAGCTTAGTTCTTTTGCCATTTTGTTAAAGCTATTTGAAAGCTTTTCTAACTCTTTTATTCCAACTACCCTAGTGCGAATGTTAAAATTGCCTTTAGATATCTCTTCAGTGGCTTCTAAAATATCTTTAATAGGTGATAGAGCTTTTTTAACAAAAACAGATGCTATTATTACTATAAAAAAAGCTGTAAAAGCTAATCGTAACACACCTTGAATATTCTCTTCAAAGTCGAAAAGAAAGCCAAGTAAAAGCATTACTATAATAGCTAAAACAGCCGATATAGATATATAAATAAGAATAACTTCTGTAATACCTCTTTTTTTTATCATTTGCGAACACCTTTATATCCTATGCCTCGGACAGTTTGAATTTCAAATTCTTCCCAATCATAAAAACGTTCTCGAAGCCGGGCAATATGTACGTTTAGTGTGTGGTCGCTAGTTTCTGTTTCAAAACCCCATATCTCATCCATTAGCTGTATTCTTGTGTATACAACATTAGGATTTGATAACAATTTAAACAAAAGCAAAAACTCTTTTTGTGGAAGCGTTTGCAACTCCATTCCTTTTGTTATAGAAAAAGCTCGTTCATCTAGCTCTACACCGCTAAAAATTATCCTTTTATCGGAAGAAATTTTTGCACGTCTTAGAAGTCCCCTTATTCTTAAAATTAACTCATCTTTATCTACAGGCTTTGTTAAATAATCATCAGCACCTAGTTCAAGACCTTTGTTTTTATCTATTTGTTCACCCCTTGCAGTTAGCAAAAGTAAAGGTATATTATCATAAGTTGTGCGTATATTTTTTACAAGCTCAAAACCATCCATATTTGGCATCATAATATCACTCACGACCATATCAATATGTTGCTTTTCCATTAAATCTAATGCTTCTAATCCGTCGCTTGCTTCTGCTGCATCAAAACCGCCACGGATTATAACCGTGGTTAAAAATTTTCTTATGTTTTTGTCGTCTTCTACTATTAGTATTTTTGCCATTTTATGAATTCCTATAATCTTTGTATAGAAAAAATTAAGAATTACAGTATAGCCTCCTGAGGCTATTTATGATATTTATGCCCATTTAAAATTTTAAAGCTTCGGTAAATTTGTTCTACTAAAAATACTCTCATTAGTTGGTGTGGAAATGTTAATTTTCCAAAGCTCACATTAAATCCACTTTTTGAAACTGATTCGCTTAAACCATCAGAGCCACCTATAATAAAAATTAGGTGGCTTTTATCTTTAATTAAATTTTCTGCAAAAGCTTCGCTTGAATATTCAGTTCCTTTAATGTTTAACACATAAACTGAATCTTTGCCACTTTCAGTTTGTGTAATTTTAAATTTAGAAAGCTGTTTTAATATTTCTTCGCCCTCTTTAAGGCTGTTTGTCTCTTTTATTAAAACTAATTCTAACTTTGCAAATTTACTAATTCTTTTTACATATTCAGCATACGCATTTTTAAAGTATTCTTCTCTTAAACTGCCAACAGCAATAATAGTTATTTTTTGCATTTTTTTATAATTTTATAGTATAGCACCTTTCAAGCTGTTAAAAAACGCTATCTAGCTAAGCTAACTCACGGAGTTTTATTTCGTAACTCAAAATATTCGTGGATTATGCCCCCCCCTGCAAGCGGAGACTATATAACTGTAATATCTGCTCCTAAACCTTTCAATTTTTGTTCTATATTTTCATAGCCCCGCCCAACTTGAACTGCTTTATCTATAACAGTCATTCCCTCGGCGTTTAAAGCTGCTAAAACTAAAGCTGCTCCTGCTCTTAAATCTATAGCGGTTACTTTTGCACCAGTTAAATGAGAGGGACCTTTCGTTACTGCTATTCTACCGTCCACAGTTATGTTTGCACCTAGGCGGTTTAACTCGCTCACATATTGAAAGCGGTTGTCCCAAACGCTTTCGGTTATTACTCCTATACCGTCTGTAGTAGCCATTAGAGCTGTAATTTGTGGCTGTAAATCTGTTGGGAAGCCTGGATATGCAAGCGTGCGTACGTTTGCAGCAGTTAAGTTTTCGCTTCCTCTCACTCTAATGTAATCATCGCCTTCAAAAACTTCGCAGCCCATTTCAACTAACTTAGCAGTTAAAGGGTCCATATGCTGGGGTATTATATTTTTAACAGTAATATCACCGCCTGTTATTGCGGCGGCTATCATATAAGTGCCCGCTTCAATTTGGTCTGGTATTATAGTGTAATTAACACCTTTTAGCTTTTTCACACCATTTATACGTATAACGTTTGTACCAGCCCCTTTAATATCTGCACCCATCATATTTAAAAGATTAGCCGTGTCTACAACGTGCGGCTCTCTTGCACAGTTTTCAATAGTAGTTGAGCCCTCTGCTAAAACTGCTGCAAGCATAACATTTATAGTAGCCCCAACACTAACTACATCTAAAAGAATGTTGCTTCCTTGAAGACCATTTAAAGCTTCTGTTTTAATAAGCCCGTGAGACATTGTAGTAGTTGCACCAAGTAGTTTAAAGCCTTTTTCATGCTGGTCTGTTGGTCTTCCGCCGAAATCACACCCGCCAGGCATTTCTACTTCTGCTGCTTTAAATCTTGATAGCAAAGCACCTAGTAAATAGTAAGAAGCTCTTATCTTGCGAACAGAGTCGCCCTCTGCTCTATATTTTTTTATGTTCGTTGCATCAATTTTAAGTGTAGTTTCGTTTAAAAAGCTGCATTTTGCACCTAAGCTTTCCAAAATAATAACTAGATGTTTAATGTCGTTTATATTTGGAAGATTTTCTATAGTGCTCACACCCTCGGCTAAGATAGTGGCAGGTATTATAGCTAGTGCTGCATTTTTTGCACCACTAATACAAACGCTGCCTTTTAATTTCTTGCCACCATTTATTATAATCTGTTCCATCTTAAGTTAAGCTCTCCAAAAAAAATAATATTAAAATATTATAACATTTTTAATTCAAAAAAGCAAATGTTTTTTAGCCCCACCGCAGGTGGTTAAAAAAAGGCTTGACAAATGATATCATATGTGGTATAATTATTAAAATGCTAGTTTTGAGGGGATGTACTCAAGTGGCTGAAGAGGTGCCCCTGCTAAGGGTATAGGTCGTGAAAGCGGCGCGGAGGTTCAAATCCTCTCATCCCCGTTAGCCATAAATTGGCTAGCTATTATTCTTTTTGCTTTTTTGTTTCATTGTGAAATTTTTTCAAATTTCAATTCTTTTATTTTTTAAACCGCCCTAATAAGGCGGTTTTTAATTTGCTTTTTAAAGTTTATTAAATAAATATCAAATTTATGGTTAATTACGTACAAAAAAGCTATAAAACATACTCTAATCCCCTAAAAGACCAATTCTATCATTTATAACTAAAAGCCTTATCATCTCTAAAGAAAGATTGAAACCTGCACCATCGCCTTGCAGAGCACCTCTATCAATTAGCTTTTTTATAGTTGGAACTGCCCACTCTGGCACTTCATTCATAGTATTAATTCTTTTAGTGTTTTCAGCTTTAAATTTTTCAAGAGTTTCCACTCTCTGTTGTAAGTTTACCATATCTCTTCTTAATTCTTCTATCACTCTTGGGTCCTCCCTTAATAATTCATTTAGTCTAGTCCATGGGAACTGTGTTCCTGGGCAATCTGGTCTATGTCTAGGCACAACGTCTATATGGCCTATAACGTGCGTTATTTGATACTGTGTTTTTAAATTTTGTATTAAGGCTACACAAGCTAGCATAGCTTCATTTGTTATGTTTCCGCGGGTGGTCATTATGTCTCCAAAGGCTATACCTATAGTGAAAAGGTTAGCATTAATTCGCCTTTGTCTTATTTCAGGTATACGGCTCGTGCTATTATCTTGGCTTCCGCCGTTGTTGTTAGTGCCAGCGTGCCATGCTGTGTTATCTGGGTGCACAAACCTAGTAATAGCCCCATTTGGTGATATTATAAAATGGTATGAAACTTGGTTAGCAGGGTTCATTATAGTGTTAATAGCACTTTGGGTAGTACCGCCTGTGTTGTGTAACACTATCATATCTGGTCTACGCCCGCCACGCCCAACATTTTGGTTTGGGCTATTCATTATATTCATTTGCATTTTTTCCCTCCTTTATTGTTTTTAATTCAGTTTCTTAAAAAGCTTGGAAAATTATAATTTTTTTAAGCTTTATTTATAAAATAAATTTTTGTTAGTTATGCAAACCAAGCCTATCATTTATAACAAATATTCTCAGCATATCTAAAGTTAGATTAAACCCGCTGCCGTCCCCTCTTAAGGCTCCTCTTTGTATCAATCTTTGAACAGTTGAAATGCCCCATTCTGGAACTTCTGCCATGGTGTTTATTCTAATACTTGTTTCATTTTGGTTGTTTTCTAAAGTAGTTATTCTGCTATTATGTTCGTCTCTTGCGGTCTCTAAATTAGCTGCTCTTTGGTTAGCTTGGTTTCGCCAGCTTTCTAATGATGATACTCTTGCATTGTGTTGATTTCTTGAGCCTTCTAAGCTTGCTATTTGTTCACTATGTTGGTTTCTAGTGTTTTCTAAAGCTACTATTCTAGTGTTGTTTTCGCCTCTAAAATTTTCTAGATCTGTTATTCTTAAGTTGCTTTCATTTCTAGCGTTTTCTAAAGCTGCTATTCTCGCTTCTGAGTTAGATAAGGCGTTTCTTAAACTTGTTATTTCTGCTCTTAACTCGTTTATTAAAGCTTCAGAAGGCGGTGGGCTTTGATTAGGCGGGGTAGTATTTTGGCTTAATATACTATTTAATGTTGCCCATGGAAAAGCGGTGCCAGGGCAATTTGGTCTATGCCTAGGCACAACGTCTCTATGGCCAATAATGTGGTTTAGTGGTATTGTAAACTCTGTTCTAAGTTCTCTTATTAGAGCTACACACGCCCCTAAAGCTTGCGAAGTTGGGTTTCCATTTGTAGTGTGAACATCTCCAAAGGCTATACCTATAGTAAAAAGGTTAGCATTAATTGCTCTCTGCCTTATTAAAGGCACTAAACTATGCATATTGCCTTGGTTGCCTGTCGTATTATTAGTTCCAGAATGCCACGCTGTGTTATTAGGGTGAACAAATCTAAATATTTGACCTGCAGGATTTATCAAAAAATGGTAAGAAACTTGGTTTGCTGCATTTTCAATTGTATTTATTGCACTTTGGGTAGTGCCGCCTGTGTTGTGGATTACTATAAAATCTGGTACCCGGCCTTGCCTGCCCGCTGTTTGGCTTGCTGTGTTTCTTATAGTTATTGGCACACTCATTTTATTTCCCCCTCTCACCACTTTTGGTGGTTTTTATCTTTTTTGTATAATTTAATAGGGTATCTCTAGTAAGCTTTTGCAAAAATAACTTGTTTAGAAGCCTTACTATTACAGCATATGCAAGTTTCACTTATTATTTCTTGTTCATATGGCAAACACCTTATAGTTGCACCGAAATCTTTTTTAATTTTTTCTTCGCATTCTCCGCTTTCACACCACATAGCCTTTATAAACCCTTGCTTGTTCGTAATAGTTTCAGCAAATTCATTCATTGTATTAATTTTGTATGTCTTCGCTTCTTTTGCTTCTTTTGCTTTTTCATATAGACTTTTTTGAATTTCTTCTAAAATTTTTGCAATTTCTTTTTCAATATTTTCTAAACTAACAATTTTTTTCTCGCCATTGTCTCTTCTAGCTAACACTGCTTGTCCTGCTTCAATATCTTTGGGTCCAAGCTCTAAACGAAGCGGCACGCCTTTCATTTCATATTCACTAAATTTAAACCCTGGTGTTTTATCGGTTGTGTCTAATTTTATTCTAAAATCTTTTTTGAGCTTTTCGTATAAAGAGTTAGCGGCATTTATTACTCCCTCTTTATTTTGGGCTATAGGAATTATTATTACTTGCGTTGGTGCTATTTTCGGCGGCAATATTAAGCCGTTATTATCGCCATGAACCATTATTAAACCGCCAATCATTCTAGTTGAAACACCCCAAGAAGTTTGGTGCACGTGTGTTAATTTATTTTCTTTATCTGTAAAAGTAATATCGAAAGCTTTTGCGAAGCCATTCCCTAAATAGTGTGAAGTGCCACTTTGCAATGCTTTACCATCATGCATCATACTTTCAATTGTATACGTTTCAACAGCACCTGCAAATTTTTCTTTTTCACTTTTCAAACCTCTTATTACTGGTATAGCAAGCACATTTTCAAAAAAATCTTTATACACTTCTAACATGTTTTTGGCTTCAAGCCTTGCTTCTTCTTCTGTGGCATGGGCTGTGTGCCCCTCTTGCCATAAAAATTCTGTAGTCCTTAAAAAAGGGCGTGTTGTTTTTTCCCAACGGACTACCGAGCACCATTGGTTATAAAGTTTTGGCAAATCTCTATAAGATTGTATAGCGTCTTTAAAATGTTCGCAAAATAACACTTCAGAAGTTGGTCTTATACAAAGGGGGTCTGCTAAATCTTCTTCGCCTGCTTTTGTTATCGTTAATACTTCTGGTGCGAAGCCTTCAACGTGGTCTGCTTCTTTTTGCAATAAGCTTTTTGGTATAAACATAGGCATATATACATTTTCATGCCCTGTTTCTTTAAACATAGTGTCTAATTGTTTTTGGATTAATTCCCAAATTCCATATCCATATGGCCTCAAAACGACACAGCCCCGCACAGGTGAATAATCTATAAGCTCGGCTTTTTTTACAACATCTGTATACCATTGTGTAAAGTCTTTATTCATATCTGTTATTGCTTCATTTTTATTTTGATTTTTGCTCATTTTACCTCTCTATAAAAATTAATAAACTACTATTATAATGGGTTAAGACGTAAAAAAAGCCCTTAAGGGGCTTTTTTTAACTTGCGTAACTAACCGCTTCTAAATATTCGTTAATCTCGTCTACTAGTTCGTCTATATCTACTCCGCCGTGCACAAAGCCAGCTTCTGCAAGTGTTTCACGCTGGCTCATAGGGCAGCCAACACAGTGCATGCCAGAATTAAGCAAAATAGGAACGATACCACGGTCAACATCTAGTATTTCATTTATAGTCATATCTTTGTGTACTCTAGCCATTTGAAATTTACCTCCCTAATTGGCAATTGCCGATAAAATTATATACATAATAATTTTATCACAAAACTTATGAAAATGCAATACTTTTCTTAATAAAGATGAAATGCTTTCAATAATTTATTATTCTATCTAGTATAGATTATAATTCTTGATAAAACCAAGCCTGCCAGTATAAGGACCATCTAAAACTTCTACAAACTCAGCAATAGCAATTGTAGCTTCTTCATGAAAAGTAGATGCCACTTGAGTTACTTCGCGACTTATAAGACGAACGTTAGTGCCGTAAGATAAGCGAACCCTCCCTAATCTTTCATTAGAAGAAAATTGTTGAAAACTATTAGAAAGAGGGGAGCTATCTATGCGAACAGTTTTGATGTTACCTTCTGACCAATAGTTATAAAAATATTCATCTATCTCAAAAGATTCAAAATTCAAATCAATATTAAAGTAATTAAAGAAAGGCAAAAGGCTTTCTCTAATAGGCTCTGAAACAAACTTAGCAAAAGTTTCGCTTAAAGGGTCAGGATTTTCAATATTTTCAACAGAGCTATAAATATATAAAATTAAGTCTTGCTGTTCTTCGGGTAAGGCTTCAAACATTTTGGCAAAAGCTACTATGTTCAGTTCATCTTCAAAGACGAAAAGTCTATCTGAAAATTCTATTTTCACAAATTCTACTTGCCTCTGTTGAAAATTATTTATTTGCTCTAATTCATAGGTAGAATTTAAATGACTTTCTGTGTTCTCAAAAAATCCTGAAAATAAATACAATAAAACTTGAAATAAAACTTGAAACATATACATCTCTCCTTAATTTAAAAGAAATTTGATTATGTTTTGCTTCTGTTTTTATACTAAGCAAAAAATTTAAAACACCTATCCTCCTTTAAATTCAGAAAAATAAACAAAAACAGAAAAGTTTATTTTGACAATATTTTTATGGAAATTAGCTTAGTTACAATAAAAATATACTTACCGTATTATATCATATTATGAAATATATGTCAAGTATTTTGATAAGATTTTTCTTCATTTTTAAATCTTCTATTTTGGCGGCTCTTGTACTTCGTTTTTTGTTTGTTTTCTCGAATTTAATGCTTTTTTGTGCTTTTTTGCTTCTCATGTAACCTGTTTATGTAGTTAAGGGTAAAAAATAAATATTATGATTATGATTATGCTTAAAAGGTGTAAAGTGAAATAGATATTGATTAAGCTCTGTGTTAAAAAATCTAACATCCTATCTCTTACCATAGCAAAGCTCATCTAATGTTACATTAAAAAATCTTGCAACTTTTGATAGATTATAATCTGAGATTGGTCTTTCGCCTCTTTCTATCATACTAAAATAATTCTCGTTAAAATCTAAAAGATTTTCCATTTCGGTTAATTTAATGCCTAATTTAGTTCTCATTTTTCTAATATTAGAGCCTCGCATTATATTAAAATGCTCTTCAACTATCTCATGGAAATCTGGGTGAAAGCTATATTCTGCAACTTCATCTCTCATAATGCTATAAATTTTACTATGTTTTTCTATAGATTTAAGAAGCCGCATATATCTAATTATTTTATTTGAGTTTTTCTCCATTATTGCCGCTCTAATATTAAATATAAGCTCAGGAATTTTAAATTTTTCCTCTTCCAAAGTTTTTAAAATTTTAAGCCCCTCTTCTAAATTATAATCAAATAGAATTTTTAAATTGTCATGTCGTTCTTTTTCATTTTTGATGTCTATTTCAAAAAACTTTGCTCTTAATAATCTGTACACATTGTTAAGGTGAAAACCTAATTTAATTCTATCAATATGCTTTTCTTTTTCAAATCTTTTTAAAACGATAAAAGCCTTTTCAGTAAGTTCATTAGCTTCTTCAAAAGTTTGTGCAAAAAAACAAGTAATTTGAGCAATCATTATATCGTAAAATTCCCATTTTTCTTTTGCGGTATATGTAAGCCTTTCTACAATAGGTATAGCAATTCTTTGGGTTTCTAATATTTTATGTTTTTGTCCGAACTCGCTAAACTCACGTTCTATTTTATACATG
>JGI24697J35500_11274954_pt1 | contig 19678 bp, 19 predicted proteins | sample TergutMp193P1_FD_35500 | JGI IMG/M metagenome (IMG submission 35500) | reverse complement strand
TTAGACCTCGTGATTATACTTATATTTAGCTTCGGTGCTTGGGCTGGCTATAGAGATGGTCTTATAACTACTGCAGCCCGTATAGCGGCATTAATTATTTCTATTATATTTGCCGGTCTGGCACAAGGTGTTGTATTTAATTTTTTAGTAAATACCCCGCTTTATGATTTGCTTTCAGAAACGATAAGCAATACTATGGGCTTTTATCAAGTGCCTTTGTTTGGAGAGTTTTTGAGTCGCCAAGCAACTATTTTAGCGTTAACTATTATTTCTTATTTGTTCGTGTTTCTAATTCTCTATATAACCCTTAGAATATGTATTAATCTTTTAGATTCTCTAATCGAAAAAATATCTTTCATTGGATTTGTTAATAGCATTTTGGGCCTTTTAATAGGGCTTATTAAATCTCTATTATTTGTGTGGCTTTCTTTAATAGTTATTTTATTATTTTATGAGCCAAGCTATTTTGGGCTTGCTATGTGGCTAGCTGAAAGAAATTTAGTTTTGTATTTTATATTAGGTTAGAAATATAGCACGCTCATCTTGGGCATTATTAAAAAAAGGGTAATAGGATTAGCCTCTTAACTCATACAATATGAGAGTTAGGAGGTTTTTTTATGCCAAAAATTTTTATAATCATTATTTTATTAATGAATTTTTTAACTGCTTGCGGTGCAGCAAATACTGTTGTAGAGCAAGTTCAAACTAATTTAACTGAAGATGTTTTAAATATGCTGCAAAGTATACAATCATACGAAGCAAATATTGAGATGCACTTCATATCAAATAGGGGTGTGAATATTTATGAAATGATAGAAACCGAAACTAGCATAGAAATAATATCGCCAGAAAGTTTAAAAGGAAACACGATAGCTTTAAGAGAAAATGGGAACACTATTTTATCAAATTTTTTATTAATGCTAGAGCAAATCCCAAAGACTGTTGAAACAGTAGCCGAAACTACAGAGATAACTCTCACAGTTAATATTTCTCCCTATATACACACTCAAATATTAACTGTGGAAAATAAAGAATTAAAAAGCCTTATTTCATATGATGTTAACGGAGAGCCACGTATGAAAATTTTCTTTTCTAGTATAAATTTTTATTAATCGGGAGATAATTTTCATAAATACATAAAGCGAGGAGTGTTAGTTAAATATGATTGTGAAAAGAGGTGATATATACTATGCTGATTTAAGCCCTATTGTGGGAAGCGAGCAGGGTGGTGTTAGACCGGTTTTAATTGTCCAAAATGATATGGGTAATAAGTATAGCCCAACGGTAATTTGTGCCCCTATTACTAGCCAAATAAATAAAGCTAAATTGCCAACTCACATAGAATTAATTACAGATGTATGCTCATTAGTGAAAGACTCTGTTGTGCTTTTAGAGCAAGTTAGAACTATAGATAAAAAGCGATTGAAAGAAAAAATTTGCAGGTTAGATGAAAATGTAATGAAGAAAATAAATAAGGCTTTGCTAATAAGCATGGGTCTTTTATAGTTAAGGGTTTCTAAAAAGCTTAAATTTTTAAAAAGGTTCGTTAAAGATAGTGTTCTCTTTATGCTGTCTTAGGTGGGCTGAAAACGCACAAAATAAGTTTTTAGAGATACCCAGTTTACAAATTAATCAAACTGTGATATAATTATTACTTAGATACCCAATTCACAAATAAACTTTTGTGTAAAATGCATCAAATTTTAAATTATAGAGTTGTACTCTGTGATGATGCACTATGGCGTGCATTTATGTAGAGTGTAACTCTATATAACGTTAACGAAAGGAGAAAAAGTTGAAAAAATATTTAAAATTAAAAAGGTTCACAGTTAATAATATACCCCCGCAAGTTGGGAAAAATATTTTAATCACAGGGGCTAATAGCGGCTTAGGCTTTGAAGCGGCTAAGGTGCTTGCTATGAAAGGGGCTAATGTAACTATAGCTTGCAGAGATGAGCAAAAAGGAAAAGAAGCTTTAAACTTGCTTAGTAATTTTGGTGAAGTTCATTTGAAAATTTTAGATTTAGCAAGTTTAAAAAGTATAAATGAATTTCATAATCAATTAGAAGAAAATAAACCGATAGACGTTTTAATTAATAATGCAGGTGTTATGAGTATTAAAGAAAGAACATTCACAGAAGATGGTTTGGAAACACAAATGGGCGTTAATCATCTTGGGCATTTTGCATTAACGCATTCACTTTTGCCTTTTTTAGAAAAAAGCGAAAATCCAAGGGTAGTTACAGTTTCTTCAATAGCTGCTTATAAAACTAAATTAGATTTAGAAAATTTAAATAGTGAAAAATATTATATGCCTTTCGGTACATATAAACAGAGCAAACTAGCTAATATATTTTTTGCAAATGAATTAGGCTGGCGTTATCCTTGGTTAACTTCTTTAATAGCACACCCAGGTGTTTCTCATACAGAAATAGGACGAAACATGGAAACAGCTATGCAACACATATTTTCAGCAGCCCAAAATATTATTGGGCATTCCACTCAAAAAGGAGCACTTCCAATATTGTATGCTGCTATTAAATCAAATTTACAAAGCGGCTCATATTTTGGACCAGAAGCATATTCAAGAGGGGCAGTGGCAAGAGTTCCACAACCTAAAGAAGCTCGTGATTATGAAAAAGCTGAAAAGTTTTGGGAGATATCTAAAAAGCTAGTAAGATTGGAAAATTAAAAACTTAATAGCTTTTTAGAAGTGTTCGGTTATAAAAATATCATTTGTCTTTTTTTGATGTTCAATTAATAGTTATAAAAAGGTTTTTTTCTAGCTATCAAATAATTTTAGTTATTTCTTTTTAATTCTTTGCAGCTAGAAAAAATCTTTAATTTAATAATCTATCTCCAATTTTCCTGTTTCCCATTTTATATTTATCTTATCATTTTCTTTCCTCGGTATTATGTGCATATGATAGTGAAAAACAGTTTGCCCTGCATACTCACCATTGTTTTGTAATATGTTAAAATGCTCGCAACCTAAATCTTTTGCTATTTTTTTCGCTATGGGCAATATCTTTTCCAAGTAAGCTTCTTCTAAATCTAATAAATTTTCGGTATGTTTTTTTGGTATTATTATAGTATGCCCTTTTGAAGCTGGGAATATATCTAAAATTGCTTTAAAATAATCATCTTCATAAACTTTGTGGCTCGGTATCTCATTATTTATTATTTTGCAAAATATGCATTCCATATAATTTTATCTCCTTTTTTAAGTAAGAATGCCTGAAATTCAATTTGCCAAATTTATTATTTTCGTAGGCTTCTTAAAAATTTAAATTTTTTTAATTTCTTATCTCTAAAAATTTAATTTTAACTTTTTTATCTCACACATTAGAGATTGCTCTTTGGGCTATATTTAATGTGTCTTTCTAATATAAAAAATGCTAAGTTTTTATATTTACTAAATTATTATATATGTTTTTTCTGAAAAAATCAATATTTATGGATAATTTTTTTAGCTGGGCACATCATAATTTATATAGTATATACTATAGTGTGGACAAAAAAATAAAAAAATTAAAAAAACCGCTTGACAAATGATTAACAATGTGTTAAAATATTATCATATTAGAAATTGATAAATTTTTAACAAATTAAATTCAAATGTATTCTTAAAGGGGGAATTACTATGAAAAAATTAATTTTAAGCTTAGGTGCTGTGGTATTTTTAGCAGCTTGTGGAGCAGCAGGAGACACCACACCACCGCCAGTATTGGAGCAGCCACCGGTAATAGATGAAACATATCAAGGGGGAAATCTTACTTTAATAGAGGGTCTGCCTTTTGCAACAGCAAGTTTTACACCAGGAACTTTCATAGCAACAGCACCTAGCCTCCAAGATGCACCATTAACTGTTTCTGTTTCTTTCTCAGAAGACCAAATCACAGATATTCACGTAGTAGACCATTCAGATTCTACTTATGGCTCAGGTTGGTTTTTTAGAGCATACCCAGCTGTTGCAGACCAAATATTTGTTCAACAGTCAACGCAAGGGTTAGATGCTTTTGTAGGTGCAACTATTACAAAAACAGCAATAATATCAGCAGTTGAAGATGCAATAGTTCAAGCTGGTGCAAATCCTGCAGATTTAACTCCACAATTAGCAACAGCACCTCTTCCAGGTGATAAGTTTAGACCAGGCTTTTATGAAGTAACAGTTCCAGTTAATACTATGAATATTTATGGTGAACCCCTGCAAGAGGGAGACACACGTATGCTTTATAGTGAGGAACAAGATATGATAGTTCGTGTTTCTGTTGGTCGTAACTATTTTCATGTTAACGTTGGCAGTGCTTTAGTTCATGGGGAAACAGCTCTAACAGCTGCAGACACAGCAATATTAGGTGGCACATGGGGTGGCTGGTTTTTCAGACAAATGGCACACCACCAAATTAATGATACACAAAGCTTAAATGTTGATACTAATGTTGGTGCAACTAAGAGTGCTTCAGCTATAGTTTGGGCAGTGGAGCAAGCTTTATTGCAAGCAGGTGGCGACCCATCACAATTAACCCCTATATCTGGCACGCGTTACACAGTTAACCCAAGCAGTCCAGATGCAAGGTTCCTTTTGCCAGGTTATTATACAGTAACGGTTGATGGGGCACAAGGGCCTATTGAATTAACAGTTACTGTTGATAGAAATACAATAAGAAGAATTACAGCAAATGAACAATCAGAAACGCCGGCTTATTGGGAGCAAGTGTGGCCTGCTATTCGTGATTATATTTATGAAGAGCAAACTACACACATCTTAGATGAAGTTGACACTTTTGTTGGTGCTACTGTTTCAGCAGAAGCAGTTATAGAAGCTGTAAGACAAGCACTTCAAGAAGCAGGCGAAAGCAATGAAAACAACTGGTAATTAATATAATATTTACCCAAGTATTATATTTGATTATATAAATTTGTTATTATAATAAACTCCTCCAAAGATATTATAATAAAGTACCTCTCAAAAGAATAACGCCCACCGAATTCAAACTTAGGTGGGCGTTATTCTTTTTTGATTAATGTGAAATTTTATATAATACGATTTAGTTTTAATGCTTGATTTATGTATAACATGCCAATTTTTTTTATAAGTTTCAAAAAATGCTTGACAATATTGTAAATATAAATTATAATTCACGTATAAGGCTTTTAATGAATAGATTAAAAATAAAGGTTCAAATTGCTAGCTGTAATTTTTATATTTTAATATAAGTTAAGAGCTTTGTGTCCTTATGTTGCTAAAATTATAAGTTTGTAATTTTAATTTGAACGTACGTAAAATTAGATTTTCAAATAAATTTTTAGTATACATACAAAATCAAAAATTTTGGGAGGAAATAAAAATGAAATTAAATCAAAAATTATTTTCTTTATCGTTAGCAATAGCTATTTTTTTAAGCACAAGCTTACCAACGTTACAAGCGGCTTCTTATTATTTTCAGTTACAACCTATAAGCCATGAAGCTTTACAACTTTATTATGAAGCAGGTTCTGTAGGTTCAACTATAATTAACGGTGAATTAGTTCAAATTATACCACCACATGAGCCAATTAGCCTTGGAGATGGTACTTATATTACGGCATCTTTCTATATCAACGATTATCAAGAAATAGTATTTTTCTCAGAGCAAGAAATTTTAGAACGATTTGCATTAAGGCAATACTATGAAAATCTTGATTTATATAGTTATGATTATTTTGAAGAAGCTTTTTATTATAGCCATCTTCCAAGTTGGGTAATTGTACCAGAAAGGCAAGTTCGTTCAATTAATTGGACTTTTACAAATTCTCATCATGAAGTCTCAGATGATAGGAGAAGGTCTAGCGAAGTTAGAAATAGCACTAGTCTAGTTCAAAATTCTACTTTTAGTGCTACTGCAAGCACATCCTATTCTATTACAGCTGGCTTAGCAGCACAAGCAAGGGATTGGCTTTCTTCTAATTTTGGTTTTACTTTTAATAGAACGGCTTCTAGGACAATAACACACAATTTAAATGTTGCCCCAGGCAGAACTGTATGGTTAGAAGTTACCCCAATTCACACTCTAAGAAGAGGAACTTTAACGACAAGATATTATGATAATATGGGAATGTTTACTGGTTCTTCAACTAGGCAAGTAGAAGTATCATCACCTAACAGGATAGCAAATGGAACTGGTCAAGTAGTTTATCATTTTAGAGAGCGTTAATAATATCTAGTTTTATAAAATAGTTTTTTTAGATTAAAATCTAAGAAAAATAACCCCCCAACCAAAAATAAATTCTTGGTTGGGGGGTTATTTTAAATAAATAGAGAGAACTATGCTTTTGTGTTAGCCTTAAATATAGTAGTTATTTTATAATCTACTTATCCTAAAATGTTTATAATCTACAGCATTAATTATTAACTAGCTTGTGAATTTATAACATTCTTTTTATTCACTCTTATCATTATTTCTAAATCATTTTCAGTTTCTTCTACTATGTAATCGCAGTTGAAGCCGGCTTGTTCCATTATGTTTAAGCTTTCTTTTATTGAGTTTGAAAATATTTTAAAATCTTTAATTCGGCGTGTTATTTTTCTATTTTTGTTTATCTCTTTTTTATTCGTTAAAATCATACGCTCAACTAAATCTTCAGTCTGTTTTACATTGTAATTGTTTTTCAAAATGATAGAAATTGCTTTCTCGTGATTTTCTTCCCCGTCTAGTTTTAGTAAAGCTCTTGCGTGGCGTTCTGTTAGGTTGTTTTCTAACAATGCTTTGTGAGTGCTTTTCGATAGTTTTAATAATCGAATTTTATTAGCAATTGTACTTTGGCTTTTTCCTATTCTTTTTGCTAACTCTTCTTGGGTTAATTTATAATCATTTATCAAATTATAAAATCCAACTGCTTCTTCAATAAAGTTTAAATTTTCACGCTGTATATTTTCTATTAAAGCGAGAGCAGCACTATCTTTTTCGGCAATATTTATTACTATTGCAGGTATTGTTTCAAGCCCTGCTAGTTTCGTTGCTCTTAATCTTCTTTCACCAGACACTAGCTCAAAACTGTTTCCATTAATAAGGCGTACGCTTATAGGCTGCATTACCCCATATTCTTTTATGCTTTGGCTAAGCTCGTGTACTTTATCTTTGTCAAAAAATTTTCTTGGCTGGTATGGGTTTGGGGCTATTTCCGAAACATTTAAATGGACTATTTCATTTTGTGTTAGTATATTCATATTTTTCTCCTTTGTTTTTTTAATAGTTTATCATATTTCCCGTGCGATATATTGTCAAAAAAAAAGAGCTAATGCTCTTTTTTCACTTCCTTTTGCTTCCTTTTTTAAAAATGTTCTTATAATTGCTTATTAATAATTTTATATTTAATTATGCTTTGGTTTTATTAAATGTTCTTATAATTGCTAATAAAAATATTGCAACGAAGCCACCAGCTGCCCCATTATTATAAAGATTTAAGCCGCCATGAATATTTATAATTACAAATGCCATATTTATGTGCAAGAATCCTGCAACAATACCCCATATATGCCCAAAATTTGCAACTATCGGTGCAAGAGTGCTGCTATATAGTGCAACTGCAAGCACTGAGCTAGTAATGTCCCAGCCCCAAAGCCACACAGGTAGTAAACAGCCTATCATTATTGGCCATATATTAAACATGTTTTTCCCAATACCAACAAAGCCTATTATAGTTAATACACCGCCAATATTGGGACCATTTAGCTCACCTAGAAAGAAAACAAATAAACTAGTAAATATGCCTGCAAGCCCCATATTAACATATGTTAAACCCTCATTTGCAATTAGCTTATCGCCTATGATTTTGCTATCTATAAAGCATTCTTTTAAACTTATTTTTCCGTGCTTAGCAAATCCTATAGTTAATAAAATTAAGCTTACTAACAAACACATTATTAGCATTTCTAAATTATTTCCATAGTGCCAATAAGAAACAGGGGCAATATATATCCCAAAGTTTCTCATTATTATTGCTAGAAACATACTTAAAATTCCTGCTGCAAAGCCAACATTGTATAAATGGAAACCTTCATGGCTTTTCGCTGTTTGGGCTGCTAATGGTATTAAGAAAAACCCTATTAATATACCTGCCACGTTTGCTAAAATTAAAGAAACTATAAAAGGCATATTTTCATAAATGTGAAACATATGTGTTACAATGGGTGAGAGAGATGTTGAAAAAAATGAAACCGCAACGTATTTAGAAAAAGGTTCATTTTTATATTTAGAGTAAATAAAAGCACCTAATATAATTGGTATACTATTTAAAATATTTTTTCCGAAAAAAGCGAATGCAACCAGTATCCAAATAGCGGCTATGTGTATACCGCCTACTTTCACTTTAGAAAGCTTCAAAACAGCAATACCGAAAATACCAACCGAAACAGAATTTAAAATGCCTGCCCCAGGGCCTCCAATATACATATAGTCTACCATTAATATATCTTGATATATAAGTATCGTTTGCAATCCTTGCCAAATATTTCTTGGGCTATCTACCCAAAAAGCAAAAGGTATAAACATTAAAACTATTGCAAGTATTACGTATAAAGGGTCATTCGTTAATTTCCTTATAAAGTTCAAATTACACCTCTAAAGCAAGGGCTTTGTGTCGGCTCCATTCATACATAGAGCCATCATAAACCCATACATTTTGGTATCCAGCTTCTCTAAGTGCCATTCCTGCAAGTGTAGCTCTTGCCCCTAGTTGGCAGTAAAGCACCAGTGTATCTTCAGGCAATAAGCCAACCCCCTCTGCTATTTCTCTTATCTCTGTAGGTTGTTTTAAATAAGCCCCCTCAATTAAACGCTCATAGTTTAAATGAACTGCCCCTGGTATTCTCCCAACTCTTGGGTTTCCAGCACTAAGTTGCCCGCTCCATTCTTCATTGCTTCTAGTGTCTACAAATTTTAGAAGCTCAAAATTTTGCAAAGTTTCTAGTAAAAAGCACATATAACCTGGTGTTGCTAAAGGTTCATAGTAAGTATGTTGTCTATTTGGCAGCTCAGTTGTTATTTTCAAATTTTTAATTTCGTGGAATCCGCCCTCTAATATAGCTATATTTTGATGTCCATAATATTTAGCGGCATACCAAAAGCGTGCTGCAAATTTTCCGGCTCCGTTATCATAAACTATTATTGTATCCGTATTGCTTATGCCCATTCGGCTCATTATTGCTGCCCATTCAAACATATTTATTAAATTGCCTGCTTTGTCCATTAAGTTTGGGTCAATTGGCAAGTTTACTGCATTTAACACGTGCCCGCTTGTATATTCAAGCTCTGTTCTAGCGTCTACTATTATGCAGTTTTCTATGTTTTGCTCTAGTTCCTGTTCAGATATATAGTTTATCATTTTTAAATTCTCCTCATTTATATTGAAAGTATTTTGCTTTTAACCATAAGTTTGTTTCTGTCTTTATTAAATAACAATGTACTATATTTATATTTTAAAATATTTAATCTTGTGATAATTATACCACATTTACAGCTAAAGTTCAAGCCGAAAAATTTTTTGAATAAAGTTAAATAACTTATATTGGCTCAAATTGGTTTATATATAAGCTTCGCATTTCTTATGCGGCTTTAGCGTGAAAATCCCTTTGAAAATGCTATTTTTATATTATGAAAAATTAATGCTTGACAAATGCCTTGAAATAGTTTAAAATAATATGCATAAAGTAAAAAGACTTTAATAGGAGGTTTCAATGTTTGAAAATCTCTCCACAAAATTGCAAGATGTCTTTAAAAATCTAAAAGGCAAAGGTGCTTTAACTGAAAAAGATGTTAAAGAAGCTATGCGTGAAGTGCGTGTTGCCCTTTTAGAAGCAGATGTTAACTTTATGATAGTTAAAGATTTTGTGAAAAAAGTTACTGAAAAAGCAACAGGAGAAGAACTTTTTAAAGGTTTAAATCCTGCCCAGCACGTTATAAAAATCGTTAATGAAGAAATGACAGATATGCTAGGCACAGCTTCTGCTAAGCTTACTTTTTCACCAAAATCACCAACCGTTTATATGTTAGTTGGTCTTCAAGGTGCTGGGAAAACTACCACCGCAGGAAAATTAGCAGCCCAGCTTAGAAAGCAAAATAAATCATGTCTTCTTGTTGCTTGTGATATTTATCGCCCGGCTGCTGTTAAACAGCTTGAAGTAGTCGGCAAACAGTATAATATCCCAGTTTTTAAGAAAGAAGATTCTAAACCCTCAGAAATTGCTAAACTTGCTTTGGAACATGCCAAGTTAGAAAAAAATGATGTAGTAATAATTGATACTGCAGGTCGTTTGCATATAGATGAAGAACTAATGGAAGAGTTAGTTGACGTTAAAAGCACCGTTTCTCCTCAAGAAATTATATTAGTAGTTGACGGAATGATAGGGCAGGAAGCAGTAAATATTGCGAAAACATTTGATGAAACACTCGGTGTAGACGGCATAATAATGACAAAGTTAGATGGTGATGCCCGGGGTGGTGCACTTCTAAGCATTAGAGCTGTAACAGGCAAGCCTATAAAATATCTCGGTATGGGTGAAAAACTTGAAGATTTGCAGCCCTTTTATCCAGATAGAATGGCAAATAGAATTCTCGGCATGGGAGATGTTCTTTCTTTAATTGAAAAAGCACAAGAAATTGTAAATGAAGATGAAGCTCGTGAGCTTGAAAAGAAAATCAAAAATCAAGAGTTTTCATTGGAAGATTTTTTAGCTCAAATGCAGCAAGTTAAAAAAATGGGTCCTATAAAAAACCTTATAGGTATGATTCCAGGTATAGCAAACGCAGGTGTAGATTTAGAAAAAGATGTTAACGAAAAAGCACTTGTGCACATAGAAGCTATAATATATTCAATGACTCCTAAAGAAAGAAAAGACCCAGGTATTTTAAATGGCTCAAGAAAAAAAAGAATAGCAGCGGGCAGCGGTAGAACTATTCAAGAAGTTAACAAACTTTTAAAGCAGTTTGAAGAAATGAAAAAAATGATGAAACTTATGACTTCAAACAAAAAGAAAATGTCCCTATTTGGAAGGTAAGGAGAAAACTAAAAATGGCAGTAAAAATAAGATTGAAAAGAATGGGTAGGAAAAAATCTGCTTTTTATAGAATAGTAGTTGCAGATAGTAGGACAACTCGTGATGGGAAAAGTATAGATGAAATAGGCACTTATAACCCAAACACAGACCCAGCAACAATAAATATTGATGTTGAAAAAGCAAAAAAATGGATAGGCAACGGTGCTCAACCAACAGACACAGTTCGCTCTATACTAAAAAGAAACGATATAATATAAAATTTACAAAAGCTAAAAAAATTTAAAAAATACTGGCTAAATTTTTTTAGCCAAGTTACATACTTGGTATAAATTAAGCTTTGGTATTTTTGAAAAAATAAAAAATAATTTAAAACAAACGAGAGAGGAAAATCAAAATGGAAAAATTAAAAATTACTTTAGAAGTTATAGCAAAAAGTGTAGTTTCGCTGCCACAAGAAGTGTTCGTAACAACAAACGAAACAGATGAAGAAATAATATTAACAATCGAAACAAACCCAGAAGATATAGGAAGAATAATAGGTAAAAAAGGGGCTGTTATCCATTCTATAAGAACAGTTTTAAGAGCGGCTTCATATGGAATTGATAAGAGAATAAACGTGGAAATTTTAAACGAAACTCCAAGAACGCCTAATGCTGAATAAAAACGACATTTACACCGTTAAAATTTTAGAACTTTCAGAGAAAGCAAGTGGAGTTTCCAAAATAGACGGGTTTGTAGTTTTTACACCTAATACACTTCCAGGCGAACTTGTAGAAATAAAAATTTTAAAAGTTAAAAAAAACTATGCTTACGGTAAAGTGTTAAATATTATAGAAAAAAGCAGGGCTAGGGTTGAGACCCCTATTTGCCCTGCTTTTTTGAAATGCGGCGGTTGTTCATTACTTCATATGAACTATGAATCACAGTTGCAATTAAAAGAAATAGATTTTCATGGGGAAGATATGCACTACAGAAATAAGGTCGCTTTCCCTGTAACAACTAACGGCATAGGTTACTATAAACCTAATACACATGAAAATATAAACTTTTATGATTGCAAAATTGCAAATAAATCTTTTGTAAATATTATAAGGCAAATTGAAAGCTTAAAAATAGAGCCTTATAATGAAAAAAAGCATACAGGTTTGCTTCGCCATATTTTTTTACGCAAAGCAAATGAAGAACTTATGCTTGCTTTAGTTTTAAATGCAAAGCGAACTAAAGAGCCACACAAAATTGCCGAGGAAATTTTAAATCTTAATTTGCCTGTTTCAAGCATAGTATTAAATTATAACGATAAAAAAACAAATGTTATATTGGGTGAAAAATCACAAACTATAAAAGGCACCCCATATATAACAGGTGAGATTTTAGGGGCAAAATTTCAAATATCACTTCAATCTTTTTACCAAGTAAACGAAGCTATGACTGAAGCCTTATATAGTAAAGTTTTAGAAAATATAGAAGAGGGAAGCACAGTTTTAGATGCTTATTGTGGAATAGGCACAATTTCTATTTTAGCTGCTAGAAAAGCAAAGCAAGTGCACGGTATTGAGATTGTAGAAAGTGCTATAATAGACGCTAAGAAAAATGCTTTAATAAACGACACACACAATGTAACTTTTGAAGCGGGAGATGCTGCACAATCAAAAATAGAACAAGATATAGTAATATTAGACCCGCCAAGAAAAGGCTGTGATTCTAAACTTTTAAATGCTATAAATAATAGCGAAGCTAATAAAATTATTTATATTTCTTGCAACCCTAAAACTCTTGAAAGAGATTTAGAACTTTTAACAAACTTTGAATTATCAGAAAAAAAACGGTTTGATTTTTTCCCAAACACGTTGCATATAGAAACTTTAACAATATTAAATAAAAATAAAATTGCCCTTTAATACATCTATTCTAGCTGTAAATAAGTTAGAAAGCAGTGTCTAAAATTATTCACTATCTTAGAATAGATGTGTACTTGGTAATTAAAAAAATTAATTAGGAGACAACTTATCATGACTAAAATTGAAAAATATGCCCGTTTAGCAATTGAAAAAGGAGTTAACTTGCAAGAGGGTCAAAAATTATTAATACGCTCAGATGTTGAATCGGCTTATTTTGCTAGAACGCTTGCAAAGATAGCTTGGGAAAAAGGTGCAAAAGATGTTATGATACGCTGGCAAGATGAAAGATTTGATAGAGACCGTTACTTAGGTGGTTCAGATGATATTTTCGGCATAGATAATAAATGGTTTGCAGAACAAACTAAACACATAGTTGATGAAGGGTATCAAATGATTGCAATTCTTTCTAGCAACCCAGAAAGCTTTAAAGGAATTGACCCAGAAAGAGTAAGTAAAGAGCAATCTAAAATGCAAGAAGATAACAAACCTCTAAGAGACTTAGTATCTTCTAGCGGCATTCAATGGAATTTAATTGCTATTCCTTGTGCAGAATGGGCTTCTAAAGTTTTCCCAGAAGCTAAAAGTGAAGAAGAAGCTATAGAAAAAATGTGGGAAGCAATTTTTGTTGCAACTCGTATAGATGATAACGACCCTATAGAAAATTGGAATAATCACATTAAAGCATTATCATCACAAGCCCAAAAATTACAAGATTATAATTTTAAATCTTTAATATTTAAAAATAGTTTAGGCACAAATTTAGAAATTGGCTTGCCAAAAGACCACGTTTGGGTTTCTTGTGGTGAAGAAGCGAAAACAGGGAATGCTTTCATAGCCAACATTCCTACAGAAGAAGTTTTCACAGCACCGCATAAAGATGAAGTAAATGGCATAGTTTATGCAACGAAGCCACTAGTTTATCTAGGAAACGTTATAGATAAATTTTGGGTTAAATTTGAAAAAGGGCGTGCAGTTGAATATAAAGCCGAAATTGGGAATGATGTTTTAGAAAAGATGATAACTGTACACCCAAATGCAGATTTTTTAGGCGAAGTTGCATTAGTGCCACAATCTAGCCCAATTTCAACTTCAGGCATACTTTGGTATAACACTCTTTATGATGAAAACGCAAGCTGCCATATAGCATTAGGGAATGGCTATTCTTATACAGTAGCAGGCACAGAAGGTCTTTCAGAAGAAGAGCTTATGGCAAAAGGTTTAAACCAAAGTATGAGCCATAACGATTTTATGATAGGTTCAGCTTGTTTAGAAATTATAGGCAAAACTTATGATGCAAAAGATGTTCCAGTTTTTAAAGATGGTGAATGGGCTATATAGTTTTCTCAATTCCTCCCTATTTTCCTTTTCTAAACACATTTTAAATCAAACTAAAGATATCTAAATAAAAGGGGGATAAATATGATAAGAGTAGTAGTAGTTGGGCATGGAAATATAGGAAAGCATTCTGTAGATGCTATAAATAACGCACCAGATATGGAGCTTGCAGGAATAATAACACGTGCAAATGAAAATGATGGTATTGAAAAATACGGCAAAATAGATGTTGCCCTAATTTGCAAGCCTACTAGGTTAGTAGAAGAATATTCAAAAAAGTTTTTAGAAAAAGGAATTCACACAGTAGATAGCTTTGATATTCATCAAGATATAGTAAGTTTGCGTAAAAGTTTAGGGGAAATAGGCAAGGCTAATAATTCAGTTTCAATAATAGCTTCTGGTTGGGACCCTGGCAGTGATTCAGTAGTCCGGGCACTTCTTGAAGCGGCAGCCCCAATAGGTATTACTTATACTGATTTTGGCCCAGGAATGAGCATGGGGCATTCTGTAGTTGTTCGTTCTAAGGAGGGTGTTAAAGATGCTCTTTCTATAACTATACCGCTTGGAACAGGTGTTCATAGAAGAATGGTATATGTTCAGCTTGAAGATGGTGCAAATTTTGAAGAAGTAAAAAAATTAATCAAAGAAGACGATTATTTTAAATATGATGAAACACACATAATTCAAACTGATAATGTACAAAATCTTATGGACAGAGGCCATGGCGTTAAAATGACTAGAAAGGGTATATCTTCAGCTGCAGATAATCAACTATTTAATTTTGAAATGCGTATAAATAACCCTGCTTTAACTGCTCAAATAATGGTCTCTTGTGCTAGGGCGTGTATGAAGCAAACACCAGGTGCATATACTATGATAGAAATTCCAGTAGCTAATTTATTACCTGGTAATCTTGAAGATAATATTAAAAGATTAGTTTAGCGTTAATTTTGTATTTATATATGAATATTTTATAATTGCTCATAGTTGAAAAGTGGTGTAAAAAAATTTATCTAATATATTAAAAAATGCAAAGGCGAAGTCAAATTTACTCCGTCTTTGCATTTTTATATATTATAGTTTATATGTGTAAACTAAATTAAAATTTATGCACACATATTTATTTTTCTAAATAAGCCAAAGCCACTCCTAGTAATCCCTCTGCACAGTGTAAAATAGCATCTTCATCTATATCAAATTTTGGATGATGATGAGGGGCAGCAGCATTCTTTTCCTCATTTCTTGAGCCAACAAAGAAAAAAGCACCTGGTTTTTCTTTTAAGTAGTAAGAAAAATCTTCACCACCCATTTTCGGCTTTTTAACTTCTGTTTTCTTTCCTTGCTTTTCTAAAATTTCTTTAAATAAAGTAGTTTCTTCTTCGTGATTTATTACTGCAGGGTAACCTTTTCCGTATCTAAAATTATAAGTGCCGCCAAATTTTTCACACTCAATTTTTACTATTTCCTCCATTTCTTTTATTATAAATTCTTGAACTTCTTCGCTATATGTGCGAACTGTTCCCTCTAAAAGAGCAGTATCTGGTATAATGTTAAAAGCACTGCCGGCTATAAACTTACAAACAGATATTACAGCAGGCTCTAAAGGGTTTATTCTGCGGCTCACAATTTGTTGAAAAGCACTTACAATGCTAGATCCAATAACTATAGGGTCTATAGTAACGTGTGGTGTTGCGGCGTGCCCACCTTTTCCTTGAATCTCTATTGTAAAATCATCGGCATTTGCCATTACAGGTCCATATCCATAGCCAACTATGCCCGTTGGCACATCTGAAGCTACGTGCACTCCAAAAATAGCGTCTACCCCTTTAAGGCAGCCATCTTTAACCATAGAAATAGCACCGCCTGGGCTTAATTCTTCTGCATGTTGAAATATTAATCTTATTTCGCCTTTAAATTTATCTCTATTTCTGCTCGCTACATTTGCAACGCCTAAAAGGGCTGCTGTGTGTGCATCATGCCCGCAAGCGTGCATTATACCCGGCACTTTAGAAGTATAGGGCACGTCTTTTTCATCTTGTATTGGCAGTGCATCAAAATCGGCACGCAAGGCAACGGTTTTCCCCTCTCCAGTTCCTTTAATTTTAGCAACAACACCTCTTCCGCCTACTTTTGTTTCATGCTCTACTCCAAGTTTTTCTAAATATTTAGAAATATAGCTAGGTGTGTTCACTTCTTGAAAAGAAAGCTCTGGATTTTCATGAAAGTATCTTCTAATTTGTGTCATCTCTTGCTCTATTTGTTTTAGTTGCTCTATCATAAATTAAATCCCCCTTTTGGTATCAATTTTTAATATACATTATATCAAAAAGGGGTAGCAAAGTAAAGAGGTTATAAGAATTGCTTGAAAATATTTAGAAACTTAGCCAAGGCATAGCTTAATTATAGAAATACTTGGGTATTTTTGGGATTTGCTTAAAAATATTTAGAAACTTAGCCAATGAATAGCTTAATTATAGAAAAATTTAGGCATTTTTAAAATATATTTTTATTGCATTTATAAAAAATTTATGGTAAACTTTTTATATGAATGCATTAAAAATAAAAATAATCGCTATAGTAACTATGTTAATAGACCATATAGGGCATATTCTCTTTCCGACAGAGCTTTTATTTAGATACTTTGGAAGAATTGCTTTTCCGTTGTTTGCATTTTTAATTGCTAATGGAGCAGTCTATACAAAAAATATTAATAAATATTTGGCTAGGCTTGGAATATTAGCTATAGTCTCAGAGCCTTTGTTTGATAGAATGCTTGGTAGGCAATTAAATTTTTTTATGCACACTAATATTTTTTATACTTTATTTTTGGCAGTCGCTGTTATAGCAATTTTTAAATTTACTAAAGAAAAAAATTTAATTTTATCATATGTTGTATTTTTTACAGCTTCTTATGCGGCATACATAATTGCAAATTATATAAGCACTGATTATATGGGGCTCGGTGTTTTGCTTATACTCTCTTTATATGTAACAAAAAATAGCAAGCTTTTATTGCCTTTTGTAATCTCTGCCTTTATGTTTGCGTTATATGGCATAGGAAATTTTCTTACTTTTTCATTACTGAGCACAATACCTATTTACCTATATAATGAAATCCAAGGTTTTAACAATAAAATTTTGCAATGGGGTTTCTATTTATTTTACCCTGCACACATATTAATTTTAATAGTTATTAGAGCTTTAGTATACGGTATTTATTAAATTTGCTTGAAAATATTTAGAAAATTATCCAATTTTTAATTATTCAATTAAAATAAAAAGAGCTAACAAGCTCTTTTTATTTTCTCTTAAACTTATTCAATTCTTCACGGTTTGGTAGGGCTTCATTATCACTTTCGCAAGTAAGCTGCAATGCACCAATAGCATTTCCATTTGTAAGTGTTTCTTTCATATTAAACCCACGAACTAAGCTATAAACAACCCCAGCTGCAAAGCCATCTCCCGCACCTACTGTGTCTACTATTTTTTCTATAGTGAAGCCTTTTACATACAAAGGCTCTTCATCTTTTATTTGAGCAAAAGCCCCTTGCTCACCTAGCTTTATTATTACTTTTTTAACTCCTATATTGTGATAGTAAGCAGCTATTTCTTCTGGCTTTTCAAGCCCTGTTAAAATTTTGCCCTCGTTTATTCCAGGCATAAACACATCTGAAAGAGCGGCAAGTGCATTTGTATATTTTATCATATCTTTTTCATTGTTCCAAACTAATGGGCGTAAATTTGGGTCAAATGTTATTGGAATGCCCCTTTTTTTTGCTTCTGTAGCTATATGGAAAACACATTCTCTTGAATCTTCGCTAACTGCTAAATAAACGCCTGATAAATGCACATGGTCTACATTTTCAAAATTTATAGTTAGTTCTTTTTTAGAAAATTTACTAGCAGCTGAATTTTTTCTATAGTAGTGAACTTTAGGGTCTGTGCCATTTAATGCTTTTTCTTTTAGCATAAACCCTGTGTGGCTATTTTCATCGTATACTATATAGTCTGTTTTAATTCCCTCTTTTTCTAAAATAGACTTGATATAAACCCCAAAAGTATCTTCACCAAGTTTCGTTGCATAAAAAGAATTTAAGCCTAAACGGCTAAGCCCAATAGCAACATTCATTTCAGCACCGGCTGAATACCTATTAAAGTTTTCTATATTTTCTATAGCCCCTGGCTCAGAAGCTGCAAAAACTACCATAGCTTCTCCAATAGTTAAAACATTCATATAATCCCTTTCAAATACCGTTTTAAATATTTTATTATTTTATCATAAATTTTATGAAAAGTTCTTGTCTGAACACAATTTTCTACACTTTATATTACTTCCATAATAGCAAAAGTCGGCATCATAAGTGCAAGCATTATAAAAAATAATATAGCCCCTATGCTTATCGTTAATATCGGTTCTATAAGCTTCTTTCTTCTTTCTAAACTTTGCTTTTGTTCTTTCTCTAAAAAATTAGAACATTTTTCTAAACTTTCTATTAAAAATCCCGTTGCTTCACCCATTATAACCATTCCTATTAAATTATAGTGAAATATTTCTGCTTCTTCAAGGCACACAGCTAAGCTTTTCCCCGCTTCCACATCTTTTATTAAACTTTCCAGCTTAGTTTTATAAACAGAGTTTGAAATCATATTTTTAGAAATATTAAGGGCTTTCAATATGCTAACTTCTGCAGAAAGCATTATTTTTAGTGCTATAGAAAATCGATAGCTAAAAGTTACTATAAATTGCTTTCTAAAAAGCTTGAACAAAATATTGTCTAAAAAATTTTTTTCAATTCTTAAAAACACATATGCTATAAATAAGGCTATAAAAATTGTTAGAAATATTCCGGTTTGCAGAAAATCGGTTATATTTATTAAAACTAAAGTTGTTGTAGGCAAGTCTACACCTTGCTCTTCAAAAAACATCATAAAATTGGGCACTAGAAAAGTAACAGTAAGTGTTATAACAGCAATTAATGCAAATATTACAAAGATAGGATATATTAAAAGCCCGCCAAGCTCTTTTTCTCTAATAGCTTCTTTCTCATAATGGTTTGCTAGTTTCAAAAGAACTTCCGAAAGACTGCCAGCTTCTTCACCTGCTTTTATCATATAAGTAAAAAAGCTAGGAACGCCTTTTAAACTTTCATGCAGTTTATTTCCTGCTTCTATATCTATTATTAATTTGTCGATTATTTTTTTAAGATTTTTAGGCGAAGCATTTTTTATATGTAATAGCCCCCATTTTAAGGGCATTTTTGATTCTATTAAAAAGCTTAGTTGGTTAGCAAAAAAGGCTAGCTCTGTTTTATTTAATTTCATAGCACTTTCTTTAAATATTTGCCAGTATAAGAACCCTTTGCTTTTGCTACTTCTTCAGGTGTTCCACAGGCTACTACATTTCCAC